>TBL_comb47_HYPODRAFT_10001838_pt1 | contig 27023 bp, 20 predicted proteins | sample TroBogypolimnion_40_FD_10682 | JGI IMG/M metagenome (IMG submission 10682) | reverse complement strand
AATATGCAATATTTCAAAGAACGAATGTCGTATGTAAACGAACTGCTGATACAGTTCTTAAATTAAACTGTAAACGAACTTGTGATACAAATTTGTAAACGAACTTATGAGATTTATCACCTAAGTATTGTGAAGTTGAAATGGATTGAATAAGAAATGGATTAAGGATATATAATTTGGTTTGCATGAATCCTGGTAAACATTATTAAAGGGAATGGGTGCAAAGTGTCAAAATCAAAAGTAGATGGTAAATCTCAAAGTGCAACTTAAAGAAAATCGCCTCCTAAAGAAAAATGATGAACTAAATTTTTAAGGTATTTGAATTCTCAGGGTTCGGAATCACTTTGATTTTCATCCTGAGATTAAATAATTAAGCATAGAAGTGTTAACAATACTGAAATGATACGATAGTCAAAGTTGTAACATTTTGAAATTTAATATGATATGGGTATGACTTGACACTTGTCAATGTTGTTGAATTATTCCTTACTTTTTGCAAACTTGCACCATCAATCAAAGACATAGAGTCCAAAAGAGTTATTTATGAAACTTCCTTCGTCGATTAAAAATTACGTTTCAATAATAGGGGCAGTACTGGCTGTTTTCAACCTGGCTGCGATACTTTCCCTGATGATATTAAATTCGTTTTTTAATTTCGGGGGTAACTATATTGGTCTTTTTATATACATGGTATTGCCGGCCATTATGATTGCCGGATTATTGATGATCCCGATCGGGATGAGAATGAACAGCCGGAGGGCAAAACGGGCAGAGGAAGCCGGGGAGAAACTTAACTGGCCGGTATTGAATTTCAACAATCTTGCCACAAGGAATGCATCCATGATTTTTGTATTTGGCACCATCTTTCTGATCATTATTTCTTCGGTTGGAAGCTATGAAGCCTTTCATATTACGGAGTCGGTTGAATTTTGCGGTAAACTTTGTCATAACGTCATGGAGCCTGAATATACCACATACCAGGGATCATCACACGAAAGGGTTGCCTGCGTTGAATGTCATGTGGGTTCAGGTGCCAGCTGGTATGTGAAGAGTAAAATGTCGGGGATGTACCAGGTTTATTCGGTACTTGCAAAGAAATTTCCAACACCTATTCCAACGCCAATAGCTAATTTGCGTCCAGCCAGGGAAACCTGTGAGCAATGTCACTGGCCTGAAAAATTTTATGACCGTAAATTGAAGATCAAGGAATCATTCCTTGCTGACCAAACCAATACCGAAGAGGTAATTAATCTTCAAATGAAGACTAGTACAAAGATGACACCGGCCGGATTTGAAAAGGGAATTCATCAACATATCAGTCCTGATGTGAAGATTGAATATAAAACGACTTCAGCCAATCGCCAGGTTATCCCATGGGTGAGATACACCAATACAAAGACAGGGGTCACCGAAGTGTTTACTGACAGTGAGAACAAACTTAGCCAGGCTAAATTGGATTCATTGGAAACACGTGTAATGGATTGTCTGGATTGTCATAACCGGCCTGCCCATAACTATCGGACACCTCAGAATTTTGTCGACAAATCATTAAGTGAAGGTAAAATCGCAACAACATTACCTGAAATTAAGCAAATCTCAATGAAGGTTTTATATAAACCTTACCGCACGAAAGACAGCGCTTTTATGGCTATCCGCAGTCAGGTCAGCGAATTTTATCAGGCAAAATATCCTAATCTGGTCACCGAAAGGAAATCGGATATTGAGGCTGCGATTGTCGAAATACAAAACGGTTATTCGAAGAATATTTTCCCATACATGAATGCAAGCTGGAAGTCCTATCCAAACAATGTTGGCCATATGGAATCCGATGGTTGTTTCCGTTGTCATAACGACAAGCATACCACAGATAAGGGGAAAGTCATATCGAAGGATTGTAATTTATGTCATACGATTCTTGCCCAGGGTTCACCCGCAAACATGGAATATTCAAAGGATTTAGCGCCGCTTGAGTTTAAGCATCCTGTCGATGTTGATGGGGCCGAGAAAACTGAATTGTGCTCTTCGTGTCATGCACAGTTGTATTAATTGCCTGTTATTTAAATTTAGGCTACTAATTTTTTGAGAAATGAGAAAAAATGTGCAATTTTAGCTTTGAATATTTGACATTTAGGGCATTATTGTTGTAATGAATCAATTAGTTTATATTAGAATTATTTTATTATTAATCTTTAAATATTGATGGTTATGAATTTAAAAAAATTGTCTTTTATACTTGGGCTGTTCATCATCTTCAGTTCAGTTGTAAATGCTCAGAATGCCCAGTATGTTGGTGCAGCCAAATGTAAAATGTGTCATAACAAGACAGAGAAGGGCGAACAGTACAACAAATGGGCTGCTGGTCCACATGCCAAAGCCTTTTCGGTATTGAAAGCCGCTGATCAGAAGAATCCTAAATGTCTGAAATGTCACTCAACTGCTGCTGGTGCTGACCAAAGTCTGGTAGCTTCCATTACTGTTGAAGAAGGTGTATCCTGCGAATCATGTCACGGAGCAGGTAGTTTGTATAAAGTAGCTACAGTGATGAAAGATCACCCGGCTGCTATGGCAAAAGGCTTGATTATGCCCGACGAAAAAGTATGTAAAAAATGTCACAATGCTGAAAGTCCTAATTTTAAAGGATTCAACTTTAAAGAATACGCAGCTAAAATTGCACATAACGACCCAACAAAAAAGTAGATTCCTATTTTGATTGGTAATGAAAATTCCTTTGTTTTAATTTTAAAACAAAGGAGTTTTTTTTAATATATAATCCTGCCTGTTCAGCATCATTAGCTGAAATATTTTTATTAATACGATTGAACGATTGATCATGAAGAAATTTTTCGCCTTCTTTTTCTCGATGTTTTTCTCCGTCTTGCTGTTGATGATGTTTGCCATCTCCATCGCCTATGCCACTTTTCTTGAAAACGATTACGGCACTGATACGGCACAGTTGCTTATTTATAAGGCATGGTGGTTCGAATTGCTGCTTTTTGTAGGTATAATCAATCTTGCAGGAAGTGTGGTGAGGTATAAATTGGTTACCCGCAAGAAGTGGGCGATCCTGCTTTTTCACCTGGCATTTATTGTTATCATCATCGGGGCGGGAGTTACCCGTTACTTTGGGTTTGAAGGGAGCATGCATATTCGTGAAGGCGAGTCAACCAATCAGGTTGTTTCGGGAGATATGTACATTCAGGTTCAGGCCGAAGCCAATAACAATAAGATAACTGCACTAACTCAGGCTAAATTTACGCCAAATACTTCCAACCGCTATCATAAAACGTTGACTGTTGCCGGCAAGGAGGTTACCATTGAAAATGAATTATTTGTTCCCAATGCAATTGAAACAATCGTTCCCGACGGCAATGGAGTGCCTGTCATTTCACTGATGGGCAGCGATATGAATACTTCGCAGTCGGTGATCAATCTTCAACTTCATGAAAAGAAAGATCTGGCTTCTTTAACTTTAGGTTTTGAAACCGGTGACGGATCTGCCAATGTCGTTTTTTCCAGGACAGGCAATCTCCTGAGCATGGTTTGTTCCGATACCGTTACTGTTACCGGCATGATGGGACAGGCGAATGAAAAGCTCCTTCCTATGATTTCACACCCGGTTATACCAACTAGTTTTTATACCATTGGGCAAGCCGGATTTGTCATGCAAAAATATTTATCTTCCGGGATTTGGTCATTGGCACAGTTGCCTGTAAAAGGAAATACTGACGGACAGGATGCTTTTACTGCAAAAATAAGCTCAGGAAACGAAGTTAAACTTGTTAATGTATTTACCCGCGAGGGAGTTATTCTTCCCCCTGTTGGTTGCACAATCAATGGTATAAAAGTAAGTCTGTCCTATGGATCGATTATTCGTGAATTGCCGTTCAGTATTTTGCTGCGTGATTTCCAGCTTGAGCGCTACCCAGGCTCGAAGAGTCCCTCATCCTATGCCAGTGAAATTACGTTAACCGATCAGTCAGCTTCAGTGGTACGGCCCTTCCGTATATTTATGAACAATATTTTGAAATACAAGGGATATCGTTTCTTTCAGTCTTCATTTGATCAGGATGAAAAAGGAACTGTTTTGTCAGTAAACCAGGATTACTGGGGAACCTTAATCTCATACCTGGGATATTTCCTGATGGCTTTAGGGATGATCTTTACCATATTCAGCAAGAACAGTCGTTTTCAGACACTGATTCGTTTAAGTTCAAAGCTTCAGGCCATTCGTAAAACAATGAAAATGCTGATCATTGGAATAATTGTATCCGTTTTCGGTGTGAATACCCATTCAGCATATGCAGCCGGGAATCCTAACTCAAAAGAAACACTTCTTGAATCGTTTAGTGAATTGTTGGTTCAGGATCATCAGGGAAGAATTGAACCTGTCAATACCTTAGCCTCCGACCTGCTTCGGAAAATATCAAGGAATGATCAGTGGGAAGGAATGCCGGCCATTGAGGTATTTCTGGATATGAATGCAAATCCTGATAAATGGAAGAATATTCAGTTTATTAAGGTTGGCAATTCGGAATTGATCAAATCACTTGGGTATTCTGGCAATTATGTGTCATTCAATCAAATGTTTGACCAGTCGGGAAATTACATGCTCAATGCAAAGGTTCAGGAGTCGTATAACAAGAAACAAACCCAGCGGAACAAACTGGATAAGGAAATTATCAATGTGGATGAACGGGTGAATATCTGTTACCAGATTTATAATGGTGAATTCCTGAAGATTTTTCCCATTCCACACGATGCCAACAAAACCTGGACGACACATACAGCGTTGCCTGCCAATCTGAATAAAGAGGAAGCAGATTTTGCCAAAAACATTCTAAATCTGTTTTATACCGATTATAACCTTTCGGTTACAAGTGGAAACTGGTCGAAACCTATAGAATACCTGGGATACATCAAGAAATACCAGACTGCCTATGGTTCAGATATAATGCCTTCACCTACCAAAATAAAGATGGAGATCCTTTATAATGAATGGAACATATTTGGCAAGTTAGCTATCATTTATGTTTTATTGGGATTCGTTTTGTTGGTGGTTCATTTTATGCTCATTTTTAAGCCTTCAGGTAGTTTTTCGAAACTCATCAATGGAGGAGCTATTTTGATTTTTGCTGCATTTCTGCTATATACAGCGGGGTTAATTATCCGATGGTATATATCGGGACATGCACCCTGGAGTAATGGTTACGAAACGATGATCTATGTGGGCTGGGCTACCAGTTTGTCAGGCTTTATCTTTATGAAGAGATCGCCAATTACATTGGCTGTTACAACGATACTGGCATCAATCATTTTGTTTGTTGCAGGAATGAACTGGATGAATCCTGAAATTACCAACCTGGTTCCTGTGCTTAAATCATACTGGTTAGTCGTTCATGTGGCAGTCATAACAGCCAGCTATGGATTCCTATTGATGGGGGCGCTTCTTGGAACATTAAACCTGGTTTTAATGATTTTAAGAAATAAGAAGAATGACAAAAACATCAGCTTCACGATTCTCGAGGTTTCCTATATCATTGAGATGGCCCTGATGGTCGGTTTACTGATGCTTACCATTGGTTCGTTTATCGGCGGTGTATGGGCCAATGAATCGTGGGGAAGATACTGGGGCTGGGATCCAAAAGAAACCTGGGCGTTGGTTTCGGTCCTGGTATATACGATTATTCTTCACCTGAGGAAAGTTCCCGGATTAAAAAGTATATTTTCGCTTAGTTGCCTGGCTTTGGTAGGAGTTAGTAGTGTATTGATGACCTTCTTTGGAGTCAATTATTACCTGTCAGGAATGCATTCATACGGTCAGGGCGATCCGCCACCAATTCCAGGTGGTCTTTATGTTGCCATAGTTGTGGTTATCTTATTGATTATCGGAGCCTATCGGGCAGAGAAAAGGACGGGTAAGATATCCGATCCTTTGGATGGCGTGGAGTAAAAATTGAGAAGTGGTCGGGGATGATGGTCATTGCCAACCAATTGGTCATATAAATGCTGTTTTTTTGTAATAAGTTTGAAAATAATTGCATTATCATAGTGACGGGAAAATGCAAAAGAGTTACAACATGATAATCTTATGGGGAATCCTGGAGATCAGGTTAAGTTGTATTGTTAAGAACCTTATTTTTAAACTTTTAAACCTTAATGGCTGGTCAATAACCTCCTGATTCCAACCTTATTTACCTTCTATTGACATCTTATAATGATAAGGTTAATAAGTTTGGTTGATAAGTGGTTGAGCTTTGTTACTAAGGTTAAAAAACAAAATGTAAGGTTTTCTATAAGAAACAAAATATGTCCTTTTAAATTAGGGGAAATGCATCCTCACAAGAATATAAAGTGACTCCGTAAGAGAAGGATTGATGAAAAACTGAAAACCCAACTATTTAGAGATAAAATAGTTGGGTTTTGTTTTGGGTGGATGATGGGATTTGAACCCACGACCCCTGGAACCACAATCCAGTGCTCTAACCAGCTGAGCTACAACCACCGTGTTTCAATTTTCGGTTGCAAATATAGTATTAAATTTCTTAGTTGTGCAATAGAGAACACGCGTTTTTGCTGCTGTTTTTAACTTTTTTTTGTTATGATAGCGGGAATTTAACAGCTGGTTCAATAAGGTACAAGAAATTGATGATTGGTAATTGAAGGAATGAATGACCGATGAATTTTGGATGATAATCTTACAGTCTTAAAGCTTTGTTTTCTGGATTAATCCGCCTTTTTCATTTAAAAGTACTGAGAAGCGAATCAGTGATTCATCACGCACAATGAGTTCATAACCTACAATTTCTTCTTCCCTGATTTCAATAACATTCATTAATTCACCATGCAAAGCGGCTTTTTGTACAATGCATAAGGGCGCGGTGTGAAGCGGAAGATTTTTCTTCAGATTAATCAGTTTGCCATCGAGGTTAAAATGAGCGATATGCTCAATTTCATTAAGATAAAATATTGCTTCGTATGATTCATCCGTATGCAGCCATTCTACATTTAAAGAATCTCCGAATTTCTCAAGAAAAGAAGTTTTAACCTTAGCCGGAATAGAGACTTTAGAGAATTTTAATATTTTGGTTAAAATGTTTTTCATGAGACACAAACTAGTTATTGGTGTTAGATTGCTTTTCGGATATGAAGGCAGAAAAAACAGATCAAGTACCCACAGATTCCTTCCTTCTTTTCTATAGACGGTAAATCAGTTGAATAGTAACGCTTTTGAAAAACAATTAATTATTCGAAGCAAATTTTTGGTTGTACAGATAGATTACCCGGGTTCGGGCTCTTTTAAGTCTCATTTTAACGGCATCCTCACTAATACGTAAGGTTTTTGCGATTTGTTTAATGGGGAGATTATCCTGGTATTTCATTAATAGAAGCACTTTTTCTTCGGGATGAATTTCTTCGAGAATAATAAGGAGGTTCTCGTAGTTGGCTTCTTCGAAATCTGTTCCTGATTCGTCAATGATTTCAGGAATTTCATTGCTTCTGTTCCAATCAGGGTAATGTAATTTCTTTTTGACTCTTAAATAATCGATACAGTAATTATAGGTAATCGAATAAAGCCAGGAAGAAAAGGAGGAGTTCCCTTTGAATCCGGGTATTTTTTCGTAAGCTTTGGTCAAAATATCGTTGGCAAATTCTTCGGATTGTTTGCTATCCTTTAAAAAGCTGAAACATTTATCTCTGACTTTTTTGAAATATCTGGAATAGAGGACTTCATACAATTCATGATTCCCCAGATTCATGATCGAATGAACTATTTCTTCGTCTGTTTTTTCGTGATATTTAGTTTTTAATGCCATTTAGATGTGTTGGAAATAATAAAACTCAAAAAAAAACAAAAAAATAATTTAAAGATGTGTTACTTCTCCGGAAACCTTCGTCACAATGGTAAATTTGATTGAACGTACGTTTTTAATACGTCGCAAAAATAGAAATTAATTATAGAAGTTTTAGTTATATTAGAAGTTAATAATTATTAGAGAAAACCACAATTAAAAATTGAGTATGAAAAGTAAATTAATTATTGCTATTGCAGCAATGGGTATCGCAGTATTATTTAGCAGTTGTGCTAAAGTTCCACAAACTGAAATCGACGCAGCTACTGCTGCTATTCAGTCAACAAAAGACGCTGGTGCAGATCTTTATGTACCAGAAGCTTATCAGGCTATGGTTGATTCAATGAAATCAGCTAACGAAAAAGTAGAAGTTGCTAAGGCAAAATGGTTTCCTAACTACACAAAAGCTAAAGATTTGTTAGCTAAAGTGAACACAATGGCAACTGACGCTAAAGCTAAAACTGAAGCTCGTAAAGTTGAATTGAAGAATGAAGTTACAACTATGATTGGTGAAGTAAAAGCATTAGTTGCTGAAAACACAGCATTAATCGCAAAAGCACCTAGAGGTAAAGAAGGTAAAGAAGCTTTGGAAGCTATTAAAAGCGACAACGCAGTAGCTGAAACAACTGTAACTGAAGTTGAAGCTCTTCTTGCTAATGGTGACTTACTTGGATCTGACAGCAAAATTAAAGCTGCTAAAGAAAAAGCAACTTCAATTAAAGCTGAATTAGACGAAGCTATTGCTAAAAAAGGCGCAGCTAAAGCTCCTGCAGCAAAAGCAGCTAAAGCTCCTGCAGCAAAAGCTCCTGTAGCTAAGAAAGCAAAGAAATAATAACTCGTAAGAGTTAGTGAATTACAATACCCGGGGCTTTCCCCCCGGGTATTTTTTTAATACTAAAATGATGGTTTTAAGTAAGCAGAAGAGAATTAGGTGGATCGTTATTGGATTATTATCGGTTATTTTTGTAGTAATAACTATCTGTGTTATTATTGTATCACAAAGAAAATTGCCGACTGATGATTTAAGACTTGCACGTGAAGCGTTGAGCGGAGCCAAAGAAGCCGAAGCAAATATTTATTCCGAAAAAATGTTCAAGGAGGCCAGCCAGAATTATGATTCGGCAATGGTTAACTGGGCAAGGGAAAACAGAAGATTTATTCTTTTTCGTGACTATGGCAGGGCAATTAATTTTGCAGGTCGCGCAAAAAAGAGAGCAGATGAAGCCGCAGAAGAGTCGATTAAAAAATCGAGTACTTTAAACAAGGATATTGAATCTTCATTTGTAAGTTTGGCCAAGAAGATAGAATTATATAATAAGCTGTTTAAAAATCTTCCAATATCGAGATCAGTTTTTGATGCGCATAATAAATCGAAAATGTTTTTAAGCGAATCAAAAATTGCACATGATAACGGAAAGCTAAATGAAGCAGATATTCTGTATAAAAAGGCTGAAATATATACTAATCATGCCAACAGCGCAGCCAGCAAAATGCTGCGGGATTATTTTAATGATTATCCGAACTGGAGCAGGCTGGCTAATGATGCTATTGCAGCATCCCGTGGAGGAAATAAAGTGATTTTGGTTGATAAAGTGGCACATATATTGTATGTTTATCAGTCGGGAAAAGCAATCCGTAGTTTCCAGGCAGAGTTTGGCTCAAACTGGATGGCTCACAAGGAAAGAAATGGCGACAGAGCTACACCTGAAGGAAATTATCATATATGCAATGAGAAGAATCGTGGAAATTCAGCCTACCATAAAGCCCTGTTGCTTGATTATCCAAATGCTGACGATCGGAGATTGTTTGCTCAGAATAAAAGGAACGGATTGATTTCAAGGGGTGCCGGTATTGGGAATTTGATTGAGATCCATGGAAACGGTGGAAAAGGTTTTGATTGGACAAGCGGTTGTGTTGGACTAAGAGATAATGATATCGATGATTTGTGTCGTCTGGTGGGTCCGGGAACGCGGGTTACTATTGTTGGATCGTTACAACCACTCTCAGTAATCACAAGTGGAACGGATTTTTAAAATAAATGAAACATTTTTTGAAATTAATAGTTTGAATTGTTGAAGGATATACGGTAAATAAATTGAATTAATAATTATAAATCTATGATTCGTGCCATTTTGATTTATTTGACTATTCTGATTGTTGGAATCATTTTTCTTGCATCAATGATACTGTATGCAATTCCGGCACTTCAGGAGTCTACTTTTGTTTTACCAGGTGTAAGTGCAACGCAGACTGATGCCGGCAATATCGAATCTCAAAAGGAGTCGATTAATAAAGAAGTGGAAAAACTTCAGGTGAAATTGGATAAGTTCACTCCGACAAATGCTTATATCATAGTCAATACATCTGACAATCATTTTTTCCTGTACAAAGGAAATCAACTGATTCGTGACGGCAAGTGTTCTACAGGGAAAAACGAAAAGCTGACCTTTGTTAACAGTAAAAAAGTATATATTTTTAAAACTCCAAAAGGAGTATTGCATGTGCAGAGCAAACAGCCAAATCCGGTTTGGGCGAAACCCGACTGGGCCTTCCTTGAAGATGGGCTTCCGATACCTCCCCCAGGTGATGCTTCACGTTTTGAATCAGGTACTCTTGGTGCATTCAAACTTGTTCTTGGAGATGGTTATATGATACATGGAACAATTTATAAGCGTTTTATAGGGCAGAATGTTACACACGGATGTATTCGTTTGCTTGATGATGATTTAGATGTGGTTTACCATACATTGGAAGTTGGTTCAAAAGTTTATATATACTAAATGAAAGATAACTCATCTGATAACTTTGATAGCCTGTTTGTAAAGAAGCAGCATGGCTATAAAATTTTTATGCTCCTGTTTTTTTTAATTCTGTTTGGCATTGTTGGAATATACACTTATTTCACTGTTGGTGCAGTCCGCTCGACAATGGAATCAGCCAAAACAGAGGTTCAAGGTGCCGAACCTGTTAATCCCTCATTAATTGGGTTAATGAAAAACAAAGCATGGGTTGAATCACGGCTAAAAATGGCTTCCGATGATTCCATTGGGATGTCCATCGATTTGGAACAGAATGAGATTCAATTGCTATTAAAAGGTGTTGTTATAATGAAATCAAAAATAAAGGAATCGTCTATTTCAGGATTTTTTAAACGAATGGACGGTAATGTTTACTTTAATATTTTTGGCAGTCCTTTAACCATTCGTCATTTGGAATCATCCATTGCCAAGAACGCATTGAGGGTTGTACAGGCACCTAAGGATACAATTGCAGCCGCTGCCAATGCTGCAGTAAAAAAAGATACACTTCAGGGAAAGAGCGTCTATTGGACGGTGAAACTTGATCACGATATCGAATTAAACATTCAGGGAATTGATTCTATTACAAAGGCACAGAATAAATATAAATTGGGTAAGGGATTTGAATTTCAGCGAAATCTGAAGAATATAAAAAATTCTCTTGAGCACATCATGAAATTCCAGAAACCAAATTATACACCTGAAATTCTGATTAGTATCCCGGAAAATGAAGCTAAGGCAATTCTAATGGCAATACCCAAAAATGCTTCGATAACAATCCGGATTTGATTTAAGATATTAAAAAGGCAGATTAAGGAAACCGGGAAAAAACATTGAGAAATGGGTTTTTCCGGTTTTTTTATTGCTTCTTTTTGCATTTAATTTGTGTAGTTTAGATCTTTAAAAAAAAAAGAATATGGCGCAAATCTTGTTTTATATCATTATTGGTCTCCTGGTGGGCGATTTTATATTTGAGCGGTTTCTGGAGTATTTGAATTCCACTCAATGGAGTGATCAGCTTCCAGCGGAGCTAAAAGGTATATTTGATGATGAAAAGTATCGTCAGCAACAGGCCTATGAAAAGGTTAATTTCCGGTTTTCATTAATCAGTTCTTCTTTTAGCTTTATTTTGGTACTTCTGATGTTTTTGCTGACAGGTTTTGCATGGGTTAATGGTTTGGCACTTTCAGTTACAACCAATCCAATTCTGGTTGCATTAGTGTTCTTCGGGATGCTGTTATTCGCCTCTGATTTGCTTACCACACCCTTTTCGGTGTATGATACCTTTGTGATTGAGGAGAAATTTGGGTTCAACAAAACAACTCCAAAAACTTTCATCTTCGATAAACTGAAAGGTTATCTTATTGGAGCGATCATTGGCGGAGGTCTTTTGTCTTTGATCATATACATCTATCAACTAACTACAACCAGTTTCTGGATTTATGCATGGCTGGTCATCAGCCTGTTTTCAGTGTTTATGGTTCTTTTTTATTCGAACCTGATTGTTCCGTTGTTTAATAAGCAAACTCCCCTTTCGGATGGAGAACTTAAAACAGCCATCAAAGCTTTTTCTGACAAAGTGGGGTTCAAACTCGATAATATTTATGTGATCAATGGATCGAAACGATCCACCAAAGCAAATGCCTATTTCACCGGACTGGGAGCCAGGAAACGGATTGTCCTTTACGATACGCTGATAAACGATTTAAAAGTGAATGAACTTGTAGCTGTTTTGGCCCATGAGATCGGACATTATAAAAAACATCATGTCATCTGGAGTTTGCTGATTGGTATCCTGCAGACTGGAATCGTTCTGTTTATTTTCTCACTGTTTGTTGGAAGTCCTGAACTTTCTGCGGCACTTGGAGTAAAAACACCCAGTTTCCATATCGGATTGATTGCATTTGGTATATTGTATTCACCCCTTTCCATGATTACCGGATTGGCAATGAATATTTTGTCCCGAAAAAATGAATACCAGGCTGATGGATTTGCTGCCAAATACTTTGATGGCAAAGAATTGGCGTCAGCCTTAAAGAAGTTATCGGTAAAAAATCTGAGTAACCTAAGGCCTCATCCGGTCTATGTTTATTTTCATTATTCTCATCCAACACTTTTACAACGACTAAATGCGTTAAATAAGACAAAGGGATAATTCCTTTTTCTCAACATATATAAAAACATGAAAGCAGAACTTATTACGATAGGAGATGAAATTTTAATCGGGCAGATTGTTGACACCAATTCAGCCTGGATGGGGCAGCAATTAAATCTGCTTGGGATTGAAGTGTATCAGGTAACTTCGGTACACGATAATCATGATCATATTCTGAAAGCCTTTACCGAAGCAGAGCAGAATGCTGATCTGGTGCTTATTACCGGCGGTCTGGGACCAACGAAGGATGATATCACAAAAAAATCGCTCTGTGAATATTTCAGTACAGAACTTGTTTATCATCCGGAAGTTTTTGAGCATGTACGGTCGCTTTTATCCTCCCGGAGTGTTGTCGTCAACCAACTCAACAGTGATCAGGCCTTACTGCCGGCAAATTGTACTGTATTGCACAATTCAGCAGGAACTGCATCAGGTATGTGGTTTGAGCGTAACAATACCATTTTTGTATCTATGCCGGGCGTTCCTTTCGAGATGGAAGCCATTATGACAGAGGAAGTATTTCCGAGACTGGTCAAACTGGGAATCACACAATCGATCGTCCATAAAACTGTGCTGACCATTGGACTTCCTGAATCGATGCTGGCAGAGAAAATCGAACAGTGGGAGAGTGCTTTGCCCGAATTCATTAAACTGGCTTATCTTCCCAGTCCGATGATGGTGCGTCTGCGGTTGAGTGCCTATGGAACGGATCAATCGGTGCTTAAGGACGAAATTGATAAGCAGGTAAAAGAATTACTTGTACTTATTCCTGAGAATGTATTTGGTTTTGATGATGAGAACCTGGGAATGGTCATTGGCAGGATGCTGGTGAAAAGTTCGAAAACACTCTCCGTTGCCGAAAGCTGTACAGGTGGAAATATTGCCCATTTTATCACCTCCAATGCAGGTAGTTCCGCCTATTTTAAAGGTGGAGTAGTCGCCTATTCGAATGATATAAAGAATTCTTTACTTGATGTCCCCAATGACATCATCGTGACCTACGGGGCAGTTAGTATGCAGGTGGCCGAAGCAATGGCTTTGGGTGCCCTGAAAGCCTTAAAATCGGATTATTCCATTGCAACAACCGGTATTGCAGGTCCTGATGGGGGCACTGACGAAAAACCGGTTGGTACGGTTTGGATAGCTGTTGCCGGACCTGCCGGTGTGGAAAGTAAAGAATATAACTTCAGACACAATCGCGAACGTAATATCATCCGTACCACGCAAACAGCTTTAAATATGCTGCGTACTTTTATTATGAAAAGATAACATTCAGGTCCAATGAAGAGAAAACTAGTCATTATATTCGGAGTTGTGGTTTTAATTATCGGAACACTGGCAATTCTGCCATTTCTCTACAAAGACAAACTGCTTGTCCAGGTAAAAGCAACCCTGAACAATCAAATCAATGCCAAAATTGATTTCTCTGATTTTAAGCTTTCTGTGTTTTCGCATTTTCCAAGGGTTGAGATGGAGTTAAAGAATCTGAGCCTGATAGGAGTGAATGATTTTGTGGGCGATACGATCCTGTCGGCTAAGTCGATTTCGACTACTATTTCGCTCATGGAGCTGATCAGGAATAAAGGGCTGGAACTAAAAAGCCTTACGATTGAAAATCCACGGGTCAGTCTTATTGTGAATAAATCAGGAGCTTCAAACTGGAACATTACAAAGACTACAGGCGTACCAGTGAAAACAGAAGCAACTACTCCTGTTAGTGCTGAAAATGGCTTTAAAATGAAGATAAACGACCTGCAGGTTAATAATTTGAACCTGCAGTACAACGATCAGGGAATGCCAATGAACATGCAACTAAAAAATACAAGTCTGAAATTATCGGGCGAAGTTGCAGGTGCCATTACAAACTTTGCAATAAAAGCTGATGCAGGCGAATTGGTTTTCGAATATAATTCGGTCCGTTATATTTCAAAAACAAAGCTAAAGGCTGAGACTACTCTGAAAATGGATGCTCAGAAAAAGAATTTTACCTTCAGTCTAGGTAAATTGTGGGTGAATAGCTTGCCCCTGGAAGTCAATGGCTCATTTGCGATGCCAAATGACAGTATGTTTTTTGACCTGAACTTCCGAAGTGAAAAAAGTGATTTTGCAACCATTCTGGCTTTGGTTCCTTCTGATTATCAAAAGTATCTTGACAAGGCTGATATCAAAGGTTCAGCCGAATTTAAAGGTTCAATAAAAGGTTTGTTTTTCAATAAAGTCTATCCGGCAATCGATGTGCTGCTGGCTGTAAACGATGCCAGTTTCAAATACCAGAGCCTGCCCGAAAGTATTCAGAATATTCAAGTGTCTGCACAAATAACAAAACCCCAGGGTGATCTGAATTTGTTGAAAGTCAATGTTGATAAAGCTCATGCATCGATCAGCAATAACCCGATTGATCTTCAAATGTCATTGAGCGAACTGATGACTGATCCAAATATTAGCGCTTCTTTCTCTGGAACGATAGATTTTGCTACCTTGAAAAAAGTGATCCATGTTGATAGTTTGGACATTACCGGAATTCTGAAAGCCCAAATGCAACTGGCCGGAAGAATGTCATCCATTGAAAAGAAGGAATATGAGAAGTTTCAATCGAAGGGTGAAGCAACGATTTCGAATTTCAAAATTGTTACCAATCAATTGACTAAGCCGGTTGAAATCAGCCAGGGGCAGATCAAAGCCAGTACTCAGCAAATCAGTGTCGATCAATTTACGGGAAAAATTGGTCAGAGTGATTTTACACTTCAGGGAAATGTGAGCAATTATCTGGCTTATGTTTTCAAAAAGGAGGTATTGAAAGGAACTTTTAATCTGAAATCCAGCTTCATGAATTTTTCTGAATTGTCGAATATTCAAAAACCGGTAAAGAAAGCTTCGTCACCCACAGTCGATAAAAAGGCGCCTCCAGTCACCACTACTACTAATAATAATAATACTACCGCTGTTGCTCCAAAAGATTCAGTGGTGGCCTTTCAGATTCCCGATAAGCTTGATTTAACCTTCCAATCGACCATTCAGAGGGCAGTGTACGATAATATTCCAATTACTAATATAAACGGGCTTGTCAAAGTGAATGGGCAGCGTATGGAACTTTCCAACCTCTCCATGGAGATGCTGCAGGGCAAAGTGGCAATAAACGGATCATACACCAGTAACAAGGAAAATAAGCCGCTCTTCGATTTTAAACTGAATGTGGAAAACATGGATTTACCCGCTGCTTATCAATCATTCAGCACTTTTAACCGGTATTTGCCGATTGCAGGAAAGAGTCAGGGTAAATTCTCGACTCAGTTCAACCTTACGGGGGCAATGAACGAAAAGTTAAGCCTTGAACCGACCAGTCTGAACGGGGGAGGAGTTTTCAGTACGATGAACCTGATGATTGTTGATTCACCGATCTTTGACCAGATTCGTGGAGTTATAAAGAAGGATAAACTTAAAAACGTAAGAATAAACGATTTCACTGCTAAATTTAAATTCGTGAACGGAGCATTAACGCTCGATCCGTTTAAAACCATCATTGCCGACCAGCAGGCAACTATTTACGGAAGTTTGACCGCTGCACAGGAGATAAATCTGAATATGGATTTTGTGGTTAACCGTGAGGATTTGGGAGCCGATATCAATAAGGGCATAGATATTTTGCCCGGATCGCAAAACATAAAGATGGTCGAGGCTTCTGTTATTTTGAAGGGCGCGTTGTCCAAGCCCAATGTTTCGCTCGATTTAAGCAAGGCCCGTGAGCAGATTGTACAGCAAGTGAAAAAGGCTTCTATGGAAGATCTTAAAGGATCGGTCAAGAAAATTGGCGATGAACTGAAAAAGCTGTTTAAATAGAGTTGTTTAATATTTTAAAAGTCTATTTTGACAATACTTATTGTCGGACTTTTCCAGTTTTATTCATAATGCATCGTCTAAGGTAATCTAATTTTTATATCTTTGCAGCCGCTAAAAAGGATGTCTCGGTAGCTCAGCTGGATAGAGCAACGGCCTTCTAAGCCGTAGGTCCTGGGTTCGAATCCCAGCCGGGATACGTATTTTATACACAAAAGCCTTTTAATCTATGGATTTTAAGGCTTTTTGTTTCTACACATAATTCAAACTCCAATACCTTATTTCCATAGATATATTAATAATCAGGGCTGGGGATTATTCGGGAAGTCACTGAACCTCATTAGGAGTTCCCCCATGTCAACTCCCTTGTTCAGTCATGATTAAACAATAACAGACTGCCACCCGCTCCCTATAATTTAATGAATATATCTTGTATATCTGTACTAAAGTACCAGTATTGATATAAATATTGTACAGATAACCATCAGATATATAAAGGAGAGTGAGAGGAGTTCATTAGCAATTAAATGGTCAATAGTCATTTGGAAACAGTAAAATGAAAAGAAAAAGAGTCAAATTGTAGCTTTGATGAGTGTTGTCCTTTGAGTAAAGATCGAAGCCACACTTGTCTCTTCCTTAATACGGAAATGTAAAAGGAAAACTCCTCGTCCTTTTTTGTCTACTTCACTTAGAAAAACTTGTCTGCATTTCTGTAAGTAATTGATATTCAATTATATTAGACGTAAGGTCGGGGTAGCCGGATTTGAACCGACGACTTCGTCGTCCCGAACGACGCGCGCTACCGGGCTGCGCTATACCCCGAAGTTTTATTAATATTCTTTTCTGTATTTATTAAATTACTTGCAATGAAGATAATAAAACAACCTTCCAATTGCACACCAAATCTAAAACATTCTGATAAAAATAATTCTTTTTAAGAAAATAAAATCAATTATGGATAATTTTTTCTATCAATATACTTTTTGCAGGAAAGGGAATATTAAAATACTGGTATGAGATGAAATGATTAGCAATTAATAAGTACCATAGATTGCATTTAGATAGAGTCTTTCCATCAAAAAGAAACCGTTTCGGACCTAAGTTCGAAACGGCTCTTTCAATAATCCACACAATCAATTCACACTAAAAAAACCAATCACCACCTAATTGCGCTAAATAATTTGTTCTTCCTAAACTCTATAAATCTTAAACCAAAACAAAATATATACACTTCTAATGATTGATAACCTTATATACTCCAAAATTGAAAGTTCTTATTTTATTGGCTATAATTTCTTAAACGTATTTTTTAAAAAAAGGTTAGGAATTTTAAGTATTGTTAGTATTTGAAATTTCGATTATTGGGATGGAATTTGCCTCAAATTCAATGGTAGGGAAGAAGCAGGTAAAAGAAGTAAAAAAATCCAGCCCGTCTGCCCCTGACAGGACAGTGTGGCGGGCAGGCTCAATTATAAACCGTAATTATGTATGTTGTTTTTAATATCAATCGTCTTTCAAACATAAGCGTGTGCCACGAGCCATGGAGATCAGATTTGGATTTGTAATCAGAACCTGACTGACTCCATTTTTCATGGCGCTGAAGCCGTTATCAAGCTTTGGAATCATTCCTTCTTTGATGATTCCCAGGGATTGCAGTTCTTTAAAGCGGTCATAACTTAATTCAGAAATCACCGAGTTTTCATCCTCAGGATTTAGGAAAACTCCTTTTTTCTCGAAACAGTAGAACAAATTTACCGTGTAGTAATTCGATAATTCGATGGCAAGATCGGCTGCAATGGTATCCGCATTGGTATTGAGCAACTGGCCATGTGAATCGTGGGTAATAGGTGCCATTACCGGTACTACTTCCTCATTCAGCAGTAATCTTAACTCAGATGTATTTACCCCCATAATGTCTCCAACAAAGCCGTAATCGATGTCTTTTACCGGGCGTTTAACCGCACGGATAACATTCAGGTCAGCTCCGGTTAATCCGATGGAATTACATCCCCGGGCCTGCAATCCTGCAACAATATTTTTATTGACCAAACCCGCATAAACCATGGTGACGACTTCCAGCGTGGCTTCGTCTGTAATGCGTCGGCCATCAATTATCCGGGTTTCAATTCCTAATTTTTCAGCCAGCGTAGTAGCCAAACGACCGCCACCGTGGACCAGAATCCGTTTACCCCGAATCTGAGCGAACTGGTTCAGCAAAAGGTCGAGTGATTCTTTTTCTTCGACGACTTTCCCGCCAACTTTAACTATGGTCAGTCTTTCCATACAGGATGTATTATTTCAGTTCGTCAAGGATCATTTTCAATACAGCCTGGGCAGAATACAAACGGTTTTCAGCTTCCTGAATAACGATTGAATTTGGTCCGTCAATCACTTCATCCGTCACTATCATATTCCGGCGTACAGGCAGGCAGTGCATAAACCGGGCATTGTCTGTAACTGCCATTTGACGGTCAGATACGGTCCAGGAACGATCTTTTGATAGTATCTTTCCGTAATCGGAATATGAGGCCCAGTTTTTTGCATAAATGAAATCAGCGCCTTCAAATGCCTTCATTTGGTCATATTCAGGTTTAAGGTCTCCCATAAATTCGGACGCCAGTTCATATCCTTCGGGATGGGTAACCACCAATTCGTAATCCGTTTGACGCATCCATTCCACAAAAGAGTTGGGAACGGCCTGCGGCAATGCGCGGGGGTGCGGCGCCCAACTTAAAACGACTTTGGGGCGTTCTTTGGTTTTGAATTCCTCAATGGTCAGATGGTCGGCAAAAGATTGAAGCGGATGACGCGTTGCGGCTTCCATACTTACTACCGGAACACCAGAATAATCAACGAATTGCTGAATTATTTTCTCTTCATAATCATCTTCCTTATTTTCGAATTTTGCGAAAGAGCGAACCCCAATAATATCGCAATAACGACCGATAACCGGAACTGCTTCACGGATATGTTCCGGTTTGTCGCCGTCCATGATTACACCCAATTCAGTTTCGAGTTTCCAGCCCCCATCATTGATATCGAAAACAATCACATTCATTCCAAGGTTTAATCCTGCTTTTTGTGTGCTTAAACGTGTACGAAGGCTTGAGTTAAAAAAAACCAACAAAAGTGTCTTGTTTTTACCTAAGTCCTGGTATTTATATGGCGATTGCTTGATTTCAAAAGCAAGTTTTAAGGCGCTATCCAGATTTTTAAGGTCATGGACTGATGTAAAGTGTCTCATTGAAGGGTAATGTTTTGCTGAAAATAGTTTTATTTTGTTGTATTCCAATTAATTGAATCGTGTTGCTCAATATTACAAAGATACGTCAATTTTCGTTGATGGAAATGATTTTCGTCCTATTAGAGGTCTTTTGCCTTTATTTTGGCCTGATTTGACCATCGCCATCAATAATCCATTTGTAATTGGTCAGTTCCTCCAAAGCCATAGGTCCTCTGGCATGCAATTTTTGTGTTGAAATGCCTATTTCGGCTCCTAATCCGAATTGTGCACCATCGGTAAATGCGGTAGAGGCATTACAATAAACAGCAGCTGCATCGACCGATTTTCGGAATATCTCCAAGGCATCTTCATTTTCGGAAACAATAGCTTCAGAGTGTTTGGAGCTATAGGTGGCAATGTGATCCAGTGCTTCATCAAGATCAGTAACTGTTTTAACTGACATTTTATAGGAGAGAAATTCAGTTCCGAATGATTCTTCAGTTGCATGTTCAAGCAGTTGCGACGGATAATTACCTTCCAATGCCCGATAAGCATTTTCATCGGCATAAATTATAACATTACTGTCGGATAGTAATTTAGTCAACTCAGGCAAATCAGTTAACCTTTTCTCATGAATAATCAGACAGTCAAGTGCATTGCAAACACTTGGACGACGGGTTTTGGCATTGTTTACAATAGCCTGTCCTTTGGCTGTATCGCCAAACTCGTCGAAATAGGTATGGCAAATTCCTGCGCCTGTTTCAATGACAGGTATCGTTGAGTTTTCGCGCACAAAATTAATCAGGCTTTGAGAGCCTCTTGGGATAATCAAGTCGACCAGGCCATGTGCGTGGAGCAGTTCATTGGTAGCTTCACGATCGTTTGGCAGAAGAGCAAGTATATTCTCATCCAGTTCATGTTTCCGAAGCACTTCCTGAATGATTTTTACGATAGCAATATTTGAATCGCCCGCATCACTTCCACCCTTTAAAACGCAGGCATTCCCTGATTTAAGGCACAATGAAAACACATCAAATGTCACATTTGGCCGGGCCTCATAGATGATACCAATTACTCCAAACGGGACCGTTATTTTCTTTATCTGAAGGCCATTCGGACGGGAAGTCTGGCTAAGAACGCGCGCAAGTGGAGAGGGCAGAGAGGCAACATTTGTGATGTCTGCAGCAATCCCTTTAATCCGTTCGGCAGTGAGCATCAAACGGTCATATTTTGGATCAGCAGGATCCATCCGGCTCAGATCTTTGGCATTTTCCTGAAGGATAAAGACAGTATTTTCGATTGCTGCCGAAGCGATATCTTCCAGAACTGCGTTTATCTTTTCAACTGAAACCAGGTTTAATTTCCTGCTGGCTTTCAGTACTAGTCCAAGTTGTTCTTTTACTTTCATAACTTTTAATATAAAGCCCCCTTCCATTGGGGGGGAAGGGGGAATATAACTCAGGAATTTGTTGCCAGGTAAGAGGCAATTATCAAGGGGTCTATCAAAAGGGTGTAAGTACTCAAATCCCGAGTCAATATTTTTATTATTCCATGATGTATAAATAATCGTAATGAACTACCGCCTTCTTATTTTTATTTCCCTTGTACTTTTGAGCTTTTTCTGAATTGTAATCTACCTTGCCAATCCCGATAAGCTGTCCGCTCTCGTCGGTAATTTTCACCAAATCTCCTTTTTCAAATGTTCCTTCGACAGATATTAAACCAATCGGTAAAAGACTCGAAGCCTTGCTTGACAGAAGTGCATTTTTGGCTCCCTCGTTCACCACTAATTCTCCTTTTGCAAAGCTCTCGGAATAAGATATCCACTTTTTTACATTCGATGATCTTTTCTTCTCAGAGATAAAGGTAGTATGAATGATCTCCACTTCGGGATTCATGATCCTTAAAAGCGTATTCTCTTTCATTCCGTTGGCAATGTGAACATTAATTCCACCTTTGGCCACTTTTTTCGCAATGTGGTATTTAGTCAGCATTCCACCACGTCCGAAGCTTGATTTATTTGTTGAAATAGCTTCATTCAGCGGTTTACTCTTGCTCGTAATCTCTCGAATGATTTTCGATTCAGACAATTCGGGCGAACCATCGTAAATTCCGTCAATGTTGCTAAGAATAATTAAAGCTTCCGATTCTTCCATCGAGGCAATCAGCCCGGAGAGTTCATCGTTGTCAGTGAACATCAGCTCGGTAACCGAAATCGTATCATTCTCATTTACGATTGGTATGACCTTGTTTTCAATCAAGGTCGAAATACAGTTTTTCATGTTCAGATAATGAACCCTATCGCTGAAATTTTCCTTGGTGGTGAGTACCTGTGCACATGATATTTCATATTTCCGAAATGCTTCGGCATAACTATTGATCATTTTTACCTGACCAACTGCCGACCACAATTGCCGTGCTGAAACTGTATCCAGCTTCTTCCCATTCCCTATTTCACCTCGTCCTGCTGCAACTGCACCCGACGATACCAGCACGATCTCAACCCCATTCTGATGCAGAAAGGCAATCTGGTCGACCAGGTGCGAAATATTGGCATCATTTAAAGTACCATCTGACTTGGTGAGAACGTTACTTCCCACTTTGACCGTGATCTTTTTATATCGTAAATTGGTTTCCAAAACAGTTGAATTATCCTTTTTCAATTTTATTGAAAGAGGCGATTAACCCCTGAATAAGCGATGAACTAAATCCTTTATGCTCCATTTCGTTTAACCCTGTAATGGTGATTCCGCGGGGTGTTGTCACTTTATCAATTTCCTGTTCCGGATGTCTTCCCGATTCAAGAATAAGACCGGTAGCGCCTTTTACAGTTTGAGCAGTAATGAATTGAGCCATTTCAGCTCCAAATCCGATTTCAATACCTCCTTGCATGGCAGCACGCATATAGCGTAAGGCAAATGCAATTCCGCATGAGGCCAATACCGTAGCGGCAGCCATTAAATCTTCGGTTATAATGATCGCTTGTCCAAGCTGATCAAAGATATGAAGTACCTGGTTGCGTAAATCTTCTGATTTTACATTGGTCGAAATCAAAGTCATCGATTCCTGCATGGCAATAGCTGTATTTGGCATAGCTCGGAATATCTGTACTTCAGAACCCGCTGACTCTTCCAGTTTATCCAATCCAATACCGGCAACCAGGGAAATTAATATCTGATTGGATTTTAGAATTGGTTTAATTTCTTCAATAATTGTCAGAACCTGGTAAGGTTTGATTGCCAGAATAATGATATCTGCATTGCGTGAAGCCTCAATATTATCATTTGTAATTGTAACTCCCTGCACCTTAAGGTCTTCAAGTAAGTTCAATTTTCGGCGTGTAACTGTTATTTCTGAAGGCTGAATCATCTTCGATTTGATCAATCCATGTGCAATAGCACTTCCAAGATTTCCTCCGCCGATGATAGTTATTTTCCGATCAATCATTTTGTTTGTATAAATTATTTCTGAACGATTGCAGCCATAGCTTCAATGAAAACATCTGCCTGTTCAATACTCAAAGTTAACGGAGAAAGTAACCGAATGGTATTTACTCCTGAAACTCCGGTAAAAATATGATATTTTTTTAACAAAACATGACGAATGTCATTAATTGGTTGGTCAAATTCCAAGCCAATCATTAATCCAAGCCCTCTTACTTCTTTAATTCCTGAAAATTCCTTAAGTTTATCGATGAGGTAACTGCCTGTTTTTTTTGCATTTTCAACCAGTTTTTCATTTTCAATGATTTCCAAAACAGCCAGACTTGCTGCACATGCCAGGTAATTTCCACCAAAAGTGGTTCCCAGCATACCGTGCCACGGTTTTATTTCAGGAGCAATCAAAAGTGCACCTACTGGAAAGCCATTGCCCATTCCTTTTGCAACTGTGATAATGTCTGGTTTTACATCTGTATATTGATGTGCGAAAAATTTCCCGCTTCGTCCATAACCGGATTGAATTTCGTCCAGGATCAACAATGCCCCGTATTGTTTGCAAAGTTTCTCAGCCTGAACCAAAAAACCTTCAGCAGGAACATGAATCCCGCCGATTCCCTGAATCCCTTCGATAATTACACCTGCTATTTCATTAGTCTTTAATTGTATTTCAAGCTCTTGCAGATTATCGAATGGTATAATAACCGCATTTGACGACTCGTTTATAGGAGCTATAATTTTCGGATTATCAGTTACAGCAACTGCTGCTGATGTACGTCCGTGAAACCCTTTTTTAAAGGCTACAATCTTTTTTCGACCTGTAACAAAAGAGGCCAGTTTCAGCGCATTTTCGTTGGCTTCTGCTCCTGAATTCACTAAAAATAATTGGTAATCAGGATATCTGGAAACTTGTCCAAGCTTGGATGCCAATTCTTTCTGTTGTGGAATCTGCACCGAATTTGAATAAAACCCGATTTGTTTTAACTGACTGGTAAGCCTGTCGATATAGTGAGGGTGGGAGTGACCTACCGAAATGACGGCATGACCGCCATATAAATCAAGGTATTTGGTATCGTCCTGGTCCCAAATATAACATCCTTCACCTTTTACAGGTGTAATGTCGAGAAGCGGATATACATCGAATAAATTCATTGTCAAAAAAGTTTCAAGTTTAAAGTTCAAAGTTCCAGGTGGTCATTTGGTGTCATTTATTATAATTCATTGTGAACCATGCAAGTATATGACGCGAAGCTAATGACCATCAATGACTATTAACTAATGACTGTTTTCTAAAAAGCCACCGCTTTCAGATGTAATCCTGTCGTTTCTTCCAGACCAAACATAAGGTTCATGTTCTGAATTGCCTGACCTGATGCACCTTTGATTAGATTGTCGGTAACAGATAGTATCATCAGCTTAGAGCCATGTTTTTCAAGATATAGTATTGCCTTGTTGGTGTTTACTACTTGCTTGAGGTCGGGATTGACAGAACTCACAAACACAAATGGATGCGATTCGTAATAGTCGGTATAGGTTTTATGAGCCTCTTCAAGTGAACCGTCAAATCGGGTATACACCGAAACAAATATGCCACGGGTATGATTTCCACGAACGGGTATAAAGTTGATGTCAGATTTGAAATCTGGCTGCAGTTGTTTAAGACTTTGGGCAATTTCACCCAAATGTTGATGTTCAAATGCTTTATATACCGATACATTATTGTTTCTCCAGCTGAAATGTGTAGTCGCACCTGGTGACTGACCTGCACCTGTTGAGCCGGTAATGCCATTAACATGAAGCTCATCCCTGATTAATCCGGTTGCGGCCAGTGGAAGTGTTGCCAACTGAATTCCTGTCGCAAAACAGCCCGGATTGGCTATTTTATTTGAACTACGAATTAATTCACGATTCAATTCAGGCAAACCATAAACAAAGTCATTACCTTTCCGTTCAAGCCTGAAATCATGACTCAGATCGATTATTTTCACATGTTTTGGTAGTGTATGCTTTTGCAGAAATTCTTTCGATTTTCCATGCCCCATGCAGAAGAAAACCACATCGGCAATCGTGAAATCTGATTCAGCTACAAATTTGATATCGTTATCTCCCAATAAATCGGTATGAACATCCGAAAGCAGGTTTCCTGCATTGCTGCTGCTTTGCACAAAAGTAATTTCAGCCTGCGGATGATTCAGCAATATACGGATCAGTTCACCGGCGGTATATCCGGCCCCACCGACAATTCCAACTTTTACCATTTTATGAATTTATCATTTCGTCTCTTTGCAACATTGCTCCAAGCCCCATGCTCCAAGCTCCGCATTTAGAAAGTCTTATTTACCGAATTATGAATTTTCAGCGATGTGGATAACACTTTAGTAAAACCTTTCACATCGTCAGCTGTCCATGCTGAGTTTTTCTCACCGTATTCCCCAAATTCTGAGCGCATCAGATCATGATCGGATTCCACTCCAACAAGTACAAAATTATAAGGTTTCAGATGGATAATCACTTTACCGGTTACGGTTTGCTGTGAGCTTTCAAGGAATTTTTCAATGTCGCGCATCACAGGTTCAAAGTATAGCGCTTCGTGCAGGAACATTCCGTACCAATTGCCCAGCTGTTCTTTCCAGTATTGCTGCCATTTGGTAAGGGTGTGTTTTTCGAGCATCTGGTGCGCTTTAATAATGATGATCGGTGCTGCAGCTTCGAATCCTACGCGTCCTTTGATGCCGATTATGGTATCGCCGATGTGCATATCCCGACCAATGGCATAAGGTGCAGCAAGTGCATCCAAAGCACGGATTGCATTCACGGGATTGTCGTAAGTTTCACCATTGACCCCTGTTAATTCTCCCCCCATAAAATCAATCGTAATTTCTTTTGTTTCAGTTTCTGTAAGTTGAGAAGGATAAGCTTCTTCTGGTAACGTCTGATTTGATTTCAGAGTTTCTTTTCCACCGATGCTTGTTCCCCAAAGGCCTTTATTGATGGAATAATCCATTTTTTTCCAGTCGGCTACCACTCCAAGTGATTTGAGGTAGTCAATTTCCTCCTGACGGCTCAGTTCTAAATCACGGGTAGGAGTGAGGATAAGTATTTCAGGAGCCAGAATCTGAAAGGTCAGATCGAAACGAACCTGGTCATTTCCTGCCCCGGTACTTCCGTGAGCGACATATTTTGCACCAATTTTCTTGGCATAGTCTATAATCGCAATGGCCTGAAAAACACGCTCCGAACTTACGGATATAGGGTAAGTATTATTCCGGAGGATGTTACCAAAAACCATATATTTAATGCTCTTTTCGTAATAAGTATCAGTCACATCAAGCGTTACATGTTTGACAGCACCCAGATTATAAGCTTTCTTCTCAACAGCATCCAATTCTGCTTCGTTAAAACCACCTGTGTTGGCAATAGCCGTATAAACATCCAGATTCTTTTCTACCGACAGGTATTTGGCACAATACGAAGTATCCAGGCCGCCGCTGAATGCTAAAACTACTTTATCTTTCATGATTTTTTCTTTTTGAATATTGTAAAACCTATAATGTTATTAGGTTCTGTTCCGTTTTTGTTACCTGTAAGTTTATTTATGATATCGAGCAAGGTATACTTTATTGCCCAACCATTGTTTTTCTTTTTTTCTTCTGCTTTCTCTTCCACTTTCTTATCCTGATCCCAGGCTGGATCATACAGCATTCCAGTACACAAGCATTTGCTTTT
>TBL_comb47_HYPODRAFT_10001837_pt1 | contig 27025 bp, 26 predicted proteins | sample TroBogypolimnion_40_FD_10682 | JGI IMG/M metagenome (IMG submission 10682) | reverse complement strand
CTTAGGAAACCCGAACGGGCATTAAGAGATAGCGATAGTTATCGGCTTCGGCACTGCGGATCGTGGCCGGTCGAGTGGCGTCGGAGCTTTCGATGATGACTTCGTCCCCGGCCACTGCTTCGATGCCATCAATCAGGTATGCCGGATTAAAGGCAATCGTCAGATCTTCGCCTTGATAATCACCATCGACCGATTCAGAGCCTTCGCCAACCTCTTGACTCGTGACCTTCAAGTCGACGCCGCCGTTGCGCATCGACAGCCGCACAGGCGTGGTGTTGTCTTTCACCAACAGGCGGACGCGGCGCAGGGCGGCAACGAGTGTTTCTTTGCCAAGGTGGAGAGCGTTGGGATATGACTCGGGGATCAGTTGGCGGTAGTCGGGATAGGTTCCAGCGATCAGCCGAGTTGAAATGGCGACCGACCCGATGTGAAAGGTGATCTCTGAGGAAGTCGTTGTGACCCCGACCGTGCCCTCATCGCCTGGGTTGATTAATCGCTGAAGCTCCGAGAGGGCGCGGGCTGGAACCAGGATGTCTTCGTCACCTACGACACCGGCTGCGCCGTCGAGATCTCGGAGGGCCAAGCGATACGAGTCAGTTGCCACGAGCCGGACCGTTCCGGTGGCAGCGGTAAGAAGCACACCGGTAAGAAGGGGGCGGGCGTCATCGTTTGATGATGCTCTTACCACTTGGCGTAGGCCATCCGCGAGTACACCGGACGGCACGTGGGCGGTGATTTCATTCGTGATTGAGACGCTGGGGAACTCAAGTGAGGGGTACGAACGGAGAGAAAATTGGGACCGGGCCGCGGAAATCTCCACCTGTTCATTGTTGGCTTCAACCGTGACCGCTCCCGGTTCTAAGGATTTTGTGATATCCGTAGCGAGGCGCGCCGGAATCACCGCTGTCCCGTCTTCGATCCCAATAACTTCGAGGGTTACCCGAATGGACAAATCTCCGTCGGTCCCGGTGGCCGTTAGCTGGTTTCCTTCTACCTGTACCAAAACCCCAGAGAGGACAGGCATGGCCAGGCGCGTGCTGACGGCCCTGCTGGTTGTGGCTAACGCCTCGACGAGCGAATCTCGTTCTGAACGGAACTTCATGATCGGTAACTCCCTCTTTGTGTTGTTGCACCACATAGGACGAGTGGCTTATCTAAAGAACTGTTGTAATAAAGGCTGTGGATTGGGGATAACAAACCCTTTGCCCTGCTCAGCGCTGTTTTCATAATCCCCACCTTGTACCCCCACTGTGGACAAAACCTAACCCTAACGGGGAAAGGCCCTCGTTTGTGGGGACAACCACAAGGGTTGTCCGCACGTTATTCCACAATTGCCCTGGTGTCAGGCCAAAGTTATCCACAGGATCTACCCACTTCCTTTGATCTGGTGAATCAAGCCGGTGACCTGCTCATAGATCTGACGGCGCTCGCGCATTTGACCCTCAATTTTGTCATAGGCGCTAATACACGTCGAGTGGTCCCGGCCGCCAAATACCTTGCCAATTGAGGGGTAGCTATAGTCCGTCAGCGTTCTCATCAGGTACATCGCCACGTGACGAGCGGTGACGAGAGGTCGGGCCCGGCGCGGGCCAATGAGATCTTCAACACTCAAGCCATACGTCTCGGCAACCGCGTCAAGAATCATGTCTGGGGTGATGAGTTTGGTTTCTGCTCCAATATCTGAGAGCACCATTTGGGTCAACTCCAAGGAGATTGGGGCGTTGGTCAGCGTTGCGAAGGCGTTGACGCGCGTCAGTGCACCTTCGAGTTCTCGGATGTTGTCCCTGACATTCGTCGCGATGAATTCACCCACGTCATCAGGAAGCACAATTCGATCATTGGCCGCTTTGGTCCGGAGAATTGCGAGGCGGGTCTCAACATCAGGGGGGTCAATTTCGGCGAGGAGCCCTGAAAGAAGCCGGCTCCTCAACCTGTCCTCGAGGGTTTCGATGGACTTTGGCGCCCGGTCGGATGTCAAGACAATTTGCTTGCCTGCGCCGTGGAGGTCGTTGTAGGTATGAAACAACTCGTCCTGGAGGCCTTCTTTGTTTTGCATGAATTGGATGTCGTCGATCAGAAGGACGTCACATTCTCGATAGTGACGTTTGAACGCAACGGTGGTATTCCGCCGCAGGGCCTCGACGAAGTCATTGAGGAAGGTTTCGGTGGTGACGTAGAGCACCCGGTGAGTGGGATAGTTCTCGAGGACGTAATTACCAATCGCGTGCAGGAGGTGCGTCTTGCCCAAGCCCGAAGCCCCGTGGATGAAAAGGGGGTTGTAGGAGCGACCAGGAGTTTCGGCCACGGTTTGGGCAGCCGCAAACGCCAGGCGGTTTGAGGAGGCCGAGACAAAGGTCTCAAACGTGAAACGTGGGTCAAGCCGCACCGAGCCGGTCGCCCGAGCGGCGACTGACGCCGGTACTGCGGGGATAGGGGGGGCCGGGAGAACCCCAAAATCGTCCTCCGGCTCATCAAAACCAAGGTCGATCTCATCGTCGGCGTCGACAATAATGAGGAGAACTTCGAGAGGGCGACCCGACTCCCCGCTAGCGGCATCTCGAATCAAACCGAGAAAGCGGTCATTTACTCTGGTGCGGACAACGGAGTTTGGCACACCGAGCGTTAAGTTATCCCCAGCCATATCCACAGGCTGCACCTTTGAGAGCCACATGTTCCAAACGGCATCGGAGACCGAATCTTTGAGGGCGAGGGAACATCTACTCCAAAGCTCGTCCAGGTCTTCCACGGCTCTCCCTTTCGACTTGGCTTATCAACAGGCTTATCCACAGATGTGGAGCGCGCTCAGCGACCTGTGGATTGACGACCATAGCGGAGTTTTTGGCCGTCGGCTAGTTGGTCGTCGAGGAGCATCTAGGATGAAGAATTCGTTGCCCTCTCGCTAGGGCTACCATTTGATTACACGCCGGCCCCGACAGGGCAAGGCACACAGAACGGAAGGTCAGAAAAGTGAAGCGCACCTATCAGCCAAATACCAGAAAAAGGGCAAAAACACACGGTTTTCGGTCTCGCATGTCGACCAAAGCTGGGCGATCGATCCTTCGGTCGCGTCGGGCAAAAGGCCGCCACCGCTTGACCGTTTAAGGCTGTGTCTGAGCACCGAGTGGGCCGCGTGGTCTCTCGGCAGACGTTTGTCTCCCTGCGCCGGCCCGCCGGACGAGGGAAAAGCGGCCCGATTGTAGCTTTGTACTGCCCTCCGATTATCGGCCAGGATGGTCGACAAGTCGCCTTCGCAGTCTCAAAGCGGTGTGGTGGAGCGGTGGTCCGAAATCGGATTCGTCGGCGTTTACGCAGCGCAGCCGCGGAGCTGGCCACCACGTTTCCGGCAGGGGCCTACCTGATTAGGACAGACCCCGAAGCGGCGACGGCATCATATGAAGAACTAAAAGAATTTCTTGGAACAGCAGTGGCTAAGGCCACCAGAGGAAAAAAGGAGGGTTGATCATGGAGACCGAAGAGCGCCGAGGCGCCCCGTCGACCGCTGCCCTGTGGGCGATTACGGCCTATCAGTCGCTGCGATCCAACCAGATTTCTCCTTGTCGATTTACGCCGAGTTGTTCCGAATACGCCAGAGAAGCCATAGAAACAAAAGGTTTTCTCAAGGGTTCGGGTCTTGCCGTCTGGCGAGTGCTGCGCTGCAACCCCATTGGCGGTCATGGCGTTGACCTTGTCCCCGTGAAGTCAGGAGCGAAACAGTGATTCTTGCCAACTCAATCACCCACTCGATTGGGGCGATTTTCCAGCCCGTTTTTAAACTCTTTGCCGACATCTTGGCCTTTATCTACTCATTTGTGCCGAGTTATCCTGGAGCGATTGCCCTCTTGACAATTTTGATTATGGGAGCGTTGACCCCACTCACGGTCAAGAGCACCAAGTCAATGATCGCCATGCAGCGACTTCAGCCCGAGATCAAGAAGCTTCAACAGAAGTTCAAAGGCGCAGAAAACCGGGCGCAGCTGAACGAGGAGATGATGCGCCTCTATAAAGAAGAAGGCGTTTCACCGGCCGGTGGCTGCCTGCCGATGTTCCTCCAATTTCCCTTTCTCATCATTCTTTACGACATCATTCGTGGACTCACCAACGTCAGCTCCACCAAGCTCCCGGTGCCCACAGGTTGCCATTTGGGTATTCACTACACGAACATAGCGCCCCGCTATATCCCAAATACATCAAAAATGTATTGCGATTTAATCGCAAGTAACGGCAAGATGATGAACCTGGGAATCGACTGGGCGCTCAAGCCATTTTCGCATCATTCTTCAGTCTGGGCGGCCATCCCCTACTTTGCTTTCGTGGCGCTAGCGGTAGGACTTCAGTACCTTCAAATGTCACAGATGAGCAAGCGCAATCCTGCAACTCAGGCTAATAAGCAGATGGCTACTTTACAGAAATTCATGCCGATTCTTTTTGCCTATATCTACTTTTTAATCCCCGCCGCAGTCCTTGTTTACATGATCGTGTCCTCGATGATTCGTATTCTCACTCAGGACATCATTTTCAGAACTGGCGTTGCTGTGCCGCTAACAGCGCAGCAAAACGCCGTGGGAAAGAGCTCGGGACCAAAGGCTCAACCAATCGAGGCGAAAGCCACAGAAGTTGAGACGGTGATCCGTGAAGAAGATGCAACGCCGAAGCCCCAGGCAAACCCGGCAACGCGCGCAAAGGACAAGAAGAAACGGAAGGATCGTTAAATCGTGGAATGGGTTGAGATAACTGGAAAAACTATCGAAGAAGCGAAAGAGCGCGCCTTCGAGCAGCTCGGCGTAGCGGAGTCCGATGCAGAAGTGCAGGTCATTGAGGAGCCCAAGGCTGGACTCTTTGGGCGGGTTCGGGGAGAAGCACGGGTTCGTGCCCGGCTGCGCCCCGTTGAACCGAGACCCAAGCGCTCTCGCAATAACAATCGACCAAAGGCCCGTGGAGAGGGCCAGCGTCAAGGTCGGGGTCAAAAGTCAGGCGGCGAGTCAAAGGGACAAGAGAACCGTCGCGGAAGCGGAAAGAGCAACAAGGCAGCCGGTGCTGCAAAGTCGACCAACGAGCCCACCGGTGGCTCGAAACGGGAATCGAAGGAGGAAACGATGGCTGAAGGCGCCACGCTTCAAGAACAGGCGGCAATTGCAAAAGAATTCCTTGAAGGCTTAGTGAGCACCATGGGATTGACGGCGACCGTCGAGATCAGAGAAATCGATGCAGAGACCGTCGAACTCGCCGTGGATGGCGAGGATCTAGGAATGCTCGTAGGACCCAAGGGCAGCACCTTGGCGGCCGTGCAAGACATTACCCGCACCGTGGTCCAGAGCAAATTCACCGCCCGGACGGACCGCATCTTGGTTGATATTGCCCGCTACCGAGAGCGACGCTCAGCAGCGCTTCGACGCTTTACCAGCGATGTAGCGGCTGAAGTCGTCGAGAGCGGAGAAGAGCGAGCTCTTGAGCCCATGTCTCCCGCAGACCGCAAAGTGATCCACGATGCGGCCAACGAGATTGACGGCGTAGAAACACGCACGCTCAGAAGGCGAAGAGCCTTCTCGCTACGTGGTGCTTCTCCCCCAAGTCAGTTAGTCCGTGGGCGGCACCGCCAACCCTCAACTGATCCGGGTTCTCACTGAGAGCCAGGATCAGGGGTTTCTTGGAACCGGAAGTGTCGAACAGCACATCTATCACGCAGCCGGTTTCGCAGCCGTTCTCACCCATTTAGGCCTGGCGACGCCCCGCCGGGTCCTCGACTTGGGTTCAGGCGGTGGACTCCCTGGGCTTGTCCTTCTTGACGAGTGGCTCGAGGCGGAGATGGCCCTTCTTGATGGATCCTCTCGCCGCTGTGCGTTTCTTGGCGAGGCGGTGGCAACCCTCAAGCAGGATCGCCGATGCCAGATCCTCGAGGGTCGAGCTGAAGAACTAGCCCACCGAGAGGATCTTCGAGCCCACTTTGACCTCGTTGTCGCTCGCTCCTTCGGGGCGCCAGGGGTACTGGCCGAGTGTGCCGCTGGCTTCCTTTCGGCGGGTGGACATCTTGTGGTGTCAGAGCCACCTGATCGAACCGTGGTGGAGAGGTGGCCAGTCGAGGGCCTCAAAGAACTTGGTTTTGGGGAGCCAATCGGGGTTCATGAGGGATCTCACTATGTGGCAATTCCCCTCCTTGAGATCTGTCCGAGCCGCTACCCACGACGAGTCGGTGTTCCCACGAAACGGCCCCTCTTTTAGCCCACAGGTCACAATCTTGCTTGTGCCTAGTGGAGTGTTTCACGTGGAACACCCCCAGACCGTCCCTGGAGGTTTTCAGATGTTTCACGTGAAACATTTTCGGAAATAGCTAGCGTTCAAGAAAATTTTGAAATTGGTCTTGACGTGGGGCTGAGAACCGGCGATGATAGCGCTCGTGCTCTCTACCCCGGAAGTTCGCAACTGATGGCACTCTTTCGTCGAGGTCGTGCCGGGGAGCCATCCCAAGCCCCAGGTGAGCCGAAGCCGGCCTGGTCGGTTGTCGGTCCCGAAGAAACCTCCGGTCCCGAGGTGGACCCCGTTGCCCTGAACGTGATTGAAGAAGAGACGCCAGGGACCCTTCAAGAAGGCCCCACAGAGGCCCCTGAGGACCTCGAGGCCTCAGTAGTCATGGTTGATGCTTCCCCACAGGCCTCAGAAGCGCCTGAGAGCGATGATGGGGATCTTGAGGGCACATCCCCTTCAACGAGCCTCCAGGCCTCATCAAAGTCCAAATCGAAGAAGAAGGGCCCGAAGGGCCAGAGTTCTGAAAAGAACGCTCGTGTGGCACCAACGACACCAAGGGTAAGAACCACAAAGGACCTTCCAAGGATTATGGCGGTTGCCAATCAAAAAGGTGGTGTCGGTAAGACCACAACGACAGTGAACCTTGGAGCAGCGTTGGCCGAGATTGGTTATCGAGTGCTGGTCGTGGATCTGGACCCCCAGGGAAACGCCACCACCGGACTCGGCATCGAACGCAAGAACTTTGAGCACTCCATGTACGACGTGATCATGCACGAACACCCCCTAGAAGACGTGATCGAGCCGACCGCAGTGAAGAATCTTTTCGTTGCTCCTGCGACGCTGGATCTTTCTGGAGTGGAAATTGAACTCGTTCCGGCCTTCAGCCGTGAGCTCCGTCTCCGACGGGCCATCGACGCAGTGGCTGAGGATTTCGACTTTGTCATGATCGACTGTCCCCCGTCGTTAGGCCTCATCACGATTAATGCTCTGGCGGCAGCACGTGAGGTACTCGTCCCAATTCAGTGCGAGTACTACGCCCTTGAGGGTCTCAGTCAACTTCGTTCCACTTTGAAGCTGGTGGGTTCGAACCTGAACCAAGAGCTCGAACTCTCAACCATTGTGCTGACTATGTATGACAGCAGGACTAATTTGGCCGCTGATGTAGCGGCCGACGTGCGCGAGCATTTCCCCGATGAAGTCTGCGACACGATTATTCCTCGAACGGTCCGTATTTCCGAAGCCCCGTCATTTGGCCAACCCATCACAGTCTTTGATCCACGGTCGCTCGGGGCTGAGTCCTATCGAGAGTTAGCGAAGGAGGTGAGCAATGGCGCGCCGAAGCGGGCTGGGTAAGGGTTTGGGATCGTTGATCCCGACTGATTCCAGCGATGGTGATTTTGGAGTGTTGCGTGAGTTGGCTATTGGGGTCATTGAGCCCAACACTTATCAACCACGATCGGTCTTTGACGAGGACCAGATGTCCTCGCTTGCTGCTTCTATTCGTGAACTCGGCGTGCTCCAGCCAATTCTTGTTCGGCCAACCTCTGAAGAAGAAGAAACCTTTGAGATTATTGCCGGGGAGCGTCGCTGGCGGGCCGCGAAGCGGGCTGGACTCACAACAATTCCAGCGCTTGTTCGAACCGAGACCACCAATCAGAACAGCCTCGAGCAAGCGCTGGTTGAAAATGTCCAGCGGGCCGACCTCAATGCGATGGAAGAGGCGGCGGCCTACCAACAGTTGATTGATGAGTTCTCCTTGACCCATGACGAAGTAGCCGTTCGGGTTGGAAAGAGCCGTACTTCGGTAACGAATACGCTCCGACTCCTGCAACTCCCCTCTGGCGTTCAGCGAGCCGTTGCCGAAGGCGAAATCAGTGCGGGCCATGCCCGAGCGTTATTAGGCACCCCAGACCGTGCGCTTCAAGAGCAGCTTGTGGCGCGCGTTATTGCTGGAGGACTTTCAGTCAGAGTTACCGAAGAGTTAGTTCGAAGCGGTGGGGTAGAGAGTGCTCCCGTTGGAGGCGATGTCGAAGAAGAAGTAGAGCCAACGAAAGAACCGGAGCCCACCCGGACCACCGTTCGACCCTTGCCCCCGCCGGGGATCCTTGAACTTGAAGAATTGCTTTCGAACTATCTTGAGACCCGCGTCAAGGTTGATCTCTCGTCACGCAAAGGTCGCCTTCTGGTTGAATTCGCGACACTGGAAGATCTTGAACGGATCTATCGCCAAATGCTTGGGACGCAGACGAACTCTTAGCGTCTTCTCGCGGTCGCAGTACTTGAGGGTTTTCTCAAGAGTGTGTTCAGAGTTTTCAACACCTGTGCATGAACCTGTGGATTACTGTGAAACTTTCCGCGTTAGCGCAACTGTCATACAATGAGATGACATCGGGTTTCACTGGGTTTTGAGAGTTATCAACAGGACACTCAAGATGAGGGTTTAGGACTGCTCTCCGCTGCGCTCTTCCGCCCAGGTCGTCGCTGCGGTGGCGATTTTATCGGCGAGGAGCGCGGTCTTCTCGACCACCTCATCGATCGGGCCCAACTCGACGATCACCGTTGGCATCTGGGTTTCACGCAGCAGGGGTACCGTCATCGGACCCACGGCTCCCGGGCCTTCCATGACCAGGGAGAGGAGTTCGGAGAGCTTTTCGGCCAAGTGGCGACCAACGGTCGACTCGTAGGCGTAGCCCGAGTAGTAGGCGGTGGTGGATCCATGCAGTGTCGGCAGGACGTTGACGGCGATCAGAATATCGACCCCAGCGTGATTCGCTTCTTTTGCCTGGTCAGACTCTTCGGTGCTGTGCACAATGGTGACGCGCGCGCCCGACGAAGCTAATCGGCGGTTGAGCGACGACGCAATGGTGCCCAATCCTCCTGTTTCGGCGACACCGATGTGTCGGCCACGCAAGGTGGGCGATTCTTGACGACGTGATTCTCGTTCGCGCACCATGGTGACGAGCTCGAGTGTCTGGTGACGACTCGAGACGCGTCGCAACTCATCGAGCGTGTCGGGTCCTGCGATCTGGTCGGTCGGAAGGTCAACGTTTCGTTGGAATTCGGCCAGAGCATTTGCTGTCGAGTCACCAAAGATTCCATCGACGCGTCCGGTATCAAAGCCAAGTGAACAGAGTCGATATTGAAGTTCTGCGACGTCGTCGCCGCGCAACATGGGTTGACTGCGATACAGCAAACGATCGCCTAGTCGGAGACCAGCTTCAACGAGCGTTGCCCATGTGTCGTCACCAACGACGCCGTCGATACGGAGACCGCGTTGACGCTGAAAGATCTCGACTGCTGCCTTTGTTGATGGACCAAACACGCCGTCGGGATCGGCCAAAACAACCGAACCAATGGCGTTTAACCGCGACTGGAGGTCGGTAACTGCCGATCCGTGCGATCCCTCGCTGAGAGGGAGCATGTCGGTGATTAGCCCAGGTGAGCGCTGATTTCTTGGAGAAGCGCTCCCTTTGGTTTGGCGCCAATAAGTCGCTGAACGGGCTGACCGTCTTTGAAGAGCAACAAGGTCGGAATGCTCATCACTTCGAAGCGGCGTGTGACGTCAAGATTCTCGTCAATGTTTAATTTGGCGATGGTCACCTTACCGGCTTGCTCGGTGGCGATCTCTTCCAAAATCGGAGCAATCTGTTTACACGGCCCGCACCATTCGGCCCAGAAGTCCACCAGGACTGGTACGTCGGAACTCCCAACAAACTCATCAAAGGTTGCATCGGAAAGGGTGGTGATGTTTTCACTCATGGTAACTCTCTTTCGTTTTGTTCTTCACTTAGATATAACCACGCAAAGCAATAAAGTATTCCCTCGGCGCAGTGAATGCTACGAACCTTGTGACTCAAGCCACCGTTCGGTATCGATCGCTGCCATACAACCTGACCCAGCAGCGGTGATTGCCTGGCGATAGTGATGGTCTTGCACGTCCCCACATGCGAAGACCCCTTCGATTGAGGTGAGCGAGCCTTGGTGGACGGCCAGGTAACCGTTGGGGTGAAGGTCAAGTTCATTGGCAAAGATCTCGGTGGTCGGTCGGTGACCGATCGCCACAAAGACACCGGCGACATCCATGCTTGAGGCCTCGCCGGTCAACGTGTTCGTCAAGCCAATCCGCTCGACCTTGCTGTCACCGAGGATTTCGGTCACCTGGGTGTTCCACAAGAACGTGATCTTCTCGTTGGCCAGGGCGCGCTCCTGCATGATCTTCGATGCTCGAAGCGAGTCGCGCCGGTGAATAATGGTGACTGACGAGGCAAAACGGGTTAAAAAGGTAGCTTCCTCGAGTGCAGAGTCGCCACCTCCGACCACCACGATGGGGAGGTCGCGGAAGAAAAAGCCATCGCAGGTCGCGCAGGTCGAAACCCCATGGCCAAGGAGTCGCTCCTCGCCAGCGACGTCCAGCATGATGGACTTCGCACCAGTGGCCAGAATGACCGAGGTCGCTTCGTAGTCCGGCTCACCGTCGCTGCCCCCCACCCAGGCCCGAAACGGTCGAGCCGTGAGGTCCAATTTGGTGACCTTTTCTGTTGTTATCTGCGCACCAAAACGGGCAGCTTGGGCTCGCATGTTGGTCATCAACTCTGGGCCGGTGATGCCTTCGGGAAATCCAGGAAAGTTTTCGACCTCGGTGGTCAGCATCAACTGGCCTCCAGGCTGATCAGACGTCGAAGAGGGCTCGCCTTCAATGACGACAGGGTTGAGTTGGGCTCGTGCCGTATAGATGGCAGCGGTCAACCCCGCAGGACCCGACCCTACGACAAGGACCTTCGTTGATTGGGTCACGTTCGCCCTCCCTTGTTTGAGCGTAACGAGCGTTTTGACCAGGCGAAGAGTCCGAACGGCGCTAAAGGCCACGCCCAAAATCAGGTACGAAACCCACACGTGGTGAGCGAAAGCGTAGACATCGAGCAGGCGGAGCGCCGCCACGCTGATGACGACCGCGACGACCCCGACGAGAACGGCAATAAGGATGCCAAAGACGATGGTTCGTCCGACCAGAATGATCGGTCGAATAACCCGATCATTGATGGTGTTGACGACGAGGTCGATAAAATCGACGGCTCTACTCGGGAGATCATCACTGATTTGGAGAGGATTCTTCTTCGAGGCCACGTCCCCCAAACTAGTCGCCAAATGGGCCGGTTACGACCTTGTGATCCAGCACACGCCAATGACGCCTGGACCGGCGTGGGTGCCAACGACAGGACCAATGTCGGCCATGATCACGGGGCTTGCGCAATCAAGACCAGCGAGCTTTCCCGCCACTGTTGCCGCATCGGCGCTGGCGTCGCCATGAACGACGGCCAAGCGCTCAAACGGCGCGCCGGCTGTCGCCGTGACCACGAGGTGGTCCAGTGATTTTGCTCGGGTGCGCTGGCGACCCTCTTCGTGGACCACCCCGTCTTGCAGCGTGAGAATCGGTTTGATCGAGAGCATCGATCCAAGGAGTGCCTTGGCTCCCCCAATGCGCCCGCCCTTCTTCAAGTGCTCCAAGGTGTCAATGGTGAAGACCACATGGAGTCGTCGCTGCGCGTCCGCTGTTTTCGCCAGCACGTCGTCAAGCGTGTCGCCTTCAGCGGCGGCTTCTGCTGCAACCAGGGTTAACAGCCCGAGCGGCAAGGTCACGGTGAGTGAGTCAATGACTTCAACAGGAAATGGAGCCATCGATGATGCTGCAGCCAAGGCTGACTGGTACGTGGCGGAAAGTTTCGATGAGATGGTGAGACAGACGACGCCATCGGCACCGGCATCTTTGGCTGCTTGGAACGCTTCTTGAAACGCCCCGGGTGACGGAGCTGCAGTTTCGGGGAGTGCGGGTGCCGTTTTGCACCTCACCCAAAATTCCTCAGCGGTGAGATCCGCTCGATCGACAAACTCGTCTGATCCAAAGCGAATGGTTAACGGAACGACCGCGATCTTGAGGCGCGCGGCCTCGTCGGCCGGAAGGTCTGATGATGAGTCGGTCACAATAGCGATGGAAGACACGCTGCCCCTTTCAAATGTGGTTGGTTCAGTCTTACAGAGTTTGCCGACTGCGCGCCGAGCGCTTGGCGAGAAACGAGATACATCCGAGATAGGCCACGCCCCCGACGACTACTGATCCGATCACCCGGAAAAACAGTGCGATAAAGCTCTGTGAGGACGAAAGATTGGATACGACGACGACGACCAGACCCATCACCACACTCGAGATGACAACGCGTGCCAAGGGGGCATAGCAACCGGGATTTCCAAGTTTCCCAAACCAAGTGTGTAGCAGCGTTAACCCGAGAATTGCGCTGATGGAATAGGCGATCGCCACGGCAAGTGCTAAGCCTGCGAGACCCAAGGGCTTCACTAACGCCACCGCCACAACAATAGTAAGGAGATTTTCAATCAGGTAGAGCCAGAACGCGGTCCGGGCCTTGCGCATGGACTGCAATGCACGCACCACATATTGGAACACCACAAATCCGACGAGACCCAGTGACAACTCAGCCAAGACGGTTCCAGTCTGATTCGTTTGGCCTGCATTTGAATTTCCATGTCCCAAGAGCAGCGCGATGACCGGCTTGGCGAGAACAAACATGGCAATGGATGCGGGGATGATGATCGCCAAGACCGCACGGAGCCCCGTTCCGAATCGTTGCGCAAACGCATCGTGGTCTTCGAGGGTGTGGTGGGTGGCTAAATCGGGACCGACGGCACTCATCACAGAGACCGCAACGACGGCATAGGGCATCTGAAAGAAGGCATAGGCGTAGGTGTACGAGGAGACCGGTCCAGATCCACCAGAGCCAAAGGCCAGGGCAATAACGACAAAGAGGGCAATTTGATTCAAGATCACAAAGCCAAAGGTCCACGAACCCAGCTTCAAAATTGCCCGCACAGCCTCATCGTGAATATCGAAACGCCAGCGAACCCGACCAAGGCGTGCGCGCGAGAGGCTCGGGATCAAAAGGATCGCCTGGACGATCACGCCGAGCGTGGTTCCTGCTCCAAGAAGAAGCAGTTGGCTGTGGGAGTGGGCGACGCCATTGAGCGTGGGTGAAGGATCAACGTGGGCAAAGTACAGCAGCACCAGAATGCACACGACATTGTTGGCGATGGGAACCCACATGGGCGCGCCAAAGCGACGGCGAACATTGAGCAGAGCTGCGCCAATGCTCAAGAGTCCGTAAAAGAAAATCTGGGGTGTGAACCAACGCAAAAGATCGGTTGAGACCTGTCGCTGGGTGGCAATCTGAGCGGGATTGTGTGAACTCGAACCATGCGTAAAGGCGGTAAAGGCATCGATAAGCCATGGGGCCGCGAGAAAGGCGATGACGGTAGAGCCCGCGAGGGCAATCACGGCCAAGGTGACGACAGCTGAGATTGACCGCCAGGCATCGCGTTCGGGTTTGTTGGTTAACCGTTCGATAAAGACGGGAATAAATGTTGCACCTAAGACCCCGCCGAGGACGACGTCGTAGAGCATGTTGGGGATGGTGTTTGCCAAATTATAAGTGTCGGCCAGGGGAGAGATCCCCAGCACATAGGCCAAGACCAAGACGCGTAACACCCCGGTGGCGCGTGAAATGACCGTGCCAGTAGCCATCGACCCAACTGCGCCGCGCAGACCCTTGGGTGATGAATCGCTCATGCGCGCCTCGTCGATCGATTTCGCTGCCAGGTTCGAATCCACCAGGCTAAGAGCACCACGAGTGCTCCGATTGTCAGGATCACCCCAACGATAGAGGACTGGTTAATGCGTGCCGTAATCCGCTGACTGGTCACAGTGAGATTTCCTTGTGGTGTCAACAGCGTGGCAGTGAAGGGAAAGTCACCTGACGTTTTGCCTTGAACGGGGAGTCGTACCGAGATCGATGATCGATCGATGGTTTGGTGCGTTGTGGTTCCGTAGGGAAAGGTCAACTGCGTATTTGAAATCCGCAAGATCGCATTGAGGGTATAGGTGGCCGTTGAGGTCACCGTGATCGGGAGCGTCCCACTCAACGCGGTCAAGGTGATGTCGCCACTGTCGATGGTGAACTTTGAGAGTTGCTCAGCCAGTGCACCATTCATCGTGCCCAATGCGACGAGACGGTTGCCGTTAGTGAGATGATCGCTCTCAACGCTGAATGCACTGTCGCGAAGCGATTCAATGACGGCATTTCCCTTTCGGATAGCACTTTCGAATGCTGACTGTTGAAGTTGTTGTTGTTGAAAGGTCGTGAGTTGTGTCGCAGGCCATGGAGCCGACTGTCCATTTACTGCAAGGGCACGTGTCGTCGGTCCGCCATTACCGCCGATGGGCAAGGTCGAAAAGAGGCTCGTGAGGGTGGCAGAGGTGGCAATGGGATTATCCGTTAATCCCGCAAACAGCGTGGTGAGATAGGTCTGATTTGCAACCCATCCGTAGGGGGAGACTGCGACGACCCCTTGAGGGGTGGTGAGACTGGGCCGCTCGAAATGTAAGAACGCCACATCAGCCAAGAACTGTTCGGCAGCCAATGCGGGCTGCGAGGTGGGCCTCAGTTCCGCCGAAAGTGCAGCGTCGCCAGCGAGTGCCGTCACCTGCGGAGAGCCCGGAGTAAGCGTAAATGGCTCACCCCAGTTCAATGAAGTGTCGGTAGGTTGTGCAAGCGAACTATCGGGAACCACAAGAGTCGTGATCCCCGCTCCTGCAAGTGCCGACGTCGTTGTTTGAGTGACCGGTACGGTTCCAAGCCACGGGCTCGCCGGCGAAGGAATGGGAAAGCCATTGGCCGTGGCGAGCTGTTGAGCGCGATCGAGTTGTTGCTGAATATCGCCCTGCAGCCCAGAGGATTGGAGTGTTCCCGGGTCCAGGGGCACATAGGGCAACCGAGTCATTTCGTGAACAGAGGGATTCTGGGTGAGGAGTTGCCCGAGTGAGCGAAGCGACGAGGTGCCCTCGAGTGATTGCAGTGCCTTTGGCTCAACCCCGACATCTGTTTTAATGCTTGGCGCGCTCGCCAATGCATGCGTCAATGCATCGATCTGTTCAGTGGTGGCGGTGGGTGCGGCGGTGAAGACCGTTGCGACATTGAGTGGGGTTGCGGCGGGTCGTTCAACGTAGGTGAGAAAGGTGATGAAGTGAGTTACCACTGCGCCGTTTGCGTTGACGGTGACCAAGAGCGGGTAGACGCCGTTGCAGCTCCCGGTACCAACCGCACAGTGGAGGTTAAAACTAGGCGGCGTCGTCTGCCCGGTACAGCCGCCGGGAAGAGTTGTTGGCGTTGTTGATGAAGTGGTGACATCGATCGTGAGCTGTCGGCTTCCGCCTGCTATGGCCGGAAGACAGGTAAGCGCAAGAGCAGACGTCGTAGCAATTTGGTTTCCAAGTTCTCGGCCCGAAAGTGCAGCGAGAAACCCAGAGCGAGTTGAGAGATGCGCAAAGAGTTGAGTGGTAACGGTTGCAGTTGACGGAGCACCTCCAGGATTCAGTTCAAGAGAGAATCCGGACTGCCCGGTGGGGTTGGCGAGAACGGTCGTTGTTTGGCCGGTGAATTCAAGCGGAGACGGCTGAGCAGAAGCCCACGTCACCGGGCCACGCATGGCCAACACAACGGAGAATGTGGCAATCGCAGCGATTAGTTTCTCGAGGAACCTCGACCGCACACCATAAGACGCTAGACGGTACCGCTTCTCCTCTTGGGGCGAACTACCGTAGGGGCGTGTCACCGAGCGGAATTCCTGCACGATTTGAGCCCTTAATTGAGGCCACTCAGAGCCTGGCCGAGCGATTTTCTGCTGCCGGAAAACGCCTCTATCTCGTCGGTGGATCGGTGCGCGACGCCATGCTGGACGCCGGCGAAGACCCTGCAGGACCCTCGGATTTTGACCTGACCACCAATGCGCTTCCCGACGAAATTGAAGCAATTCTCTCGGGCTGGGCTGATGCTTTATGGACACAGGGAAAGCGGTTTGGCACGATCGGAGCAAAACAGAAGGGCCGCAGTTACGAGATCACGACGCACCGAGCCGAGGTCTACACCCCCGACTCACGAAAGCCCGAAGTCACCTTTGGCGACGACGTTGAAACCGATCTGTCTCGCCGGGATTTCACGATTAATGCCATGGCGCTGGCGTTACCCTCAATGGAGTTGATCGATCCGTTCAATGGGATGAGTGACTTAGCCGCAAGTCGATTGCGAACACCATTGGATCCACGAATCAGTTTTGAGGACGATCCCCTGCGCATGGTGCGCGCAGCGCGCTTCACGGCGCGTTTTTCCCTTGAACCAGACCAAGAACTCCTTGATGCCATCGTCGAGATGACCGACAGACTTTCCATTGTTTCGGCGGAGCGCATTCGTGACGAGCTCGATCGCCTTATTGTTTTGCCGGTTCCCTCAATTGGTTTGTGGTTTCTCGTCAAGACGGGACTTGCTGCGCAGTTTTTGCCAGAACTTCCCGGTCTCGAATTGGAGCAAGATCCCATTCATCACCACAAAGACGTCTTGGGGCACACCTTGGCCGTCGTTGACAAAACTTCTCCTGAGCGGCTCCTTCGGCTGTCGGCGCTGTTTCACGATATTGGTAAGCCCAAGACTCGAGCATTCACTGACGGCGGTGTGAGCTTCCACCACCACGAAGTGGTGGGTGCGCGTATGACGAAGGTTCGCATGGAGGCGTTGAGATACTCCAATGATGACGTGGCAACGGTGACAAAACTTGTTGAACTCCACCTGCGTTTCCATACCTACCGCTTGGGATGGAGTGACAAAGCCGTTCGTCGCTACGTGCGAGACGCTGGGCCATTATTAGCCCAGCTCAACGAACTCACTCGCTGTGATTGCACGACGCGTAATGCCGCCAAAGCAAAACAGTTAGCCAAACGGATGGACGAACTTGAAGTCCGTATCGAAGAGCTCAGTGCGCAAGAGGAGCTCAATGCAATTCGCCCTGACCTTGATGGAAGCGAAATCATGGAGCACCTCGGTATCGGCCCCGGACGCCATGTGGGCCAAGCACTGACGTATCTGTTGGAGCTCAGAATGGACGAAGGCCCCCTCGGTGAAGAGGAGGCCATTCGCCGACTTGATGCGTGGTGGGCGACACAGCAGCACTGAGTCGCGAACAACTAGTCCTCAGGCCACACCGGGCCGGGGTCGCCACCAGCAAAGGCTTCGACCATGTCGAAACAGACGTCGTCGTGATATTGCACTGGCGGTGACTTCATGAAGTAACTACTGGGGCCCAAGAGCGGACCGCCGATGCCACGGTCAAGGGCAAGCTTTGCGCAACGCACTGCGTCGATGATGACGCCTGCTGAGTTTGGTGAGTCCCATACTTCGAGCTTGAGCTCAATGTTCAAGGGAACATCGCCGAAGTTCCTTCCCTCGAGGCGAATGAACGCCCATTTGCGGTCGTGGAGCCAAGGGACGTGGTCCGATGGGCCGATGTGCACGTCGTCGGCAGGGAGCACACCGTGATCCATCTGCGAGGTGACCGCTTGGGTCTTCGAGATCTTCTTCGATTCAAGGCGGTCTCGGTCCAACATGTTTTTAAAGTCCATGTTTCCACCAACGTTGAGTTGGTAAGTGTGGTCAAGAGCGAGGCCACGGTCTTCAAAAAGACGGGTCAAGACTCGGTGGACAATGGTCGCACCAACTTGGCTCTTGATGTCGTCACCGATGATCGGCACACCGGCTTCACGGAATTTTCGGGCCCAGGTTGGGTCAGAAGCGATGAAGACCGGGACGGCGTTGATGAACGCCACGCCTGCATCGATCGCGCACTGGGCGTAGTAGCGCTGTGCTTCTTCAGAACCGACCGGAAGGTAGGAAACGAGAACTTCCGCCCCTGAGTCTTTCAGCGCTTTGACCACATCAACGGGTTCAGCGGGGGACTCTTCAATCATCTCGCGGTAGTACTTCGACAGGCCATCAAAGGTGGGCCCACGAAGGACTTCGATACCAAGATCGGTGACGTCGGCGAAGCGAATGGTGTTGTTCTGACTGGCAAAGATGGCTTTCGAAAGGTCCTGGCCAACTTTGGCTGCGTCGACATCAAACGCAGTGACGAAGGTCAGATCGGAGACGTGATAGCCACCGAGCTCGACGTGCATCAAGCCGGGTACGAATTCTTTGGGGTCTGCCTCGCGGTAGTAGTTGACACCTTGCACCAGTGAACTGGCACAGTTTCCAACTCCTGCGATTGCTACCTTGATTGGTTCCATAACGCTTCTCTCTTCCTTCGCTGCCCTGGTCTTACGCAGTGGCACTGGTCGGTGTCGACGGTTCGTTCGACACGGGGGTTGACGGTTCTTGCGATTTGGTACGTTCGACGGCAATAAGTTCATCAAGCCAGGCAATGTCGTGGGCCACGCCATCAGCAGCATGGCGAACAACACTTTGGGCGTATTCATCGAGTCCGGGGTCGGTGCTGTCGTCACCAAGACCCTGGACCAACTGAGCACGCCGGCGTTCTAAAAGCGCTAACCGTGCGTGCGGGGCCAAGTGGCGAGCGAAGGACCACCGAAGCCCGAAACTTCGCTGGTCGTCGGTGGTGGGTGGAGCGTTTAAGAGACTTTGAAAAGTGGCTTGGCCGCCATCAGTGAGTTGATAGATCTTCTTCGAACGGCGACCACGGGTCCCCACAATGCGCTTGGCTCGATTCGCCGCCCGTTCGCCGCTCAGCGATCCGGTGGACGGCAGCGACTCTTCGAGGTCGCTGCCTTCAACAACAATGAGGTCGCCGGCTTTTTCCAATCGGGCGAGCGCGGGATACAGGGAGCCAAACGAAACGTTGGCGACGAGGCCCAACTGAGCACGCAGACGTCGACGGATTTCGTAGCCGTGAAGTGGCCCGTCGTTGAGGAGTCCTAAAATAGCCAGATCTAACACGTTTCTGATTATATCGCACCGATATAGCGAAAGTACAGTTTAGAGGAGTGCCCCCTGAAAATGCCGGTAAAACCCCCGCTAGGGTTCCTCTTGTGAGCCCGAAAGCCACCTTCACTACGACCTCCGAGGCATCGGTTGAGTACCGCCTGCTTCGAGACGCGCTCGCAAAAGCAGTGCGCTTGGGCAAGGTGTCTCATGAAGACGCCTGCGACGCCCACCCCGAGCTCGTGAGAGCTGCAACCAACCTCGGAAAATCCACCGGAGAGAAGTGTCCGGTCTGCGGCCAGCGAGAGACGGTCGAAGTGACCTATGTCTTCGGCGCGAAATTACCGGCCGGGGGAACATGTCCAACGAACAAGACGGAACTCAATAGGCTCCTGCGTCGCGAAGAGCCGGTGCAGGCGTATACGGTCGAAGTCTGTACCGCTTGCCGCTTTCATCATCTGCTTCGTCGCTACCCAGGTGGCGGCGATGCCAAACCTCAAAAGAAGACGGCACGCCAACCGTGAGAGGAATCTATGAGCGATCGTAAAACTACGGTTCCGGCCGTTCGGTCAACGAAACGGCGCAATGGAGCAGCGCCGATGGTCATGATCACCGCGTATGACGAGCCCTCTGCGCGCTTCGTTGATGCTTCGGGCGCCGACATGATCCTCGTCGGCGATTCCGTCGGCAACGTCGTCCTGGGTTTTCCCGACACCTTGCACGTCACCTTGGAAATGATGGAACATCACGTCAGTGCGGTAGCCAGAGCACACCCCGGTGCGTTAATCATCGGAGACCTTCCCTGGATGAGTTATCACGTTTCCCCTCAACAAGCGGTTGAATCCTCGGCGCGTCTGATTCGTGCTGGTGCGCAAGCAGTCAAGTTAGAGGGTGGACAGAATCGTGTCGATGTAATCGAAGCGATTGTTAACGCAGAGATTCCCGTGATGGGTCACCTTGGACTCACGCCACAGTCGGTGAATACGATGGGCGGCTATCGGGTGCAAGGAAAGTCGATTGAGGCTGCTGATTTGTTGCGTCAAGCCGCCCGTGTCGTCGAAGACGCAGGATGTTTCGCCGTGGTCCTCGAAGGCGTGCCCGACGACCTCGGGGCCACCGTGACAGATGAACGGTTGATCCCGACGATTGGGATTGGTGCTGGCCCCAACACCGACGGCCAGGTTCTGGTCTTTCACGATCTATTAGGCATGGGAAATCGCCAGACTGCCAAGTTTGTGCGGGAATACGGCCAAATCGGCACCGCCATCACCGAGGCCCTGACTCATTTCAGTGATGATGTGCGTTCAGGGGCTTTTCCGGCCTCGGCCGAGACCTATGGGACCCCTGACGAACTCAAAGATCACCTCGGCTCTTAAATTTCCCCTCCGGAGAAAAGGGTAGAGATCTCGGTCTACACTAGGAGTCCCCTCAAATGAGGGGAAGCAACACCCTGCTCTGCGAGAGTCGTAGAGCCCGACACTTCGGTGGCGGTCCAGAGGGAGGAAATATTAATGCGGCACTATGAAGCTGTCATTATCTATGACACCGCGGTGGACTCACAAGAGATCCAAGCAAGCCTTGACCGGTCACTGACGACCATTTCTTCCTTTGAAGGGAGCCCTGGATCGAATTGATCGCTGGGGGCGACGTACCTTCGCCTACGAGGTCAACCACAAACGCGAGGGCTACTACGTGATTGCGTCGTTCACCGGTGAGCCTGCAACGGTCGCCGAGTTAGACCGTTCACTTGGCATCGCCGACGAAGTCGTGCGCCACAAGATCATTCGTATCCCCGATCACGTCGTCGCAGCTCGTGCGGCGGCCAACTAAGGAGGACCGAGATGCCAGATAACACCGTCACGCTCGTTGGCAATGTCACTCGTGACCCCGAACTTCGGTTTACCGCAGGTGGTGCAGCGAATGCTTCGTTTGGATTAGCCGTGAACCGCCGTTGGCAGAACCGTCAAACCCAAGAGTGGGAAGAGCAAGTCTCATTCTTTGATGTCGTTTGCTGGCGCGAAATGGCCGAAAACGTGAGCGAATCGCTGACCAAGGGCACACGCGTCATTGTGAACGGCCGCTTAGAGCAGCAGACCTGGGATGACAAGAACGATGGATCAAAGCGATCCAAGATCCAAGTTGTCGCTGATGAAATCGCCCCATCACTTCGATGGGCCACTGCACAGATCACCCGTAACGAGCGCGCTGGCGGACAATCCGCCCCACGCCCTGCCGCACAACCGACCCAACCACAAGCCGAGCCCGCGGGCTACGGCTATGACGAGGAGCCCTTTTAATCATGGCCCGTAACAATATGAAAACCCCAAAGCGTGCGCCGAAGGATCTCAATCGACGCATCAAAAAGAAGCCCTGTCAGTTCTGCCGCGAACAAACAGTATGGATTGACTACAAAGACCTGAACACGCTGCGCAAGTTCATGTCAGACCGTGGAAAGATCCGTGCCCGTCGCACGACAGGAAACTGTGAGCAGCACCAGCACGACATCGCAGAAGCGATCAAGACGGCTCGTGAACTCGTCCTGTTGCCCTACACGCAGCGCACAACCACCGAGCGTCCTGGAGGACGTCGTGGGGATCGTGACCGGGGTGAGCGACGTGACAGTGATGACGACGGCCCGACCTTGGCCGACGTCACGGGCATCGAAGAGATTGTCTCGGACATTGAAGTCCTTGAAGAGATTGCATCTGTTGAAGAAGTCATCGAAGAGCTCGAAGTCGTTGCTGAAGCCGAGGAGATCGTGGAAGCAGTTGCGGAGGAGGAGCAAGCATGAAAGTCCTCTTGAGAGAAGACATTAAAGGTGTTGGGCGTCGGGGAGACATTGTTTCCGTGGCCGGTGGCTACGCTCGGAATTTTTTGTTCCCGACGGGTAAGGCACTTGAGGCGAACAAGTCGATGGAGATTCAAGCCAAGGACATGCAGCGCTCGCGTTCAGCGAAAGATGCACAAGACCGTGAAAGCGCGTTGGTTCAGGCTACTGCTCTTCGTGGAGTAGTCATTGGGATCCAAGCTCGAGCAAGTGGCGAAGGCCGGCTCTTTGGTTCCGTGGGTCCGGCTGAGATTGTGGCTGCCATTGCTGCTCAGAAGTCCATCGATGTCGATCACCACAAGGTGCAGTTGGCTGAGCACATTAAAGAAGTGGGATCAAACCCCGTCACGATTGTGCTCTTTGATGATGTGACTGCTGAGTTGACGGTCGAAGTCATCGCTCAATAGCGAATTCCATGACGACGATAATCCGTAAAGGCTTTCTCGTCGCCTTTGTTGGTTTGTTGGCGTTTCTTGCATTCGGTGTGTTCTTCGGTTCGGCGAGCGCGCCCGTGAAAGCCGCGACACCAAATCCGGTAGTAGCTCCTTTGAACAACCGCCATGTTTCGATTCTTCCCACCCAAGGGAAGATTCCAAGAGGGACGCTCTACAAGGTGAATTCGGTTCCCGCAGGGGCTGAGGTGGTCTATTACGGTATCGAGCCAATCCAGGCGTACAAGATTTCGCTCACCGATGACACCTGGGATTTGAACTTCTATATGTGGTACCGCTGGAAGGGTCCCTTCGACCCGGTTGGGACAACCACGTTTGATAATTCGAGCAGCGCGTCAACGAACTATTCGGTGACGTACTCGTATACCAACGCAGCAGGCCAAGAACAACCCATCACCCTCTCGAATGGCTATCACTATCAGTTGATGTACATTCAGGCCGGTTTCTCCAACGACTTTAATTTGACGAGATACCCCCTCGATAATCAAGAACTCGAAATTCGGTTTGAATCGACGACCTACGCGTTTAATCAATTGGTTTTTGAACCCGACCCCAGTGCTGGTAAAGATACGGGATTCAATGTGGCGGACTGGAATACACAGGGCACTTCGTATCAGTCCTATATGAAGCACTACTCAACTACTTTTGGCAACAGTGACAGCGGTGCACAATTCCAGGACTGGTCGTTTGGGACCTACACGATTTCGATTCAACGACCATTAAGCCACTTTTTGGCAAAGTTATTGTTACCGCTGATCATTGCCATGGCTGCGTCAATCATGGTGCTCTTGCTCAAATCTGAACATGAGATCTCTCGCTTAGCAATCTCTGGAACCGGCCTTCTCACATTAATTTTCTTGCAGCAAGGTTATTCAGCGGACCTTCCTCCCACCGTCCCTCTTGTCATGATGGACAAGTTTTATGCCTTGGGTTATCTCGTCGTGCTCTTTACCTTTGGTCGCATTATTTGGGAAACGACACAGGTGTTTCACCACAAACGAGCTGCGGAAAACTTCATTTTGGTTGACCGGGTCTTGGCCGGTGTGTTGGCTGTGATCTTCCTCGGTGGAATCGCCACGCTGATTCTGTTCTAGAGCGCTCGTCGAAGCTTGGCAACGGTTGTTAGGCCTTGATGATCTTTGCTACTAAAACAATCAGGACGATCAGCGCAAGTGAAACCTGCACCATCATGATGGCTCGGCCAATACGTGAGCGGATTGCTTCGGTCGTTGGCCCAAAGGTTGAGTTGGCGAAAAATGCCAAAATCAAATAGTCGAACCACATCGGTGGACTGTCGGGGTGTTGGGTGTTTTCGGGAAAGTCGATGGCCCCACCGGGGAGAAGCGCGTCAGCGACCTCATACCAAAGGGAGAAAATCAAGGTGATCGACAAGAAGGTTAAGCAGAGATCACCAATCAATCCACTCTGACTCACACTGTCCAAGCGATGCGTGAAGATCATTTCGAGAATGTTCAAAAGAATATTGATTGATGCAACACTGAGATACGTCACNATCATTATNGANGCAAACCGCGGCGTTTTTNTTCTGGNGATCACCAGCGTGACGATGGCGAGGATTAGCATGACGAGAAAGAAGGCATTGGCGATTCGGCTGACGATGCTTACTACTTCGCCGAAACCATGTCCGATGGGGAACGAGAAATTTAGGCGTTGCGTCAACAGCAAGTTGACGGCTTGGATGAGTGCCATGACGGCAATAAANGAGAGNAGGTGGATATCGTGTCCGCGATGAGCGACGTCCGAAATGTCCTCGCTCCCGCCAACGGGATCACTCAGGTGGTGGGGTTCTGGATCGAGACTCTCTGGGGAATTCATAGGNTTATCCTTTGAATGGAACGAGATCCGCAGGAGGACCTCTCGAAAGCCTAGAGTTTCGGAGTCTCNAGCGCGAGAACGCTGTCATCCACTGAACTGTTACACCCCAGCGACAAACTAGTCCTGTGGACAAAATCACGGGTTACCCACAGGGTTCTCCCCACCAATTACACGGCTTAGGGGTCTATCGCTCCCCAGGCCATTGCGACGACAGTTGAGTCCTGATGGTCCAAGCATTTGACACACCGCGCCCACGACGCCTTCACCCGGCTCCTTCGGGACCGCGTGTACCACCACACGACCTTGACGCAGAAGAGTCCCTCCTCGGATCGATGCTTCTCAGCACAGATGCAATTTCCCTTGCGTTAGAGGTCTGCAGCGCCGATGACTTTTATAAGCCCACACACGGGAACCTTTTTGCTGCAATTTCTCATCTCTACGAAAAAGGTGAACCGGTTGATGCGGTAACCGTGACCGATGAACTGCGTCGTACGCTTGACGCAGATCTTGTTGGTGACCCAGCAGACTTAGTGGCACTGCAGAGTGCAACGCCGTCGGTCGCCAATGCGCAGCACTACGCCACAATTGTGAGTGAGCTTGCGCTGTTGCGCCGCATGGTGGTTGTCGCTGGAGAGATCTCAGACATTGCGTACTCGGCGCCGACCGATGTCGTTGGCGCAGTTGATGAAGCTGAGCAGAAGATGATGGAGATTTCTGATCGGCGAAGTGCTGACTCTCTTGCTCGCCTGGACGACTTATTGATGGCAAGTTTTGTGCGTATCGAAGAGTTAGCGAACCGTAAAGAGACAATGACGGGTACGGCAACGGGTTATACCGACCTGGACAAGTTGTTGGCGGGACTGCAGCCGGCATCGTTGACTATTGTTGGTGCACGTCCTTCAATGGGTAAGACAAGTTTTGCACTTGGGATGTTGACGCACATTGGTGCAATCGACAACAAGCCCGCTCTGATGTTCTCACTGGAAATGAGTCACCTCGAGCTCACCCAGCGTCTGTTGGCCTCAGAAGCACGAGTTGACTCAAAACGCATGCAGACCGGCCAGCTCTCGGAGTCGGACTGGACCAAGGTTTCCAGTGCGTTGACCAGGCTCTCGGATTCGCCGATCTACATTGATGACAACCCGCACCTGACGATTATGGATATTCGAGCCCGAGCTCGTCGTCTGAAAAAACAGCATGGTGAACTGGGAATTGTCATCATTGACTATCTACAGTTGATGAGCTCGCGGTCGAATGCTGAGAACCGTCAGGTAGAGGTCGCTGAGATGAGCCGTGGACTGAAAATCTTGGCCCGTGAACTGAATGCACCCGTCGTAGCGCTCTCTCAGCTCTCTCGAGGTCTTGAGGCTCGCCAGGATAAGCGGCCCATGCTTTCGGACCTTCGTGAATCAGGATCCCTTGAACAGGACGCTGACGTGGTGGCATTTCTTTACCGTGAAGAGGTTTACGACTCGGAAGCTCCGCCGGACCGTCGGGGAATGGCGGAGGTGATTATTTCAAAGCACCGAAATGGACCTGTAGGCACCGTGGAGTTGGCGTGGCTTGGTCAGTATGCGCGCTTCGACAATATGGGAAGGAATCTGTAATGCCTGAGTTTGATGAGACTTTTGATCTCAATCCACTTTTTTCACGTCCAGGAGAGATGGAAAAAAAGATGAAGTTCAGTCTTGAAAACGGCGCTATGTCGCCTGAGACTGCGTACCAGATTGTGCACGACGAAGCCATGCTTGATGGAAATGCGCGCCTGAACCTCGCCACCTTTGTCACGACGTGGATGGATCCCTTGGCCACCAAGCTTTACGCGGAGACGGTCGACAAGAACATGATCGACAAGGATGAGTACCCGGCAACCGCGGCGATTGAACAGCGATGTTGGACGATTCTGGCCGACCTCTGGAATGCTCCTGATCCTCAGCACACGATTGGAACGTCTACGATCGGCTCTTCTGAGGCCTGCATGCTTGGTGGGCTTGCGCTAAAACGTCGTTGGTCCAATGAACGTAAAGCCGCTGGGAAGTCCACTGAAGCTCCCAATATCGTGATGAGCTCTGCGGTCCAAGTCTGTTGGGAAAAGTTTGCCAACTATTTTGAAGTTGAAGCCCGCTATGTTCCCGTCACCGAAGAGCACCAAACCCTTGATAGCGAAAACATCAAGGATTATGTCGATGAAAATACCATCGGCGTGGTGGCCATCCTCGGCGTGACCTATACCGGTATGTATGAACCCGTCGCCGAGATCGCTGCCGCGTTGGACGAGATCGAACAAGAAAAAGGATTCAATGTTCCGATACACGTTGATGGGGCGTCGGGAGCGTTCATCGCTCCCTTTCTCCAGCCTGATTTAGTTTGGGACTTCCGACTTGAGCGGGTGCACTCAATTAGCACCAGTGGACACAAATACGGACTGGTCTATCCAGGAATTGGCTGGGTGGTTTGGCGCGAGGAAAAAGATCTTCCCGAAGACCTGATCTTTAAAGTGTCCTACTTGGGTGGCGAAATGCCAACCCTGGCATTGAACTTTTCCCGGCCAGGAGCTCAGGTGCTTCTTCAGTACTACATGTTTCTTCGCCTGGGTCGCCAGGGTTACACCGAAGTACAGCGTTCTTCTCAGGATGTTGCGAACTACCTTGCAGAAGAGATCGGGAAACTGGACCCATTTGACCTTTGGAGTCCGACGACGGATATTCCTGTTTTCGCGTGGCGACTTAAAAAGGGTTACACCGAGAAGTGGGATCTTTATGACTTGAGCAACCAACTGCGCCAACATGGTTGGCTCGTTCCCGCATACCCGATGCCGGACAACTTGGCCGACATGACTGTTC
>TBL_comb47_HYPODRAFT_10001834_pt1 | contig 27065 bp, 15 predicted proteins | sample TroBogypolimnion_40_FD_10682 | JGI IMG/M metagenome (IMG submission 10682) | reverse complement strand
GAATCGACCCAGGCGCCGGTGTCCTGGTCGGTGGCGCCCGCCCCGTCCCGGCCCCGGGTGGTGATCGTCGGCAGCGGCCCGGCCGGGACCTTCTGCGCCCTGCGCCTGCTGGACTACGGGATCGAGCCGATCGTGCTGGAGCGGGGCGCGCCCATGAGCGAGCGGGTGCGGGCCGTGGCCGGGCTATGGAAGGACGCGGTGCTGGACCCCGAGGCCAACGCCCAGTTCGGCGAAGGCGGGGCCGGCACCTTCAGCGACGGCAAGCTCACCACCCGCATCGGCCACCCGGCCATCCGCTACGTGATCGAGACCTTCGTCCGCTTCGGGGCCCACCCCAAGGTGCTCTACCTGGCCCGGCCGCACGTGGGGACCGACGTGATCCGCAAGTGCTCGGTGCTGATCCGCAAGGAGGCCGAGGCCCGGGGCGCGGTCTACCGGTTCCGTTCGCCGCTGGTGGACATCCGCTTCCGGGACGGCGCGGTGGCGGCGGCGGTGCTGGCCTCCGGCGAGGAGATCCCCTGCTCGGCGCTGGTGCTGGCCCCCGGGCACAGCGCCCGGGACACCCTGGAGATGCTGCACCGGCACGGCATCGCCATGCGCCAGAAGCCGTTCGCCATGGGCGTGCGGGTGGAGCACCCCCAGGACCTCATCGACCGCTCCCAGTACGGGCCCAGGCAGGGCCACCCCAGCCTGGCCCCGGCGGACTACAAGCTGGTCTGCAACCTGGGCCCGGCCCGGGCCGCCTACTCGTTCTGCATGTGCCCGGGCGGGGAGGTGATCCAGTGCGCCTCGGAGCCGGGCGGGGTGGTGGTGAACGGCATGAGCAACGCCAAGCGGGATTCCGGTTTCGCCAATTCCGGGCTGGTGGCCAAGGTCAACACGTCGGACTTCGGTTCGGACCACCTGCTGGGCGGCATGTACTTCCAGCGCAAGTGGGAGCAGGCGGCGTACCGCGCCGCGGGCGAGACCTACGGGGCGCCCGCCACCAGCGTCCAGGACTTCCTCCGGGGCAGGGCCAGCGGGCAGCTGCCGGCCACCAGCTTCCGGCCCTTCGCGGTGCCGGCCGACATCGCCACCTGCCTGCCCGGGTTCGTCCAGGAGCAGCTGCGCGCGGCCATCCCCGACTTCGACCGCAAGCTGCACGGCTTCACCAGCCGCCAGGCCCTGCTGCTGGCGATCGAAAGCCGCACCAGCAGCCCGGTGCAGCTGCTGCGCGGGGAGGACGGGGAATCGGTCAGCCATCCCGGCCTCTTCCCCTGCGGCGAAGGGGCCGGGTTCGCCGGCGGCATCACCTCGGCGGCGGTGGACGGGATCCGGGTGGCGGAGTGGATCGCCATGAAGGGCGGAGCCCCGGTCTTCCTGCCGTTCCAGCGGAACGTGAAGGCCGGGGAATACGCCACGGAGTATTGAATCAATGCGCGGCCGGGGTAGCTGGGGGCGCCCCTCCGGCAGGCGTTCCCGGTCCTCCGGCAGGTGGTGCTTGGGTTGCTCCCCCGGTGGTGTTTGATCCACCTCCATTGGGGCCGGCCCCAGTGTCGGCCGCGCCGGTTCCATCGATCGTGACGCTCGTGGTTCCAGTGGCATGACCGGCTGCATTGCTCACTGTGCATAGGATGTTGATCACGCTGGAAGGCAGCGATGGGACGATGAACAACACCTGGTCAGGCGTGGGGGTGGTGATCGCCAGCGGCGTTCCGTTGCAGGTCACGCTCCAGTGATAGCTGTAGCTTCCCGCCGGAGTGGCCTGGGCCTTGAAACCGACGGCAGCCCCGACGGCCACCACGTTGTTCTGGATGATCGTGAGCGGGGTGATGGCGACGGCGCTGGGCGGCGGGACGGAAGCCTGCGTGCTCAGGGCGCCCAGGGCGGGGATGCCCAGGCCGCTGGTGACCAGCGCCTGCAGCAGGTTGCTGGTGCCGGTGGTGAAGCCGGTGATGGCGTTGGCCCCCGAAGGCGAGGCGCTGAAGAGGCCGTCGGCGGTCATCCAGGCGTAGCTGGCGCCCGCCTGGGCCGGCACCGAGGCGGTGAGGCCGTCGGTGGAGAGGGTGATGCCGGCGGCGGGGGCCGGGGCCGGCAGCAGGGCCGGATCTTGGGGATCGAACCACTCGTCGCTGGTGGGGACGAGGCCCATGTCGGTCTGGCCGCCGGTCACCAGGACCTTGCCGTTGGGCATCAAGGTGGTGGCGGGGAAGAACCGGGAATCGTTCATGCTTGAGGTGGCCGAGAAGCCATCGTAGGCCGGGAAATAGATCTCGGCGCTGGACAGGGCACTGAGGTCGCCCAGCCCGCCGTTGATCAGCACGGTGCCGTTGGGCAGCAGGGTGCCGTCGGCGAGCGCGCGGGCTTCGGCCATGGCCCCCGCGGTATAGCGGAACGTGTGGTAGCTGGAACTGGCCGGGTCGGTCTCGAAGATCTCCGCGCTGACCTGGTTCCCGTTCTCGTTCTGGCCGCCGGCGACCAGGACGTTGCCGTTGGCCAGGACGACGGCGGCGTGCTCGTTCCGGCCGATGTTCATGTGGCCGGTGGCCTGGAAGCCGGTGGCCGGATCGAACAGATCGGCGCTGTCCAGGATCGCCAGTCCGTCGCTGCCGCCGGTGACGAGCACCTGGCCGTCGCCCAGCAGGGAAGCGGTGTGCGCCGCCCGGGCGGTGGGCATGGTCAGCGGCTCTTCCTGGGTGCCGACGGTCCGGGTGTTGATGAACCCTTTCTTGAGGTCGAACAGGGCGTAGGTGGCGAGCGGCTCGTAGTTCGCGTCCAGGCCGCCCGCCAGCAGCACCTGGCCGTTGCGGAGCAGGGTGGCCGTGTGGAAGAAGGCGGGGCTGCTCCAGGCGGTGGTTCCGGATGCCGGGCTGCCCCCCGGGGTCAGCGGGCTCCCGGGCGCCGGGCTGAAGGTCCCTGTGCCGGGGGCCGGGGCCGGGGTGAACAGCTCCGCGTCCCCGGCGATAACGGTGGTCATGCCGGCGGCCAGGTTGTCGGGATCGGCCGGGACGTAGGTGTAGCCCCCGGCCACCAGGACCTGGCCGTTGGGCAGCAGGGTGGCGGTGTGCATGGCCCGGGCGGTGCCCAGGTGATCGCCCACGGGCGTCCTCGCGCCGGTGGCGGGATCGATCAGCTCGGCGGAGGCGAGCACGCTGCCGTTCGGATCGCTCGTGTCGTTGCCGCCGATGAGCAGCAGCCTGCCGTCAGGCAGAAGGGTCGAGCTGTGGCCGTTCCGGACGGTGCTCCCGGTGGCGCCGGGCGCGTAGCTGAAGGCTCCGCGGGCCAGGACGTTGACGGTGAGGGTGCCCGAGTAGATCGTGGCGCCGAGGCCATCGGTGATGTTCAAGGTATAGGGGGTGGAGAGCAGGGGCGCGACGATCCTGGCATCCCCGGAATGGAAGGTGCCCAGATCATGGATCATCGCCCGGTTGCCGCCGCCGTCGTTGAACACCGCGGTCAGGTCGCCGGTGCCGCTGTCGAACATCCCCTTCAGGGTGGTGCTTTGGCCGGGGGCCAGGTTGAGCGGCGAGGCCGTGAAGAAGGGGCGCGGCACGATCACCTGGGCGGTGGCGGTGACCGGGGTGTTGGCGAGGTTGACGGCGGTGAGGCTGTAGGTCGTGGTGGCGACCGGAGCCACCGAGCGGGTTCCCGAAGACGGAACGGCCTCCTGACTGCCGTCGAGGCTGTTGGTCAGCGGCCCCAGGATGCCGCCGGTCGAGCTCCAGGTCAGGGTGGCCTGGTCGCCCGGGTTGGCGAGGGTGGACGGACTGGCGGTGAGACTGACGACCGGGGGCGCCACGATGGTCAGGTTGATCGATGCCGTCGTCTGGGCCTGGTCGCCGGTGGCCAGGCAGCCGATGGTCACGGTGTTGCCGGACGCCGGATCGCCGGGCAGGAAGGTCACGGTGGCGCCGCTGATGTCGCCGGTGAACGCCCCGTTGCCGCTGATGGTCCAGCTGAAGCCGGGGCCGATCCCGGCCGGCACGGAGGCCTGGCAGGCCTGGTTGGCCGTCACGAAGCCCTGATAGCCGGCGGTGATGATCGATTGCCCGATGCTCCCGGACGGGCCGGTGGCGAAGGCCGGGATGCCCAGGTCGCTGGTGGCCAGCACATCGATGACGGCCGGCAGGGAGGTGCTCTGCAAGGTGATGCTGCGGCTGCCCTGGCCCGTGAGGTTGCCGCTGCTGACGAACCAGATGAAGCGCGGACCTGACTGGTCGGGGACGGAGGCGCTGAACGATCTTGTTGCCTGGTTGGCAGGCAGCCCGGTGGCAGTGTCCTTGATCGTCAGGGTGGCGTCGGGCGCGGGCGCGGGCTGGAGCTGGGCGTTCGGGTCCGCCGGGTCGCGGGGATCGAACAGCTCGTTGGACGGGGTGATCGGATTGCCGCCGGTCATCAGCACCTGGCCGCTGGGCAGCAGGGTGGCCGTGTGTCCGGTTCTCGGCACGTTCATGGGACCGGTGGGGCGCATGGTTCCGGTCAAGGGGTCGAACAGGTCGCCGTTGCTCAGGTTGCCGGCGGTTTCGCCGCCTGCCAGCAGCACCCGGTGATCGGGCATCAGGGTGGCGGTGAGGGCTCTTCTGCGCAGGGTCATGGGGGCTGGAGCGGCGTGGAACCCGCCCGTCGCCGGGTCGAAGATCTCCATGGAGGCCAGGATGTCCGTTCCGTCCTGGACGCTGGCGAGGGTATTGCCGCCGGCCACCAGCACGGTGTGGTCGGGAAGCAGGACCGCGGCGGCGTCAAGCCGGATGCCGGCCATGCTGCCGACGGTCGTGAAGGTCCGCGCGGCGGGATCGTAGATCTCCGCGGGGACGGGGTCGGTCCCGGACTGGTCGCCTCCGGCGATGAGCACCTTGCCGTCGGCCAGGACGGTCGCCGTATGCCTATGGCGCGGATAGGCGGGACTGCTGCCGGTAACCGTGAAGGTTCCCGAGGCCGGATCATAAAGCTCGGCGGTGGTCGGATCGGTGCCGGCAGTGCCGCCGATCATGAGCACCTTGCCGTTGCCCAGGAGCGACGCGCTGGCTCTGGACCGGGGGAGGGCCATGGAGCCCGTGGCCGTGATGGTCCCGCTGGCGGGGTCCCACAGTTCGGCGCTGGCCAGTGCGTTGCTGTCGCTGTCGCTGCCGCCCGCCAGCAGCACCTGGCCGTTGGGCAGCAGGGTGGCGGTGTGGCCTGAACGGGCTGTGACCAGGTCGGGACCCGGGCTGGCCTGGCCCGTGGCCGGGTCGTAGAACTCGGTGCTCCGCACCGACGATCCGTTGGCGGTGCCGCCGGCCACCAGCACCTTGCCGTCGGGCAGCAGGGTGGACGTAGGGTTGTTGCGGTTGACGACCGGGGCCCCGGTGGGCAGGAACTGGCCCGTGGGCTGGCTGGCGCTGACGGCCAGCAGGGCCGGGTAGCTGGTCACGGTGGTCCCGTCGCCGCCGCTCACCTGGACCTGGAAATAGGTTCCATTATCGGCGGGGCTGACGGAGGGGAGGTTGTAGCTGGCGCTGCTGTTGGCCTGGTTGATGGCGGTGAAGGGGCCGATCGGGCTGGGGCCGCTGGACCAGACATAGGTGGCCGGCCCGGGGTTGGCGGTGGCGGACACGGTGAAGGTGGCGGGCTGGCCGGAGGTCACCAGCTGGGACACGGGCTGGCTGGTGATGGTCACGCCGGGAGGCACGGAGCTGCCCACGCGGACCATGAAGGTGCTGGTCGCGGTCCCGGCGGCGTTGCTGGCTGTGAGGGTGTAGGTGGTCGAGACGGTGGGGATGACGTCGAGGGTGGTGGGCAGCGCCACGCCGGCGCCGGTCATCAGGTTCCAGAAATCACCCAGGTCGTCGGTCAAGGTGAAGCTGTCCACCGTCCCGGTGAGGGTCCAGCCCAGGGTGAGGAGCGTGCCGGGGGCGACGGGCAGGGGCGTGGGGGTGCCGAAGCCCGAGAGGCTCGGCGGGTCGAGGTGGGCGAGCACGTTGCCGTTGAAGGTGGCGGAGGCCCCGGCGCTGCTGGTCGCGGTGAGGGTCAGGGGCCCCAGGCTGTCGGGGCTGAAGCTGAACGAGGGCCCCGCGCCGGTGGTGGTGCCGGATCCCTGGACCAGGGTCCAGCTGGTTCCGGCCGTCGCGCTGGCGGTATAGGAGGAGCCCATGTACAGGTTGCTGTCGGTGGGGACCAGCGCCTGGGTGCTGTCCAGTTTCACCTGGATGCTGGGCGGGGCGATCAGCTGGGTGGTCGCGCTGAGATGGATCGGGATGCCGAGGCTGCCGGTCACCATCACGTCCAACCGGATGGGAGTGCTGTCCGAATTGAAGAACGCGGAATAGTCGTAGTCGAGGCTGGAAAGGCCCATGGGCGAATCGACGGTGACGTTGCTGGTCTTCCAGTCATAGGCCGCCGTGGCGTCGGGCGCCGGGGTGCCGCTGACGGTGGCGGTCCAGGTCTGGTCGAGGTCGTTCTGCCAGGAAGCCGGTACGCCGCCCAGGGCGAGGATGGGAAGCGCGACCGGGGACGGCGGCAGGATCCCGTTGTCCTGGGGGTCGAACCGTTCGTTCTGGTTCCCGGCGCTGCCGCCGGCGAAGTACACGTAGCCGTTGCGCAGCAGGTTGGCGGTGAGGCCGGTGGACGGGACGGCCAGGCCCGAGGCCAGGGCCGTGCTGAGACACGCGTTGTCCAGGTCCAGGGTTTCCGCGGAGGCCAGGCCCGAGCCCCCCGCCACCAGGAGATGGTGGTCGGGCAGCAGGGTGGCCATGGGCTGGTTGCGGGGGGTATGGAGGACAGGGCCGAAATCATACCCGGAGCCGTCCATCAGGTAGCTTTCCACATCGGCGAGGGGACCGGCGGCGTCGGCGCCGCCCGCGAACAGCACACGGGGGCCGGGCAGGGTCGCGGAATCGGGCAGCAGCAGCGCGGCGGCGCCGGACCGGGGGTGGGCCAGGGGGACCGGGCCCATGCTGAAGTACGGCCCCTGGGCGGCGTTGCTTCCGGACTCCGTCTTCTGCATGCCGCCATTATTCGCGACGACCCCTTGCGAGCTGCCCGGGTTGTAGAACTCGTACGTATCCAGGACCGCGCCCGTGTCGTCCACGCCTCCGGCGATGAGCACGGTGCCGTCCGGCAGGAGGGTGGCCGTGTGTCCGGACCGGGGGGTGTTCATGGCCAAGGGCATTGCATTGGCGACCTTTCCACCGCCGGCTTGGGCGGTGAAGCCGCCGGCGGCCGGGAAGGGGGTCACGATTTCAACAGTAGTCACGCTGACGGCAGGGGATTGGGTGGTATCCACGCCGCCGGCCAGAAGCACGGTGCCGTCCCGCAGAAGGGTGGCGGTGTGCCCGCTGAAGGCGTTGTCCATGGACAACAGGGCAGGCAGGTAGGAGGTGGTCCCGCCGCCCGCGGGTGGAGCGCCGCTGCCGCCGGCCGCGGGCGGAGCGCCGCTGCCGCCGCCGGAATAACCCGTGCCTCCGCCGCCGCTCCCGCTGCTGGGGACGGTCGCCTGGGCCGGATCCACGATTTCGGCCTTGGGGATTTCAAGGGGGCTCTGGCCGCCGGTGATGAGCACCGTGCCGTCCGGCAGCAGGGTGGCCGCATGGCCCAGCCGGGCGTAGTTCAGGTTCAGCACCTTGGTGGGCGTGCCGTTGACCGGGTCATGGATTTCCACGGATTTCAGGATCGTTCCCATATCGTCCATGCCGCCGGCCAGGAGGATCCGGCCGTCCGGGAGCTGGGTGCTGGTGTGCCGGGTCCGGCTGGTGGCCATGGTGTCGGGCGACGGGTCGAAGACGCCCGGGACCACGGTGACGGTCTTGGACGGGCTGGTGGCCAGGGGCCGGTTGTTGGCGTCGAGGACTTCCAGGGTGTAGGTATAGGTGCCCTTGGCCTGGAGCTGGGCGACCTGGAACGATGGGGATGATCCGGCGCTGCTGTCGCCGGCGGCGATCGTGCCGATGGCGGTGGGCGTACCGCCGTTGATCTGCTCGAACACCGTCGCGGTGCCGCCGGACACGTCGGCGCTCAGGATCGGGCGCCCGCCCACCGGAACGCTGGCGCGGTCAATGGCGAAGTTGTTGATGCTCACGGGGTTGGTGATGCTCTCCGCGGCGCTGGCGTCGGATCCGGCCAGGTGGATGTCGCCGGCGTAGGAGGCCGTGATGCTGTGGCTGCCCGCGGCGAGGCTGGAGGAGGTGAAGCTGGCCGAGCCGCCGCTCAGGGTGGCGCTGCCCAGGGTGACGGCGCCTTCCTTGAAGGCGACGGTGCCGTAGGCCTGGGCCGGGATCCCGTAATCAGGGGTCACGGTGGCCGTGAAGGTGACCGGCTGCCCGAGGTTCTGGGCGGCTGGGCTGGCGCTCAAGGAGGTATGGGTGGTTCCCTTGGCCACCGACTGGGTCAGGGCCGGGGAAGTGGAGCCGGCCAGGGCGGCATCGCCGCCGTAGACGGCGGTGATGGCATGGTCGCCGAGATCCAGCGCCGCGGTGGTGAAGCTCGCCGTGCCGCCGGTCACGGCCGCGCTGCCCAGCACGTCCGCGCCGTCCTTGAAGAGGACGACGTCATTGCCGGTCATGGTGCCGGCGGAGGTCACGGTCGCGGTGAAGGTGACGGGCTGGCCGTAGCTGGACTGGACGCTGCCGGAGACCAGGCTGGTCTGGCTGGCGGCGGGCTGCTTGACCACCTGGGCCACGGCCGCGGACGGGGCCGAAGCGGCGAAGGTGCCGGAAGCGACGAAGGAGGCGGTGATGGTGTGGCTGCCCAGGGCCAGGTCGGTGGTGGTGAAGGTGGCGACGCCGTTGCTCACGGCGGCGGAGGCCAGGGTGGCGGAGCCGTCCTTGAACAGCACGTTGCCGCTGCCGGGGGATCCGCCGGGCCCGCCGGAGACGGTCGCGGTGAGGGTGACCGGCTGGCCGAAGGCGGACGGGTTGGTGCCGGAACCGAGGGTGATACTGGTGGGATCCAGGCTCACGGCCTGGCTGCGCGACGGGGAGGTGGAAACCTTGTAGTTGGCGTCGCCGCCATAGACGGCCGAGATGGCATGGCTGCCCACGGCGAGCGTCGAACTGGTGAAGGAGGCGGTATGGTTCCCAAGGTCCAGGGTTCCGGCGCCCAGGGTGGTGCTGCCGTCCATGAAGGTGACCGTGCCGGTGGGCTGGGTGGCCGAAGGCAGGGTGGAGGCCACGGTGGCGGTGAAGGTGAGCGCCTGGCCATAGGGGGCGGCGGCCAGCGGCATCAGGGTGGTGGTGGAAGCGCCCTGGTTCACGGTCTGGGTGAGGGCGGAGCTGGACGATCCGGTGAAGCTGCCGTCGCCGCCGTACTGCGCGGTCAGGGTGTGGGCGCCCAGGGCCAGGTTGTTGGTGCTGTTCAGGGTGGCCTTGCCGCCGATCACCGGGCTGCCGCCCAGGCTCGCGCCCGTGGTGGTGTCGGTGAAGGTGACCGTGCCGGTGGGCGTCCCGCGGCCCGGGGAGGCGGCGGACACGGTCGCGGTGAGGTTGGCGATCTGGTTGAAGACGGAAGGATTGGGGCTGGCGGACAGGGTGACGGCGCTGGCGTCAGGGAGCACCGGCTGGATGAAGGGGGCCGAGGTGGCGCCGAGGAAATCGACGTCGCCGCTGTAACCGGCGATCACGGCATAGGAGGGGGGGATGAAGCCGGCGGCCTGGGCGGCGCTCAGGGTGAAGCTGGCCTTGCCGCCGCTCAGGGTCAGCGGACCGGCCAGGACCGTGGCGGCGTCGCCCACGTAGAAGGTGACCGTGCCGGTGGGGGTCTTGCCGGAGGGCGGGAGGGCCGCCGCGGTGGCGGTGAAGGTGACGGACTGGCCGGTGACGGGGCTGGCCTGGTTGCTGGTCACGGTGACGGTGGAACTGTTCTGGTCCACCTTTTCGGCCAGGCTGGCCGAGGACGCCTGGAAGGTCGAGCTGCCCAGGTAATCGGCCCTGATGGCATGGCTGCCGTAGGCGAGCGAGGAACTGGTGAAGGTGGCCACGCCGCCGCTCAGGCTCGCGCTGCCCATGACCGTGCTGGTCGTGGTGTCGGTGAAGGTGACGCTGCCGGCGGGCGTCCCGGCGCCGGGCGCGGCGGCGCTGACCGTCGCGGTGTAGGTCACGGGCTGGCCGTAGGTGAGGTCGACGCCGTTGTTGCTGGCGGACAGGGCGGTGCTGGTGCCGGCCTGGACCACGCTCTGGGCGAGGGCGGGGCTGAAGCTGCCGAGGTAGTACCCGGACCCGCCATAGACCGCGGTGATCGAATGATCCACGATGGCCAGGTTGCCGAGGGTCAGGGAGGCGGTGCCGCCGCTAAGGGTCGCGCTGCCCAGGCTCCTGGCGCCGTCCAGGAAGGTGACCGTGCCCCCCGTGGTGGCCGCGGTGCCGGAGACCGTGGCGGTGAAGGTGACCGGCTGGCCGAAGACCGCGCTGGCGGCACTGGAGGCCAGGACGGTGCTGGTGGCCTGGTTCACGGTCTGGCTGCTGGTGGCGCTGGAACTGGCCAGGCCGCTGCCCGGGTTGGGGGTGAACACGGCCTTCATGGTGTGGCTGCCCAGCCCGAGGGCGGAGGACTGGAACGACGCCACGCCGCTGCCGTCCACCGGGAGCTGGCCGGTCACGGCGGTGCTGCCGTCGTAGAAGGTGACGGTGCCGGTCCCGGCCCCGGGGATCTGCCCGTTCTTGATCACGACCGCGGTGAAGGTGACCAGCTGTCCCGTGTTGGACGGGTTGGGGTCGGAAGCCAGGGTCGTGGCCGTGGGCTCGGTGACCGTCTGGGTGGTGGCGGCGGTGCTGTCCGATCCGGCGAAGTTGTTGTCGCCGTTGTAGGTCGCGGTGACGGAGTGGGCGCCCAGGGTGAGCCCGGTGAAGGAGAAGGCCGCGGCGCCGCCGCTCAGGGGCTTGGTGCCCAGGAGGGTGGCTTTGTTGTCGGTGTAGAAGGACACCGTGCCGGTGGGGGTCCCGCTGGCGGGCGCGGCGGCCGCGACCGTCGCGGTGAAGGTGACTGCCTGGCCGTAGGCGGACGAACTGGCGCTGGAAGCCAGGCCGGTGCTGGTCTGGCCCTGGGCCACATTCTGGGCGAGGGGGGCGGAGGTGGACTTGGCGAAGCCTGCGGCGCCGCCGTAGACCGCGGTGATGCTGTGCCACCCGGGGTCGCTGAGGGCCTTGCCGCCCAGGCTGGCCGTGCCGCTGCCGTCCAGGGTCACGCTGCCCAGGGTGGTGGCCCCGTCCATGAAGGTGACCGTGCCGGCGGGGGTGCCGCTGCCCGGCGCGACGGCCGAGACCGTGGCGGTGAAGGTGGGGGACTGGCCGAACACGGAGGGATTGGCGCTGGAATTCAGGGCGATGGCGACGCCGGACTGGCTCACGGCCTGGGAGATCGCCGTCGCCGTGGAGGTGGCGAAGCTGCCGTCCCCGGAATAGACCGCCTTGATCGAATGCGAACCGACCGCGAGGCTGGAAAGGGGGGCGGACACGGCCACCCCGGTGCTGCCGTCCAGGCTCACGGCGCCCAGGTTGGTGCCGCCGTCGTAGAAGGTGATGGTGCCGGTGGCGGTGGCGGGCGAGACGGTGGCGGTGAAGGTGACCGGCTGGCCGAAGACCGTGGCGGCCGGGGGGGCCAGGACCGTGGTGGAGGGGTTCAGTTTCACGGTCAGGGTGACGGTGGCGGAGCTGGCGGGGGCGGTGATGCCGTCGCCGCCGTAGCTGGCGGTGAGGGTGTGGGCGCCGGCGGCGAGCCCGGTCAGGGACGGCGGGGCGCCGGAGCCCAGGGGCCAGGTGGCCGCGGGGGTGGCGGCGCCGTCCAGGAAGAAGGAGACCGTGCCGGTGGCGGCGGCCGGGGTCACCGTGGCCGACAGCGCCACCGGTTGGCCCACGGAGGACGGGTTGGGGCTGGCGGACAGGGCGAGCTTGGCGCCGTCCACGGTCACGGCCTGGGCCAGGGGGTCCGAGGCGGAACCGGTGAAGTTGGTGTTGCCGTTGTAGCTGGCCGTGAGGGTGTGGGCGCCGACGGCGAGGGCGGTGGTGGAGAACTTGGCCACGCCGCCGCTCAGGTTCGCGCTGCCCAGCGGCGTGCCGAAGCCGTCCAGGAAGAAGGAGACGGTGCCGGCGGGGACGATGCCGCCCGGGGCGACGGCGCCCACGGTCGCGGTGAAGGTGACGGACTGGCCGAAGGCCGGGGCGGCGCTGCTGGAGGCCAGGGCCGTGGTGGTGGCGGCCTGGCTCACCGTGAAGGGCGGGAGGGCGGCGGAGGTGGAGGTGGAGGAGTCGATGTCGCTGGCGTATTTCGCCGTGACGGTGTAGGTGCCGGGGGCGAGGGTGGCGCTGGTGAAGCTGGCCGACCCGGAGACCAGGACGCCCGTGCCCAGGGTGGTGGTGGTTCCGCCCTTGACGGCCACGAAGCTGACGGTCCCGGTGGCGGTGGCCGGGCTCACGGTGGCGGTGAAGGTGACCGGCTGCCCGTACACGGTGGAGCCGGCGCTGCCGGCCAGCGAGGTGGTGGTGGTGTCCTTGCCCACCTTCTGGGTGAGCGCCGTGGCGGTGGTGGAACCGGCGTAGTTGGCGTCGGCGCCGTCATATTGGGCGGTGATGGTGTGGCTGCCGATGGCCAGGCTGGAGGTCTGGAAAGTGGCGGTGCCGCCGCCGAGGGCGCCGCTGCCCAGCAGGACGGAGCCGTCGAAGAACAGCACGCTCCCGGTGGCGCCGGCGGGGCTGACCGTGGCGGTGAAGGTGACGGTCTGGCTGGCGCCGGCCGGGTTGGCGCTGGTGGCCAGGGTGACGCCGGTGGGGGCCTGGGTCACGGTCTGGGTCAGGCTGCCGGCGGACGCGGGGTAGGTGGCGTCCCCGGAGTAGCTGGCCTTGAAGTAGTGGATGCCGGCCTTGATCCCGGCGGCCTGGAACCCGGCGCCGCCGGCGCTCACGGGCGCCGTGCCCAGGGTCGTGCCGCCGTCCGTGAAGGTGACCGACCCGGTGGCGTCCGGGGGCAGCCCCGCGGCGTTCAGCGCGATGGGCGCGCCGTAGGCCGACGGGTTGGGGCTGGACCCCAGGGTCACCTGGAAGCCGCCGCCGGACTGGGCCGTGGCGATCGTCAGGGAGGCGAAGGCGGCGAGGAAGGTGGTGAGGATCCGGGAGAACGGGGGGAAGGGAGTTCGTTCGGTATCCATGGTGGAAATCCTCAAGAGGAACCTCTCGTGATCGAGACGCATTTGCTGAGGGCCATGGATAGCCCTAATCGCGCCATTTGCCATATCCCGCATAACGATTTTTATTTTTCTCGGCTATTATAAATATTGTCGTTTCGAGCACTGTTTTTGAAATTCTGGCTAAAAATGACGCACATGGGTAGATTTGCTGGGTTTATTTTTTTATTGAAATTTGTCGATGATCCTTGAGAAAAGCCTAATGATTTAAGCCATATTGGGGCCTTTACCATTGATTTTTCGTCCGCCTCGCCCCGGCGCGGGGCCGGGCCCGCCCCGGCGAACGGCCCCTGAAAGCCCGGAAAGCCGATACCATGGTCTGGAGCGGCCGCCGCAACGACTCCGGGGCCGCTCCCTTTTTGTGACGGAACCATGGACCTACTGGACGAGATCAAGCGGCGGCGGACCTTCGCCATCATCAGCCACCCCGACGCGGGCAAGACCACCCTCACCGAGAAGCTGCTGCTCTACAGCGGCGCCATCGACCGGGCCGGGTCGGTCAAGGGCCGGGAAGGCTCGGGCCACGCCCAGTCGGACTGGATGGCCATCGAGCAGGAGCGCGGCATCTCGGTCACCTCCGCCGCCATGCAGTTCGAGTACCAGGACCACGTCATCAACCTGCTGGACACCCCGGGCCACCAGGACTTCAGCGAGGACACCTACCGGGCCCTCACCGCCGCCGACAGCGTGGTGATGCTGCTGGACTGCGCCAAGGGCGTGGAAGAGCAGACCAAGAAGCTGTTCCGGGTGGCCAGCGAGCGGGGCCTGCCGATCTTCACCTTCGTCAACAAGCTGGACCGCCCCGGGCGGGAGCCGGTGGAGCTGATCGACGAGGTGGAGGAGCTGTTCGGGCTGCACGCCGTGCCCATGACCTGGCCGATCGGTTCGGGCACCGACTTCAAGGGCGTCTACGTGCGCGCCACCGGGCAGATCCAGGTGTTCGAGCGGACCAAGGCCGGGCGCAAGGCCCGGGTGGCCGGGCAGGGCACCCTGGAGGACCCCGATGTGCGGGCCCTGCTCACCCCCCAGGAGCTCAAGCAGCTCCGGGACGATATCGAGCTCATGGACCACGTGCTGCTGCCCTTCGACCGGGAGGCGTTCCTGGCCGGGCGCCAGTCGCCCATGTTCTTCGGCAGCGCCGTCAACAACTTCGGGATCGCCGAATTCCTGGAGGAGTTCCTGGACATGGCCCCGGCGCCCCACGCCCGGCCCCTGGCCGGGGAGGGCGAGATCCAGGTGGACGCCCCCTTCACGGCCTTCGTCTTCAAGGTCCAGGCCAACATGAACAAGGCCCACCGGGACCGGGTGGCCTTCGCCCGGATCGTCTCCGGCCACTTCGAGCGGGGCATGGACGCGCTCCACGTGCGCGGCCAGAAGTCCATCAAGCTGAACTACCCCCACATGTTCTTCGGCCGGGAGCGGCTGATCGTGGACGAGGCCTTCCCGGGCGACATCCTGGGCCTGATCAACCCGGGCCTGTTCCGCATCGGCGACGTGATCTCCGCCGCCGGCCCGGTGGAGTTCCACGCGGTGCCGCGGTTCTCCCCGGAGCAGTTCTCCGCCGTTCGGCTGGCGGACCCCGGCGGGCGCAAGGGCTTCCTCAAGGGCGTGCAGCAGATCGCCGAGGAAGGGGTGGTCCAGGTGTTCTGGCCCAAGGGCGGCGCGCCGCTGCCGATCCTGGGCGCCGTCGGCCGGCTGCAGTTCGAAGTGCTCCAGCACCGGCTGAAGAACGAATACGCCTGTCCGGTCATCATGGAGCCGCGGAATTTCCAGATGGCCCGCTGGCTGCAGGGCGGCTGGCCGGAGCCGAGCCGGTTCTGGGGCGAACTGGTGGAGGATTCCGACCGCAATCCGGCTATCCTGTTCGAGAACGATTGGCAACGCCGCACGACGATGGAAAAGAATCCCGACCTGACCTTCCTGGACCACCCGGCCTGAAAACGTTCCTCCGGCGACGGGCCATTCTCACCTTCGAGCCCCATTCATCCGATAAACCTCCCAACGGGAGCCTTCCATGCGGCAGGAAATCAAACCGGAGGATCTGATCGTCACCGAGCAGGACGGGACGCGCCGGATCAACCACGACGTGCTGGAATCGTACGGCCTGTTCAACCTGCCCAAGTCCATCATGCGCAGCGCCCTGATGGTCTACTACGACAACGCCGCCCGCCAGGGCCGGTTCGCCGCCCAGACCGTGCGCACCTTCATCGGCCTGGCCAGCTCCATCACCCGCTTCCCCAAGCAGGTGGCCATCAACTTCACCCGCGGCGCCGCCTACCGCCGCAACATGCGCATGCTCCGCCGCTTCAGCAGGTAGCGTCGACCGGGTGATGCGGTGGCTTCCGTCGCTTCAGGGTCGTTTCTGAGAAAAGCGCGCGGGGCGCGCTTTTTCAGAAACGGAAGGAACGGTGCGGAGGGGGATGTCTCGTCGGTTTGGGTTATTTCAGGTGTTTGACGCGTCGGGTCTTGGCGAACTTCGGGTCGAACGTGAGGATTTCCGTCGCGCCGTTGGCGAAGCCCACCTGGGCGATGAGATGGTCGGGAAAGCTGCCGTGGCCTTCCCGGGCCGCATCGATGGCTGCCTGGATCAGCGGGGGGGATTCCACCGCGACACCCCGGGTCTGGAGCAGGCTTTCCAGGGCGGCCAGGATGCGCTCCCAATCCCACTTCACAAAGGCAGACACGCCCACCACGGCAGCAGGAAATCCCCGGAATCACCGTCGAACAGGGCGACCGAACCCGCATCCAGACGGATGGAACGGCCTTGCAGGGGGATCCGGAACGGCCGGAGGGTGGCCTGGACCGCCCGGGCCTGGGTGGGGGTGATGGCGGCGGCTTCGCCGATGGTTTCGGAGACCAGGCAGAATGGCTGGTCTCCGCTGATTTTCGTCGGGGGGAAGGCGATCTCGCCCTCCTCGACGCCGAGGCCGGCCAGGGCCGATCTCAGCCGCAATGCCTCGTTCCATGGATTCTGGAAAGCCGCCATGCTCCACCCCTTCTGGAAAAGGTAGCAACGGCGGGGGTATGGGAAAATTGCAGACTACAACGTCTTTTATACAGGCGGACCCCCTGCCCGGGAACCGGGGTTCCGGGAAGGGGGTCGGGCCGTGTCCGGCGCTTCAAGAAAACCGGAGGCCGCTGGGGGAAAATTATTTTTTCCTAGAAGAAGGGGTGGATCAGCTTGAGCACCCCGGCGGCGATGAGGAAGCTGCAGGGGATGGTGAGGATCCAGGCCACGGCGATGTTGCCGGCGACGCCCCAGCGCACGGCGGAGGCGTTCATGCTGGCGCCCACGCCCATGATGGAGCCGGTGATGGAGTGGGTGGTGGAGACCGGGATCCCCAGGTGGGCGGTGGTGAACAGCACCATCGCCGCTGCGGTCTCGGCGGCGAAGCCGTGGATCGGGCGAAGCTTGACGATCTTGTGGCCCATGGTCCGGATGATCCGCCAGCCGCCGCTGGAGGTGCCCAGGGCCATCATGCTGGCGCAGCCGATCTTCACCCAGAGCGGCACCGCGACCATGTGTCCGGGGACCACGGTGAGCTTGCCGTACATGATGAGGGCGAGGCAGATGATCCCCATCGCCTTCTGCGCGTCGTTCTGGCCGTGGGTGAAGGCCATGGCGCTGGCGGACAGCAGCTGCAGCTTGCGGAAGGCCACGTTCACCTTGCGCTGGGCCATGCCCCGGCAGATGAACAGGATCACCAGGATGAGGATCATGCCGACGAGGAAGCCCAGAACAGGGGAGATGATGATGAAGGCGCCGATCTCCTCCAGTTTCTTCAGGTGCAGGGCGCCCACGCCGGCGTGGGCGACCACCGCTCCGGCCAGTCCGCCCATGAGGGTGTGGCTGGTGCTGGAAGGGATGCCGAAATACCAGGTGCCGAGATCCCAGATGATGGCGGAGGCCAGTGCGGCGATGATCACTTCAGGGACAATGAAATGGACATCCGCCAGCCCGGAGGCGATGGTGGTGGCCACGTGCGTGCCCATGAGCGCACCGCCGAAATTCAGGCAGGCCGCCATGAAGATCGCGTTGCGGGCCGACATGACCCCGGTGGAGACGACCGTGGCGATGGCGTTGGCGGTGTCGTGGAAGCCGTTGATGTAGTCGATGCCCCAGGACATGAGGACGATGAGCACGAGCAGGAATAGCATAGGGGTTCCGTTCCGCTCAGGCGTTGCGCATGACGGTGGAGCTCACGACTTTCGAGACCAGCTCGATCCGGTCGGTGGCGTCCTCCAGCAGGGCGAGGATCTCCTTCCACTTGATCAGCTCGATGGGGTCCTTGGGATCATCGAAGATCTCGGCCAGGGCCTCGTGGAACACCGCGTCGGCCTGGTTCTCCAGGGCGATGCATTCCTGGATCTCGCGGTTGATGGCCTTGGTGTTGGACATGTTGCGCAGGCTGGCGATGAGCGGCACCAGCTGCTCGCTGCCGAGCACCACCAGGTGGGCCAGCTGGGCGGCCAGGGGCATCACGGCGGTGACCTTGTACAGGGTCAGGCGCTCGGCGACCCCGTCCAGGCAATCCACCACATCGTCAAGGGCGTGGGCCAGGGCCAGGATGTCCTCCCGCTCCAGGGGGGTCACGAAAGTCCGGTTCAGGCGGTCGACGACGTCATGGGTGATCCGGTCCCCGGCGTGCTCCAGGTCCTTCATCTTGATGCGCATGTCCGCCCATTCGCTGGCGTGCTCCCGCGAGTGGAATTCGTTTTCGAACAATTTTGCGGTCTTCAACAGGTTGCCGACTGATTCCTCCAGCAGGTCGAAGAAGACCATTTCCCGGGGTTTGAGCCATGCGATCAGCGAGTTCAAAGACATCAGTGCTCCCAGCAATCCAGTACCTTCCATTGTGCCTTGGACTGGCCGGAGGGCCTAGTTGAAATGCTGAAAGGAGTGCCTCAGATCACCGTGAACAGCCAGTGTTATGAATGATTGTGTCTTCAATATTAGTGGATGCCTTCAGTCGACGCTGCCCAGACGGTAGCCCACTCCGACCACCGTCTCGATGAGGGAAGCGGCCTCGCCCAGCTTGGACCGCACCCTGCGCACGTGGGCATCGATGGTGCGGCTTTCGCCCAGGTATTCCAGGCCCCACACCTGCTGGAGGATCTTTTCCCGGCTCAGCACCCGCTTGGGATTCTGGAGGAAGAAGGCCAGCAGTTCGAATTCCCGGCGGGTGAGGTCCAGCGCCTCCCCATCCACCCGGGCGGTATGCATGTCCAGGTCCAGGGCGATGGGCCCGAACCGGAGCTGCCGGGTCTTGTCGGCCTGGTCGATGAAGCTGGCCCGGCGAAGGATCGCCCGGATCCGCGCCACCAGTTCGCGGCTCGAGAACGGCTTGGAGATGTAGTCGTCCGCCCCCAGTTCGAGCCCCAGCACCCGGTCGATCTCCTCGTTGCGGGCGGTGACCAGGACGACCGGCAGGCCCCGGTACTGGCTGCTGCCCCGGATCGTCCGGAGCACGTCCAGCCCGTCCATGTCAGGCAGGGTGAGGTCGAGCAGGGCCACGTCCAGCCGCGGGGACTGTCCGGCGGCGGAGTCGGTGATGCATTTCAGGGCGTCCCGCCCGTTCTCGAAGGAGCTCAGGGCGAAGCCTTCCCGCTTCAGGTGCTGTTCCAGGCCCAGGCGGATATCCGCGTCGTCTTCCAGCAACAGGAGGTGCGGCATCGTGGCTCCGGAGAATCAGGCATGTTCCTGCAGGTAGCTGTGCTTAACATTGACACCCTCGAGGATGAAAAGCACCTCTTCGGCGATGTTGGTGGCCTCGTCGGCGATCCGCTCCCAGTTCTTGATCACGATGATCAGGTGGCTGGAGCGCTCGATGCAGAGGGGATCGGCCAGCATGCCGCGCAGCAGTTCGCTGTAGATGCTCAGGTAGAGCGCATCCACCTGGTCGTCGTCGCGGATCACCGTCCGGGCCAGGGCGGCGTCCCCGTTGACGAATGCGTCAAGCGCCCGGTGCACCATGGACTGGGTGTCCGCGCCCAGGCGGTCCAGGTCCCGGCCCCGCAGCACGGAAGGCTGGCCGTTCAGGACCAGGGCCCGCCGGGCGATGTTGGCGCAGTGGTCGCCGATCCGCTCCAGCTCCGGGATGATCTTGAGGGCGGAGGCGATGAGCCGGAGGTCCGAGGCGAACGGGGCCCGGAGGGCCAGCAGATCGATGCAGACCTGGTCCAGCTTGAGCTCGGCTTCGTCGACCTGCCGGTCCAGCAGGGCGATCCGTTCGGCCTTGTGGTTGGACCGCTCCGCCAGGGTCTGCCGGGTGAGCTGCAGCATCTCCTCCACCAGGCCGGCCATGGTCAGCAGGTTGAACTTGAGGTCCCGCAGCTCGGCATCGAAGGGGCGGGCCATCAGCCGAACCTCCCGGTGATGTAGTCTTCGGTCATGGATTTCTTGGGAGAAGTGAAGATGACCTCGGTGTCATCGGCTTCCACCAGCTCCCCCATCCAGAGGAAGGCGGTGCGGTCGCTGGCCCGGGCGGCCTGCTGCATGTTGTGGGTGACGATCACCAGGGTGAGCCGCTCCCGGAGCCGGAACATCAGTTCCTCGATCTTGGCGGTGGCGATGGGGTCCAGGGCCGAGCAGGGCTCGTCCATGAGGAGCACTTCGGGGTCCACGGCCAGGGCCCGGGCGATGCACAGGCGCTGCTGCTGGCCGCCGGACAGGGTGGTGGGGTTGCTCTTGAGCCGGTCCTTGACCTCGTCCCACAGGGCGGCGTCGGTGAGGGCCTGCTCCGCGGCCTCCTTGAGCGCGTTCTTGTCGCGCACCCCGGACAGCCGCAGGCCGGCGATGGCGTTCTCGAAGATCGACAGGGTGGGGAACGGGTTGGGCTTCTGGAACACCATGCCGATCCGGCGCCGGATCAGGACCGGATCCTCGTCGTCGGCGTAGATCTCCCGGTCGTTGAGGGTCACCGACCCGGTCACCTTGGCCCCCCGGGTGAGGTCGTGCATCCGGTTGAAGGCGCGCAGCAGGGTGGACTTGCCGCAGCCGGAGGGGCCGATGATGGCCGAGATCTTCCGGGGCGGGAAGGTCAGGCTCACGCCCTTGAGGACCGGCTTGCGGTCGAACTCGATCTTGAGGTCTTTGCATGCAAGCATTTAGGGTTCCTAGGAATTCAGGCTGCGCTGGTGCCACCAGAGAATGAAGCGGCTCAGCAGGGTGGCCCCGAGGATGCCGAGGACCAGGATCAGGGCGCCGCCCCAGGCCAGGCGGTGCCAGTCGTCGTAGGGGCTGATGGCGTAGTTGAAGATCATGTGCGGCAGGGTGGAGATGGGGGCCTTGGGGTCCAGGCTCAGGAACGGGTTGCCGAAGGCGGTGAACAGCATGGGGGCGGTCTCCCCGGCGATCCGCGATACGGCCAGGATCATGCCGGTGAGCACGCCCGGGGCGGCGGCGCGCAGGGTGATGGAGGCGGCGATGCGCCAGGTGGGGATGCCGAGCGCGTGCCCAGCTTCGCGCAGGCTGTGCGGCACCAGGTGGAGCATCTCCTGGGTGGTGATCACCACCACCGGCAGCATGATGAAGGCCAGGGCGACCGACCCGGAGAAGGCCGAGAAGTGGTGCAGGGGCACCACGACGATCTCGTAGGCGAGCAGGCCCATGACGATGGAGGGGATCCCGCTCAGCACGTCGCAGGCGAAGCGCAGGACGGAGGCGACGGTGGGCCGGGCGAACTCGGTCATGAAGATGGCCGCGCCGATGCCGAGGGGGATGCCGGCCACGGTGGCGGTGCCCACCACCAGGAGCGAGCCGAGGATGGCGTTCTTCATGCCGCCGCCGGCTTCGCCGGGAGGCATGGGCAGATGGGTGAACAGCGCGGGGCTCAGGGACGAGGCGCCCTTGGCGGCCAGGTGCCAGAGGAAGGCGAACAGCGGCAACACCGCGACCAGGGCGGCCAGGAGGCAGACGGCTTCCATGCAGCGCCCGCGGATCTTACGTAACTGATGTCCGCGGATCATTTGGACCCCCTGGGAGCGCCCGAGCTGTTGCCCAGGTAGAGCAGCATGAGCCGGGCCGCCCCATTGAGCAGGATCGAGACCACCAGCAGGATCAGGCCCAGGCTGATGAGGGCGCTGATGGCCAGGTCCGAAGGCGCTTCGGTGAACTCGTTGGCGATGACCGAAGCCAGGGTGTAGCCCGAAGCGAACAGCGAAGCCTTGATCTGGGGGGTGTTGCCGATGACCATGGTCACCGCCATGGTCTCTCCCAGCACCCGGGCCAGCCCCAGCAACCCGGCGCCGAAGATGCCCTTCCAGCTGTAGGGGAGGATGAACTTGCTGATGGACTGCCAGCGGGTCGCGCCCAGGGCGTAGGCCGCCTCCCGCTGGGCCGTGGGGACCTGGAGCAGGACCTCCCGGGTGACCGAAAGGATGAAGGGCAGGGCCATGATCGCCAGCAGCACGCCCGCGGCGAGGAAGCCGACGCCCATGGGCGCCCCCGAAAACAGGGGGAATTTCCGCAGCCCAAGCGGGGACTTGTAGATATAGACCTCGAACGCGCGCACCAGCGGCACCAGGGTGAAGATGCCCCAGAGCCCCAGCAGGACCGAGGGGATCGCCGCCAGCAGCTCCACCGCCAGGGAGATGGCCTTGGAGAGCTTCCGGGGCAGGATCTCCACCAGCGCCACCGCGGTGAGGACCCCAAGGGGGAGGGCGATGGCCATGCCGATCAGGCTGGTGTAGGCCGTGCCGTACAGGAAGGTCAGCGCGCCGTATTTCTGGTTGGTGGGATCCCAGATGGGGGAGAGGATGGCGCCCAGGCCGTGGTTCCGGAAGGCGGGAATCGAACCGTGGACCATGTAGAAGATGGCCACCAGGATGAGTCCCGCGACCGAGCAGGCGCAGGCGCCGGTGAGCAGGCGGAAGATCCGGTCGGCAGCGTGTCCGGTTGACCGTTCGGCAAACGGACGGGGCAGGGGCTTCGGTTCCGGATCCGCTTCGGCCGGGGCCGGAGGGGGCGGTGCGATTTCGGAGAAGGGCAATGCGGAGGCCTTGGTTGGGGTCGGCTCGGCCGCCCCCGCTGAGGGGGCGTCGGGCAGTTCAGTCGAGGGGAGGTCCATGGGGCCGTCTCTTCACAATGGAAGGCCGCACCTCGGCGGCCCTCCGGTTCCAGTCGCGGGCCTACTGCAGTTTGGCGAGATCTTTCAGCTCCCGGTCCACTACGCTCTTCGGCAGCGGCGCGTAGCCCAGGTCCTTGGAATAGGCCTGGCCCTTGGTGACGGCCCAGACCAGGAAGTCATGCAGGGCCTTCTTCTTGGCCGGGTCCTGGATGGCCGGGGAGGCCAGGATCCAGGTGAAGGTGGCTATGGGATAGACGTTCTTGCCGGGGGCGTTGGTGATGGAGACCCGGTAGTCGGCCGGGATCTGGGCGGTGGCCGCCGCGGCGGAGACCGTCTCCAGGCTGGCGTTCACGTAGGCGCCGGCGGCGTTCTTCACCGGGGCGTAGTCGATCTTGTTCTGCAGGGCGTAGATCAGTTCCACGTAGCCGATGCTGCCGGGGGTCTGGCGGACCAGGCCGGCCACCCCTTCGTTGCCCTTGCCGCCCAGGCCCACCGGCCAGGTGACGGAGGTGCCGACGCCGACCTTCTTCTGGAATTCGCCCGAGACCTTGGAGAGGTAGTCCACCCAGGTGTAGGTGGTGCCCGACCCGTCGGCCCGGTGGACGACGTTGATGGGTTCGGCCGGCAGCTTCACGCCCGGGTTGTCCTTGGCGATGGCCGCGTCGTCCCACATGACCACCTTGCCCAGGTAGATGTTGGCCAGGGTCTCGCCCGAGAACTTGAGGCCGTGGGCGGGCAGGTTGTAGATGGGCACCACGCCGCCCAGGGCCATGGGCAGGTGGTAGATGGGCTGGATCTTGGATTCCTTGAGCTGCTGGTCGTTCATCGGCCCGTCAGTCTCGCCGAAGTCCACGGTCCGCTCCTGGGAGAACTGGCGGATGCCGCCGCCGGAGCCGATGGATTGGTAGTTGATCTGGATGTTCGGGTGCTGCACGTTGTACTCATGGAACCACTTGGAGGCCAAGGGGTAGATGAAGGTGCCGCCGGCACCGGATACGCTGACCGTCTGGGCGAAAGCGAGCGGAGCCAAGAGTAAGGCGGCCAGGCCGGCGCGGATGAGGGTGCGAGGGGTCATGTGGTTCTCCTTCATGAGACAAGCCTGATTGGGTGGTGTGACTTGAATTGCCCTACGCTGTGAACAAGCTGTAACTTCGAAATTCCGGCGAACGGGCAGGCCTCCGGCCGGCCAGGACGCGGGCGTCCGGGCCGGCCGATTCCGGTTACTGCCTCTGGGGGCCCTGGAGGTTGCGGTGCTTGACGTTCACGCCCTGGAGGATATAGAGGACTTCCTCGGCGATATTGGTCGCCTGGTCGGCGATCCGTTCCCAGTTCTTGATGACGATGATGAGGTGGGTCGACCGTTCGATGCACAGGGGGTCGGCCAGCATGCCGCGCAGGAGTTCGCGGAAGAGGTCGACATAGAGGGCGTCCACCTCGTCGTCGTCCTCGATGACCTGCTGGGCGACGGCCGCGTCCCCGTTGAGGAAGGCGTCCACGGCCCGGCGCACCATGGCGTGGGTCTTGATGCCCAGCAGGGTGAGGTTGTCGCTCAGGGGCACAGGCGCCTGGACGTTCAGGATCAGGGCGCGCCGGGCGATGTTGCAGCAGTGGTCGCCGATCCGCTCCAGTTCCGGGACGATCTTGAGGGTGGAGGCCAGCAGCCGGAGATCGGACGCGAAAGGCGCCCGCAGGGCCAGCAGATCGATGCAGACCTGGTCCAGCCTGAGCTCCGCGGCGTCGACCGACTTGTCCAGGGCTGAAACCATCTCGGCCTTGGCCACGGACCGCTCCAGCAGGGTCTGTTCGGTCAGGGTGATCATCTCCTCCACCTGTCCGGCCATGGCCAGAATCCCGAACTTGAGATCACGCAACTCATAATCGAAATGACGCATCATGATTGACCGGTACCCCCGATGGTCTAGCTGAATGAATAGACAGCCCACTGTTGCTTTCAACAAGGAGGGCTGTCCGGCGTCCTGCTTTCCAATTCAGATTACAATAATCAGACTGGAATCCCGGCCTTCCGGCTTTCGACATTTCTGTAACTTCCCAGTAACGTCAAGGAATTCCGTGGGACAACTTCTATTTTGCAATGGCCCCTTGCTGTGATTCCCTCTCCCTGAGAGAATGGGCCTTGTGCCAGGGCCGACCGGAGCCATCTCGCGTCCAGCTGGTGCACCCGACCCATCCAGGGCTGTCCCCTTTGAAATCAGGACCATCCCGCTCCCAACATCCCAGATCGTTAAAAAAACCATCCAAAATCCACCCCCCCCATCCCAATTTCATAAAAGCTCCCCCGCCATGCGCGCGGCGCGGCTTTTTATCGAGGAGATCTCGTTTGGCCAGAAAAACCATGCTCATCAATGCCACGGATTCGGAAGAAATCCGTGTGGCGACCCTCCTGGACGGCGTGCTCTCGGACTTTGACATCGAGTTCGTCCACAACGAAAAGATCAAGGGCAACATCTACAAGGCCAAGGTGGTCCGGGTGGACCAGAGCCTGCAGGCCGCGTTCATCCACTACGGCAGCCAGAAGAACGGCTTCCTGCCCATCGGCGAACTGCCCAAGGACCTGGTCAGCGCCGACGGACGCCGGGGCCGGATCCAGGACCTGCTGAACCGGGACCAGGAGATCATGGTCCAGGCCGTGCGCGAGGAGCTGGGCTCGAAGGGCGCGATGATGACCGCCCAGATCTCGCTCCCCGGCCGCTACCTGGTGCTCACCCCCGGCAACCCGGTCAACGGCATCAGCCGCAAGATCGAATCCCGGGAAGAGCGCGAGCACTTCAAGAAGCTCATCGACGAGCTGGACATCCCCCGCAACTTCGGGGTGATCGTCCGCACCGCCTCCCTGGGCGTGACCAAGGAGGACTTCCAGCGCGACCTGGACTACCTCCTGGATACCTACAAGGAGGTCCAGACCCGCTACAAGCACCGCACCGGCGCCGGCCTGGTCTGGCAGGAGGACGACGTCGTCACCCGGACCCTCCGGGACGCGTTCACCTCGGACATCGAGGAAGTGCACATCGACGACCTGGAGACCTTCCACTCCGCCCAGAACTTCTTCAAGCGGACCATGCCGCAGTTCCAGAACGTGCTGAAGCACTACATCGGCAAGAAGCCCCTGTTTTCCAAGTTCTCCACCGAAGAGCAGATCGACCGGGTCTACGGGCGCAAGGTGCCCCTGCCTTCCGGCGGCGCGCTGGTCATCGACCAGACCGAGGCGCTGGTGGCCATCGACGTCAACTCCGGCAAGACCACCGGCGACAACGTCGAGGACATGGCCTTCAAGACCAACATGGAAGCCGCCGAGGAGGCCGCGCGCCAGCTGCGCCTGCGCGACCTGGCAGGTCTGGTGGTGATCGACTTCATCGACATGAAGCGGGAAGGCAACAACCGCTCGGTGATGGAGAAGCTGGTGGACTGCCTCAAGGAGGACAAGGCCCGCATGGAGGTCGGCAAGATCAACCGCTTCGGCGTGCTGGTCATGACCCGGCAGCGGCTGCGCCCCTCCCTGCAGCAGGTCAGCCATGAAGCCTGCCCCACCTGCCAGGGCACCGGCAAGGTCAAGAGCATCGAGGCCCTGGTCCTCAGCGTGGTCCGCCGGATCAAGGCGATCCTCAGCCGCGACGCCATCGCCGAGATCCGGGTCAAGCTCATGCCCGCCATCGCCATGGCCGTGCTCAACACCAAGCGCAAGGAACTGACCACGCTGGAGGACGTCTACGACTCCCACATCGTGATCGTGGCCGACGCCGAGATCCCCTTCGGCGAGATGGCCGCGGAGCTCGAGCGCGCCGAGGAGGGCGAGGCCGAGAAGGCCCCTGCCCGCGCCTCCCGCGACAAGCACGTCGAGATCGAGGACGAGACCGTGGTCCTGGGCGGCGACACCCCGATCTCCTTCGAGAAGGCCCTGGGCGAGGAGGGCCGCCGGACCCCGGTGGTCCAGCAGCCCGCCGTGGTCCGCGAACCCACCGAGGCGGAGATCAAGTACGAGCGCCGGGACGCCCAGCGCGCCGCACTGGACGAGCGGGAGCGCCTGCGCGCCCTGTTCGAGAGCGCCAAGCCGCTGGATGACGACTCCGACGGCGTCGCCGTCGTGAACGAGGCGGAACCCGCCGCCCCCGCCGCCGCCAAGCGCCGGGGCAGGGGCAACCGCAAGCCCGCCGACCGCGCCCCGAAGGACGCGATCGAGCTCGCCGTCCCCAAGGACGTGATTGAACCCGCCGTCCCGAAGGACGTGATCGAACCCGCCGTCCCGAAGGACGCGGTCGAACTCGCCCAGCTCCCCGCCCCCAAGGCCCCCGCCGCCAAGGCCGCCGCCAAGGCCGCCCCGGCTCCGGAAGTCTTCGTCCACGTCGCGCCGGCCCCTGCCGCCGCTCCGGAACCCACGCCGATCCGCTTCACCGCCGATCTGGCCGACATGCTCACGCCTTCGCCCCGCCCCCGCCTGATGGGCGGCGCCGCCAAGGCCCCCAAGGCTCCGGAAGCGGCCGCTCCGGCCCCGGCCCCCGCCCCCGCCAAGCGGGGCCGGCCCAGGACCAAGGCCCCGGTGGCCGTGCTGGAAGCCCCCGCGGCGCCCAGCCTCCCGGCGGCAGCCCCGGCGGCCCCCGCCAAGCGCGGCCCCAAGGCCAAGGCAAAGGTCGAAGGGGAGGCTCCCGCCGCCGCTCCGGCGCCGAAGTCCCGCAAGAAATAGCCTGATCCCGCAACCATGGGCTCCCAGCCATCCTTTGCGCACCGCGGCTGGCTGAAAGCCGGAAGGGCCCTCACCCTGGGGGCCCTTCCCCTTTGGCTGGCGGCCCAGGGCCTGCCGCCCATCCCACCCGGGGAGGCGCTTCCGGCCATGCCCAGCCTGGGCGAGCTGCTGCCGCTGC
>TBL_comb47_HYPODRAFT_10001831_pt1 | contig 27080 bp, 23 predicted proteins | sample TroBogypolimnion_40_FD_10682 | JGI IMG/M metagenome (IMG submission 10682) | reverse complement strand
AAGGGAAGTGACCGGACTCCAGTACTCCAACACTCCAGCACTCCGTGCGGCTTCCCTGTCGGATGTCGCCATGCCCAGCAGCTAGTCTCGCCCCCCATTCTTGGCGCATTATCAAGGGTTGGAAACGAAACAGCCGAAACTTTCCAATGCTTGGAAAATCCGCCCCATCCGGTTTCCAATCCTTGGAAACCGCGTCCCCAACCCTGTCGCCAGACAAGCAGCTACCGCACCTTCCATAAAAACCGAGCGTGTATCCTCGTCATCAGCGCCCAGTTTTTCCCTCGACGGCCCTGATACGTGGAACTAACATGTATCCATCATGAAACGTGACGAATTTGCGCGAAATCTGATGGCGGGCATGATCGGGCTGATCCTGCTGGATGTACTACGCGAGGGGCCGAGTTATGGCTATGGCTTGCGCCTGCGCATCGGCGCGCAGTCCAACCAAGCCCTGCAATGGCAGGACGGCACGCTCTACCATGTGCTCCGGTCGCTGGAAGAGAAGGGTCTGATCACAAGCACATGGCAAGGTCCCAAGGCTGGCCGCCGCCGCCGCTACTACCGGCTCACCCCGAGCGGCCGGCGCACGTGGAGCGAGCAGCGGCACAAATGGCAGCGCTTCACCGGCGCCGTGAATGCCGTGCTCGGGTTGTAATAGCACCGGCGATAAGTGCAACTCCATCATCTGCAGTTTTCAGCCCGCACCCTTTTCTGCGATGACGGCCTATGCCTCAACAATTGTCGGTGCGCCCACAAGGCGGGGCAGGCGGCGAGGTTGCCTGAAGTCAGCGCACATGCCGCATCAACAACGTGACGGTGGCCGTACGTTTCGGAGAAACGGCCTTTGGGCGCTTTTTCAAGTGCGTTGCGTGATCGCATCCACCAGTCCAGCGGGGTCTGAATTTGTCGGGAATACCTCCGATACATGTTACTAACATGTATCATCGCTTGCCGTGCAGAGAACCTGATGGGGCAGCAGACGGAGGAGGCCCTATGGCTTGCGTGGCAACGGCACAAGCGATACAGCCATCAGCGGTATGGGGGCATCCGCTGGCATATTCCTTGATACGGGTAGTGCGCGGACTGCTTTATCAACCCGGCCACGACGCGTATTGCACAGCAGCGACTTTCGCCCGCGCATCGGAACGCAGCCGGAAGCCGCATCCACGGAACAGGGAAAATGGCTGCATCATGCAGGGGAGCGCAGCTATTCACGGCAGCCCGCCAACGTTCCCGCCGCCTCAAGCTCTCGTGCGACCGTTCCGCCTGCATGGCCGCATCCTCGCGAGCGCGAGCGCGTGATGCGATACATGTTACTTCCATGTATCATGCTTTGATCCACCGAGAACTGCTTGAACTCCTGCGTAATGCGACCGCAGATATGCGGGTGACTTGTGCGGCAGGGGGAAGCGATGCTAATTTGCGCTATGAAAAGTTTTCTGGTTTGCCTCGTCGTCGGCGTCGGCGCGGTGGCGGCGCCGCTCGATTATGTCGCGGCACCGCCGGATAATCCGCTCAAGGGATTTGTGCCCTACGCGGGGCAGGCAAAGGATTTTCCGCACAGTCTCGAATTCCAGTATTTCCCGCTGAAGGATCTGATGACCGGCCCGAATACCTTCGACTGGCAGCCGATCGAGAGGCTCATCACGAACGTGGCGTCGCGCGGTTGCCAGTTGGTGTTCCGCGCCTATCTGGAATATCCGGGCAAGCCGTGCGCCTTGCCGCAGTTCCTGCTCGATGAGGGCGTGAAGGTCACAGAGTGGATGACCGACAACACCTATCGCGGGCGCAGCTTCACGCCGGACTACGGCGATCCGCGGCTGCGCGCCGCCCTGACCAACTTCATCGCCGCGCTCGGTGCGCGTTATGACGGCGACCCGCGCGTCGGGTTCATCACCGCCGGTCTGCTCGGCTCGTGGGGCGAGTGGCATACGCATCCGCGGCACGATCTCTGGGCCAGCAAAGCGGTCCAAGCGGAAGTGATGACCGCCTACGAAGCGGCCTTCAGAAAGACACCCGTGCTGCTGCGCTATCCCGCCGCCGAGGGCGACCGCGACCACGCGGCCAACCACACGCGGCGGCTCGGCTATCACGATGACTCGTTCGCGTGGGCGACGTTGCCCTCCGGAAAAGCTGGCGACTCGTGGTACTTCATGGCGCTGATGCAGCGCGCCGGTCCGCAGGCGCTGGCGAAGTGGCGCACCCAGCCCATCGGCGGCGAGGTGCGACCGGAGACGTGGAATGAATTGTGGGATCTGCCGAGCAGCACGCCGCCGGGCCAGGAATTTTTGCGCTGCGTCGAGGCGACGCACGCCACGTGGCTGATGGATTCCAGCATCGCGCGCAAACTCACGCCCGAGCAACGCGAGCGCGCCATCGCCGGCGCGCGCCGGCTCGGCTACGAGTTCCACATCGCCGACGCCGAGGTGATCGCGGCGCGCGGCGAGGTGAGCGTCCAGACCACGGTGGTGAACAAAGGCGTTGCGCCCTTCTACGCCGACTGGCCGGTGGAACTCGGCGCGCTGGACGCCGCCGGACACATCGTCAAGACGTGGCGGACCGACTGGAAATTGTGTGCGCTGTTGCCTGACGAAAAACGCGTGTGGAATTTCCGCGCCGAACTTGCCGCGCTGCCCGCGGGTGCCTATCGCCTGCTCGTGCACGTGCCCAACCCGATGCCGAACGGCCGCAGCCTGCGCTTCGCCAACCGCGAAGCCGATCAGCCGGGCTGGGTCACGTTGGGAAATTTCCCCAAACTCTAGCCCCCTGAATCATCCGTCAGCGGTAAGGTGGCACAGGCGTCCCGCCTGTGCCGTGCCGCACAGGCCGGAGGCCTGTGCCACTTTTTCGGATCGCTACAGCAGCAGCGCAAGCCAAATGACAACCAGAACAGCAAGGTCAGCGCAGCCGCTGGATGAGCGACTGCGGGACGGCGATGACGGTGCCGTGGCGCATGCGCAGCGGCGTGTTCTCGTCGGGGAACGACATCTTGTCGCTGACATCCTCCCACGTCTTCAGGTCGCGCGAACGCATCGCGCCATAGTGCTTGTTGCGATAGGCATCGAAGTAGACGAGGTAGTCGGCGCCGATCTTGATGGCCGTCGGGCCTTCCGCCCAGACGCCCGCTGGCGTGATCGGCTGCGAGAGCGCGCCGAAGGGGCCTTGCAACGTTTCCGCCGTCGCGAGCTGGAGATATTTTTTCGGCGGCTTGACCGTCTCGTCCTTGATGACCAGCCAATGACGGCCATCGGCGTGCAGGAAGGTCGCATCAATCACGCTGAAGCCGGGATCGTAGAAAAGTTTGGTCGGCGCGAAGGTCGCGAAGTCCTTCGTCGTCGTGAAATAGATCCGGTGATTGTATTTGCTCTCCGAGGTCTCGGCCGTTTGCGCGAACCGGCCGGGGATCGTCGAGGCCCAGAAGATGATGAACTCGCCGCGCTGCTCGTCATAATGGATTTCCGGCGCCCACGAGTTGCGCACCGACGGCTCGTGCGCCATCACGGGGATTTCCTTCTGCGGGGACCACGTCAGAAAATCTTTCGTCGAAGCGTAGCCAATATCGTACTCGGTCCAGCCGCTGGTCCACACCATATGGAAAGTTCCATCGGGCCCGCGCGTCACGCAAGGGTCGCGCATCAACTTCGACTTGCCGACCGCCGGCGCGAGGAAACTCTTGCCGCCGCCCAGCTTCTCCCACTTGTAGCCATCCTTGCTCCACGCGAGATGCAAACCATCCTCGCCATTCTTCGTGAAGTAGGTGAACAGGTAAGCGACCGGTTCCGCGCCAGCCGCCGTCACCTGCACCGCGGCCGCCAGCAGCAGCGCCACCACAGTCCAGCGGGACATGCATTTCATATTACCTCCTCGGATACGTCGGCACTTCTTGATCGCCATTGCAGATCGGGCAGTTCAGCCCCGTCAGCACTAAGTCGCCGTCTTTGACCAGGCCCACGCCAAGCGCATAAACTTTTTCGCTGCTGCCGCTTTCCAGCGCGCTGGTTTCCCGCACGCGCAGGCATTGCTCGAAGGCCTTCTCCGGCGTGACGCAGCTCGCGTTGCACGCGATGACCTCGGCGCGATCCATCGCGACGCGCGGCGCCACCTCCTGACAATAGCGATCACCAACCTCCGGCCGACCGGGCATCATCAGCCCAAACTTCGCGCCGCGCACACCCGACTGCCACGCCCCATCGTGGCCGACCAGCTTGCCGTGCTTGAAGATGTCCACGTCCTCGCCGAAATAATAAACGTCGCCGGTCAGCCGGCTGATCGCGAAATAATTGCTGGATACCTCGATCACCTGACCGTCCTTGGTCTCGCGCTCCTCGACCACACGCGTCCGCACACCGTCCACAACTTTCGTCTCGGCGAGCACACTGATGATGAGCGTATCCGCACCATGCTGCAGCTTCATCTTATAGCCCGGCCAGAGCGGAAAATAATTATTCTTCCCCGCATCCACCAACTCCGCCTTGTTCACCGAGAAGATGCTGCACCACGGCCGCTCCTCCGCATGCGGCTTTTCCTTGGCAGTGAACAGTGCGCAACCGGACAGCAGCAAAAGCACCGGCACCATCAGCATTTTATTTTTCATGATCTCATTCTCCATTCCCAAATCCCGCCGGAAAATTTCGGCTGGAGCTGGACTGCGAGGCGAAGGGGGCGGTGGTGGTGAATTTATCAATCACCGTAATGTGTCCGTACCCGGTGGACATAAATGGTGTGGGCGCTTTCATCCACGGTATAAACGATGCGATCCTTGAACGTCAGTCGCAGGGAATAGAAGTCTTCCAAATCGCCGACCAGCCGTTTGCCGTGATAGGGCGTGAGGGCCACATTGTGCAGCAGCATGTCTTTGAGCTTGAGCTTCAGCTTGGGCGTCAGTTTGGCGAGGTCTTTGACCGCTTCCCGCGTGAGGCGGATTTCGTAGGGTTTCACGCCTAGCCTCCAAACGCCTCCGCCAGCGACACGGTTTCCCCGCGCCGCATCTGCGCAACCGACTTTTTGAGGCTGTCGCGGAAGCCCGGAACCGAGAGTAATTCCAAGGTCTCCAGCAAGCCGTCATAGTCGGTTTCGGAAAGCAATACCGCCGCGCCTTGACGATGCTGAATGCGAAAGGTCTTGTGTCCCTCCGCCGCGCCTTTGACCAAGTCAAAAAATTCGCGCCGTGCCGTGGTCGCCGTCATCGTTGTCATAATACACCTTTGAACATGTACATTTTCGCGTACGCTATCATGTCGCCCACATCTGTCAAGCGCCTCGGCCTATTTCATCCGCCATTCCAAAATCCCGCCGGAGAATTTCGGCTGGAGCTGGACTTCGAGGCGGAGGGCGGTGGTGGTGATGGGTTGGAAGGTGATGGCGTTGAATTTGTCCTTGGCGACGCCGTAGTCGCCGGTGGACTCGGGAGCGTTCCGCCCCTTCCGGACTTGTCAGACCCGGTTCAGCGAGCGCTGTGAAGGTCTCCATCGGCATATATTCTTCCTTGTATATTGAGCGCATAGCGCTCAATATTCAACCCATGAAACCGATTCAACGATCCATCTTGCAACGGCGGGTGGAACGGGCGCTGCGGCGCAGCCGCAGCGTGGCCCTGCTGGGGCCGAGGCAATGTGGCAAGACCACCTTGGCGCGCAGTTTGGCTGCCGCCAGCAAGGCGGTTTACTTCGACCTGGAGAATCCAGCCGACGTGGCGCGCCTACAGGATCCCCTGCTCGCGCTGGAGAACTTGCAGGGACTGGTGGTGTTGGATGAAATCCAGCGCCGACCCGATCTGTTGCCCGTGTTGCGGGTGCTGCTGGACAGGCAACCGTTGCCGGCCCGGTTCCTGTTGCTCGGCAGCGCCGCGCCCGACATCGTCCGTGGCGCGTCAGAAACGCTGGCCGGGCGCATCGAGTTCGTGGACATGCAAGGTTTCGATGTGCTCGAGGTTGGCCCACGTCGGCGCGATCTGCTCTGGGCGCGCGGCGGTTTTCCGCCAGCCTTCCTGGCTGCATCCGATCAGGATAGCCAGCAGTGGCGGCTGGATTTCATCCGCACCTTCGTGGAGCGCGACGTGCGCATGCTCGGTTATGACCTGCCGCCCGAGATGCTGCGCCGCTTTCTCGTCATGCTGGCGCATTATCACGGGCAGATTTGGAATGCCTCGGAACTTGGGCGATCCCTGCAAGTTGCGCATTCCACGGTGCGCCGTTATCTGGATTTATTGTCCGGCGCATTTCTGGTGCGGCAATTGCCGCCGTGGTTCGAGAATGCCGGCAAGCGCGTCGTGAAGTCACCCAAGGTCTACCTCCGGGACAGCGGTCTGTTGCATACCCTGTTGGGTCTGGATTCATTCCATGCGGTCACAGGGCATCCCAAGTTGGGCGCATCGTGGGAGGGTTTTGCCTTGGAGAACATGCTCACGGTGTTAGACGCGCGGCAGGCCTATTTTTGGGCCACGCAAGCCGGGGCCGAATTGGATCTGTTTTACCTCGGCCACGGTCAGCGGCTGGGTATTGAATTCAAATACACCAGCGCGCCCACTGTGACCCGCTCGATGCATGTGGCCATGGCTGATCTGAAACTGGATCACCTCTACGTGGTTCACGCCGGCGCGACGGAATTCCGCATGGCGGAGAAAATAACCGCGACAGGTTTGCCGACGTTGATGAACCGCTTGGCAAAATAAAATTGCCACCATCTTCTCGCGCGGCAGTCGGTCGCTTACTTCATTCTCCACTCCAAAATTCCGCCGGAGAATTTCGGCTGGAGCTGGACTTCGAGGCGGAGGGCGGTGGTGGTGATGGGCTGGAAGGTGATGGCGTTGAATTTGTCCGCGGCGACGCCGTAGTCGCCGGTGGGCTCGACGGGTTTCCAGTCGTTGCCGGATTTATAGAGCAGCTTCCAGCTCTGCGGCACGCGGCAGGCGCCTTTGCCGGTGTCGTCGAACCAATACACGTCCGACGAGGAAAATTGCGTCGGCTTCTCGAACGTGCGCTCGACCCATTCGGCGGTGCCTTTGTGATCCCACCAGGTCATGCGCGGAATTTTTTGGTCGTGCGAATTTTTCGGGAGCTGGCCGTCGAAGCACGCCTCGATGTTGTCGCCGTCGTGGCAGAACGAAGCCGCCCACGGCTCCGGCGTGATCACCGTGCGGAACCACGCTTCCATTTCGTTCGGGCCGCGGTTCTCCCACATGCAATACGGAATCAGCGTCAGCGCGTCGGGCTGGTCGCTCTGCGTCATGCGCAGGGTGACGATGCCGCCGAACAGATCGGGCCGGCGCTGCTCGCTGAACTGCACGTCGCCGGGGAATTTCTTGTCGAGCACCTTGCCATCGTTATCGGCGCCCTCGGCACAGAAGACGAGCGGACCGCGCATGACGGCGAAGCGGTTGCGGTCGGCCTTCACCTCGTCCAGCGCGAGCACGCGCCGCACGGGCATCGGCAGGTCCAACTCGACCACGTCGCCAGTTTTCCAATGCTTGGAAAAAACCGCATATCCGTTTTCCAATGCTTGGAAACTCTGCGGCGCGCCGTTGATTTTCACGCTCCAGTTTTCGGGGAGCGCATCGGCATAGCGATAGAGCCCGCCGGGCAGCGGCTCGTTCCGTGCCCAGCCGGGGATGCGCAGCTTGAGCGCGAACGGCATGTCCTTTTCCAGCGCGACGGCGATTTTGATTTTGCCGTCCCACGGATAGTCGCCCGACTGCGTCAGCGTCACGGTCTGCCCGCCGAGCTGCACCTTCGCGGTGCCGCCGATGAACAGATTGACGAAGAGCGCGTCGCCGCGCGTCGCGTAGATGTAGCCGGGTACGCTCGGCACCATGCGCACGACGTTGACCGGACAGCACGAGGTGCCGAACCACGGGCTGCGCTTGTAGTTGGCGCGGCTCTCGAGCGGATTCGGATAGAAGAACGCGTCGCCGGTCAGCGCGACGCCGGAGAGGAAGCCGTTGTAGAGGATGTGCTCGAGGACGTTGGCGTATTTCGCGTCGCCGTGGAGCAGGAACATGCGCTGGTTCCAGAGCGCATTCGCAATCGCCGCGCACGTCTCGTTGTAGGCGCTGGCGTTGGGCAGCTCGAAGTTTTCGCCGAACGCCTCGCCCGCGTGGCGCGCGCCGATGCCGCCGGTCAGGTAGAGTTTTTTCCCGGCGACGTTGTCCCAGATGCGGTCAATCGCGGCGATCAGCTTGGCGTCGCCGGTCAGCGCGGCCACGTCGGCGACGCCGGAATAGAGATAGCCCGCGCGCACCGCGTGGCCGACGGCCTCGGCCTGCTCGACCACCGGCACGTGATCCTGGTTGTAGGCGCCATAGAGCTTGTGCGTCTCCGGCCGGCCACGGATCTCGATGAGAAATTTGGCGAGCTGCAAATATTTTTCGTCGCCGGTCGCGCGATAAAGTTTGGCGAGACCAATTTCGATTTCCTCGTGGCCCGGCGGGAGCTGATGCTTGCCGGGCGCGAACTCCTGTGCGATCAGGTTGGCGTTCTTGATCGCCACGTCGAGGAGCGTGCGCTTGCCGGTCGCCTGGAAATGCGCGACGGCGGCTTCGTACATGTGACCGACGTTATAGAGCTCGTGGCTCGAATGCTCATTGAGCCAGCGTTCTTTGCCGGACATGCCGGGCATTTTTTCCGGCGGCAGCAGACGGCGCGCGGTGTAGATATAACCATCCGGCTCCTGTGCCGCGGCGATTTTCGCAATGAGGTCGTCGAGATACTTGTCGAGCTTGGCATCGGGCTGGAGCGCGAGCGAGTAGCTGGCGCCTTCGATCACCTTGTAGACATCGGAGTCGTCGTAGGGAATGCCCTTGAACTCGCCCTGCATCAGCCCGGCGGCCTTGGCGAAGTTGTCGTTGCGTCCGGTCTCCTCGCATTTCTTGAAGTCATACCAGACGGTCGTCTGGCGGTTCGTCTCGATGCGCGGCGTCCAGAAATTATCCTGCACGTGCACCGCCGTGAACGGCACCGGGTGGAAGGGATAGTCGCTCTGCGCCGCGCACGCGACGCCCGTCACCAAACCAAGGCCGAGGATCAAGCTGCGCATGGTGCGCTCCTTTCATTGCAAATTTCGCGCGCCAGCATAGAAGCCGCCCCGCCCTTTTCCAAGCCTCCTGAAAACCGAAGTTGGAAGCTGATGGTGGGGCTCGGTAAGAGGCGTAGGGTTCGCCGCCTTGCGGAGTGGTCGTCAACTTTGGCACAACTGGCTCCAGGCTTTGTCGCAATCTGACCAGCGAGGGGTTGCAGTGCGTGAGTCCGCCCCGGCTCTGCGATAGGTGGTGAGCGTTGCGGCCGAACGCAGCCCCACATCCGAAGCTGGTCTGGCGGAGCGTGGCGGATTGGCACCAGGCGGTCAACCCGCAGCCGCGCTGGAATTCGCCGGGCAGTTTGTAGGTGAAGAGCGCGGCGCGGAGCGGCTACCTGGCGCACCCGCTGTCCATCTACAAACTTTTTTTCCTGTGCACGATCACCGGCGGCCAGCCCACGCCGAGCATCGAGAGCAGCCACATCGAATTTTTCCCGGTCCACGCGCTGACGGAACCCGATCTCTACCGCGCCCGCGCCGAACACATCCTCCACGCCTACCGCGTCCTCACAGGCGAGACGGCGGACGTGCTGATCAATTGAAGCTGGCCGCCGCGCCGCTTGGGCGATTGCGAACCGGGCGGAATGCTGGCACAATGCCCGCGTGACGAGGTGTTGCTATGGTGATTGTACATCCAGAAGTTTTGGTCAACCGGAAACGCCAACCCAAGGCGGTGTTGCTGCCCTACGCCGAGTGGGGCCGCATCATGGAAGACCTTGAGGAACTGGAAGACATCCGTGCCTACGACCGCGCCAAAGCCCGGCGCGATGTGGTCCTGCCCTTCGAACAGGCCGTCAAGGATCTGAAGAAAAAACGCGTGTTGTGATCTACGCGCTTTCCATCCGGCGTGGCGCCCAGAAAAACTTGCTCGCGCTCTCCGCCTCCGAACAAGAACGCGTAATCGCCGCCATCCGGAAACTTGCCCACAATCCCCGTCCGGCGGGCGTGAAGAAACTGTCCGGTCGCGAGGCCTGGCGCATTCGTGTGGGCGACTACCGCGTGATCTATGAAATCAACGACAACGAACTCACTGTGCTCGTCGTGGACGTCGGACATCGCCGCGAGATTTATCGCTGACTTCGTTTCTCCGCGTCCCCGACTTGCCTCCGCCACGCCCCAACCGTAGCATCGCCGCCGTTGCGCAGAAGACAGACATGACCATGCAGCACAGCATGTTGTTTGCGTCAGGAGCCGGGTATGTGGGTGAAACTTACCAGTGAAGAATTGCGCGTGGCGCAGTGCCGCCGGTGGCGTGAACTCGGCAGAGCGTGCGCCTTGGGCGTCCTGCTGCTCACCCCGTTTTGTACGTTGTGTCGCGGCTGGCAAGAGGCGCACCGGCGAGGTGGGTACTTGGTTTCACCCGAGGAATGGTCGAGGCGCTGGCCCTACGGAGTGGCCGTGGGCATCGTTTTCGGCGGCTTACTTTTTTGGGAAGAACAAAGAAAAAAAGTTCTCGTGTGTCTCACCTGCGGCAAAGTCAAAAATCCTGACAAGTCTCCGACCTGTTGCTGTGGCGGTGAACTGGAGGACATACAAAAGCTGCGCTGGTTTTCCGAGGAACCCATCAAGTGCCTGGCGTGCGCCGGCCTCATTCCCGCGACGGAAGACACGTGCCCTCATTGCGGTTGGACCTACAAAGAAAAACCGCCCGCAGCAAATGCCAGCGCATAGTTTGGGACTGCATTTCACTCGCTCGGCATGGTGATGGATTCGCTGGTTTTCCAAGGATTGGAAAACTGAAACGCCAGTTTTTCCAATGGTTGGAAAAACAAGCGGCCGAAGTTTCCAATGTTTGGAAAACCGGCCGCTGTCGCCTTCAGGCTTCGGTTCCTTCCAAGGGAAGGACTTTCAGCTTCAGTCTCAAGCCTTCAGCCGCTGCTCCAGCGCGTCGAGTTCGTCGATGAGGCCTTTTGGCAGGCGCGCGCCGAACTTGGCGAAGTGTTCGCGGATGGCGGGGATTTCGGCGAGCCACTTGGCTTTATCCACGCTCAACAACTCGGCGAGATCGGCGGCGGAAACTTTCAGGCCGCTGATGTCGAGCGCGTCGGCGGTGGGCAGGTGGCCGATCGGCGAGGAGACCGCCTTGCCGGTGCCGGCGCAGCGTTCGAAGATCCACCGCAGCACGCGCGCGTTTTCGCCGAAGCCGGGCCAGAGCCAGCGGCCGTCCGCCGACTTCCTGAACCAGTTCACGTAGAAAATTTTCGGCATCTTCGCGCCCGCCGTCGCGCCGACCTTGAGCCAGTGTGCGAAGTAATCGCCCATGTGGTAGCCGCAGAACGGCAGCATCGCCATCGGGTCGCGACGCGCCACGCCGACCGCACCGGCCTGCGCCGCGGTGGTCTCCGACGACTGCTGCGCGCCGAGGAACGTGCCGTGCTGCCAGCTCAAGGCCTCGAAGACGAGCGGGACAGTGGTCGGGCGGCGGCCGCCGAAGAGGATCGCGGAAATCGGCACGCCCTTCGGGTCCTGCCACGCGGCATCGATCACGGGGCACTGCGCCGCGGGCGCGGTGTAGCGCGCGTTCGGGTGCGCGGCCTTCTTGCCGCAGGTGGGCGTCCACTCCTCGCCGAGCCAGCTCGTCAGCTTCGCCGGCGGCTGCTCGCTCATATCCTCCCACCACACGTCGCCCTTCGCGGCGTCGAAACCGACGTTGGTGAAGATGCTGTTGCTCGTCACGGTCTTCATCGCGTTCGGGTTCGAATACAGCGAGGTGCCCGGCGCGACGCCGAAGAAGCCGGCCTCGGGATTGATCGCGTAAAGGCGGCCATCGGCGCCGAACTTCATCCACGCGATGTCGTCGCCGACGCACTCGGCCTTCCAGCCGGGGATGGTGGGCGTGAGCATCGCGAGGTTCGTCTTGCCGCACGCGCTGGGGAACGCGGCCGCGACGTAGATTTTTTGGCCCTGCGGATTCGTCAGGCCCAGGATCAGCATGTGCTCCGCGAGCCAGCCGCCATCGCGCGCCATGCAGGAGGCGATGCGCAGCGAGAAACATTTTTTGCCGAGCAGCGCGTTGCCACCGTAGCCGCTGCCGAACGACCAGATCGCGCGCTCCTCGGGGAAATGCACGATGTACTTGTGATCGGGATTGCACGGCCACGCGACATCCGCCTGCCCCGCCGCGAGCGGCGCGCCGACGGAATGCAGACACGGGACGAACTCGCCGTTAGCGCCGAGCGCTTCCAAAACTTTCGCGCCCATGCGCGTCATGATGCGCATGTTGACCGCGACGTAGGGCGAGTCGGAAAGTTCGACGCCGATGTGCGCGATGGGCGAGCCGATCGGGCCCATGCTGAAAGGAATGACATAGAGCGTGCGCCCCTTCATTGCGCCCTTGAAGAGGCCGAGCAGCTTCGCCTTCATCTCCGCCGGGTCGCACCAGTTGTTCGTCGGGCCGGCATCTTCCTTCGTCTTGGAGCAGATGAACGTGCGATCCTCGACGCGCGCGACGTCACCGGGATTCGAGCGGCACCAGAAGCTGCCGGGGCGCGCGGGGATCGCGGTGAACGTACCGTTCTTCACCATCAGCGCGCACAGCTCGTCGGACTCTTTCTGCGAGCCGTCGCACCAGTGGATTTTATCCGGCTGGCAGAGCGCGGCGACTTCGTTGACCCAGTTCAGCAGCTTCGTATTTTTTGTCATGTGCGGCCTCTTTTTTCCCGCGGTTCGCCAAGCATAGGCGCCCCGTGGGGGCGGGAGGATAATGTCGGAACCCGCCGTCGGCAAGTGGAAATATTTTCCAAGGATTGGAAAGGTTTTCGACGGCTTTTCCAAGCCTTGGAAACGGGCACCGGTGGTTTTTCCAAGCCTTGGAAAAGTGCGCGCTGACTTCTTCCAAGGCTTGGAAAAAACAGCCGTTCCGGTTTCCAATCCTTGGAAAAGCCGCGTTCGGCGCTTGTCGGACGCAGGCGGCTTTGGGTATGCTCTCCACTTCCACTCGAAAGGGAACAGTATGAACCAGTTCGCCGCCGTCATCGGTTTGTTGGCCACGCTCGGCCTGTGCGCCGCGCAGGCCGGGGACATCCGCCGCATTTCGCTCGAAGGCAAGGACGGCGTGCCGCCGCCGCCGACCCTCGCCGGCAAGGACGGCATTGACCGCGTCCAAAAAGTTCCGACACCGGCGCTGGAACTTTTCCCGGCGACGACCAAGGCGGGCTCGCGCGGCACGATCCTGCTGTGTCCCGGCGGCGGCTACGGCATCCTCGCGATCAATCACGAAGGCTACTACGTCGCCAAGGATCTCAACGCCGTCGGTTATGACGTGGCGATTTTGCTCTACCGCGTGAGCGCGGGCAAGGAGACGCGCGAGCTGGCGATCGGCGACGCGAAGCAGGCGCTGGCGCTGCTGCAAAAGCGCGGCGGCGAGTTTGGGATGAGCACGAAAAAAATCGGCGTGATGGGTTTCTCCGCGGGCGGCCATCTCGCGGCGCGGCTGACGCACGAGACCGCGGGCGGTACGCCGCCGGATTTCGCGGTGCTGATGTATCCGGCCTATCTCGACAAGGATGGCAAGGTGCTCGAAGAAGTCGCGCCGGTGAAAACGCCCGCGTTCCTCTACGTGGCGGCCGACGACAGGTTTTCCACGGGCTCGGTCGCCTACGCGGCGGCGTGCGTGGAGAAAAAAATTCCGCACACCTTCATCAAGCCGGAACACGGCGGCCACGGCTTCGGTCTCAAGGCGACGCTGCCGGAGGCCGTCAAGGACTGGCCCGACAAACTGCATGCTTTTCTCGACGGACTAAAGTGAACTGCGACGCGACGACCGCTCACGCGGGCGGTTTTTCGGTCAGCAGGCGGGTGCGATACCAGTAGAAGCCCAGCAGGTCGAACATCGTCTTGGGCAGGCGCTTGAGGTTTGTATATTTCGAGACGCCGTGCTGACGCGGGCGGTGATTGACGGGCACTTCGCGGATACGCCGTCCGTGCAGCAGGAAATAGGCGGGCATGAAACGATGCACACCGTTGAGCGGCGGCAAATCTCCCACGCACTCGCGCCGGAACGCCTTGAGGCTGCAACCGGTGTCGCGGATGCCATCGTGTGTGACCCAACGGCGGACGGCGTTGCCGAGACGCGAGCCGAGGCGGCGCGCCAGGCTGTCGCGCCGCTTGGCGCGGTAACCACAAACAACATCCGCATCGCCCATCTGTGCCACGAGTTGCGGGATGTCGCCGGGATCGTTCTGCAGATCGCCATCCATCGTGACGAGGATAGCGCCGGGCGCCGCACGCAGGCCGGTGAGCATGGCGGCGCTCTGGCCGCGGTTGCGCGCGTGGCGCAGGCCGCGGATCCACGGCTGGTCGGCGCTGGCCTGCTCAATGGCGGCCCACGTGCCATCGCTGCTGCCATCATCCACGAGCAGCGCGGTCAACTCCGGCATGGCGCGCCGCACGGCGCACAGTTCCGCGACCAGCGGCGCGATGTTTTCGGCTTCATTATAGAACGGAATGACCACGGTGACGTTCATTGGGTATCCAAGGAAATAGCGTTGCCATTCCTTACTATGGCCGTTAAATTCGCGCAAGGTTATTCACGTTGGCGCTTATGTGCGGAATTACAGGCTTTACGAGTTTGCGAAAGCCCGTCGCGGATGCGGCGGGCTTGTTGCGTCGCATGACCGCGACGCTGACCCCGCGCGGCCCGGATGGCGAAGGTTATTACGTGGATGCCGGTGTGGCGCTTGGCCACCGGCGCTTGAGCATCATTGACCTGGGTGGCGGCGCGCAACCGATGGCGCTCGGCGACGGCCGCTATCAACTCGTCTACAACGGCGAGGTGTATAACTACATCGAACTGCGCGCCGAGCTGGAGCGGCGCGGGTGCGTGTTTGCCACGCACTCGGACACGGAAGTGCTGTTGCACCAGTATGCGTTGGACGGCGTGGCGGCGTTGCAGCGGTTCAACGGCATGTTCGCCTTTGCGCTCTGGGACCGGGTCGAGCAGCGCCTGTTCCTGGCGCGCGACCGGGTGGGCGTCAAGCCGCTCTATTATTGCGTGCGCGACGGCGAGCTGATCTTCGGTTCCGAACTGAAAGCCCTGCTGCCGCATCCGCGCGTGGACCGGCGGCTGAACCGGCTCTCGGTCAGCAAATATTTCACCTACGGCTATATCCCGGCACCGCACACCATCTTCGAGGATATCCACAAGCTGGAGCCGGGCCACTGTCTGCTGTTCGATAAAAACGGGCTGCAAAAAAAATGTTACTGGGACATTCCGCTGGAGGACAATCCGCTTAGCGAGCGCAACGTGGACGAGTGGGCGACCGATCTGCTGGCGGTGCTGCGCGATGCGGTGGTCAAGCGGTTGCGCAGCGATGTGCCCGTGGGCGTGTTCCTTAGCGGTGGCATTGATTCGAGCGCCGTGACGGCGCTGGCGGCGCAGGCAAGCACGACGCAGTTGCACACCTTCTCCATCGGTTTTGGCGAGGCGAGCTACGACGAGTCGCCCTACGCGCGGCGCGTGGCGGAACAATATGGCACGGAGCATCACCACGAGGTGCTCTCCTCGGAGCGCGCCGTCAAGCTGTTGCCGGACGTGCTGAAAATTCTCGATGAACCGTTCGCCGACGCCTCCATTTTGCCGACGTGGCTGCTCTCGCAGTTCACTGCCAAGTCCGTCAAGGTGGTGCTCGGCGGCGATGGCGGCGACGAGTTGTTCATGGGCTATCCGGCGTTTCAGGCGCACAAGCTGATGGATCGGCTGTCGTTCCTGCCCACGGGGTGGCGCGACGGGTTGAACCGGCTGGCCAAACGCATCCCGATTTCGCATCGCTACGCGAGCGCGGAATTTTTGATCCAGCAATTCTTCAAGGGCGCCGGCATCTCGCCGGAAATCCGTTTCTTCCTGTGGCTCGGCTACTACGGCAACGAGCAAAAACGCAACCTGTTGTCCGACGATCTGCGGCAGCAGCTCCTGCGCGCCAATCCGTTCGAGGACGTGATCAACCATGTCCGGCAGAGCGGGCTCCTGCGCGACCTCGAACGGTTGCAATATCTGTGCATGAAGCTTTATCTGCAGGACGACATCCTCGTGAAGGTGGATCGCGCGAGCATGGCAAACTCGCTCGAGGTGCGTGCGCCGTTCCTCGACTATCAACTCGTCGAGTTTGCCGCGCGCATAAACCCGACCCACAAACTCCACGGTCTGCTGCACACCAAATATATTCTCAAGCGCGCGATGCGTGACCTGCTGCCCAAGGACATCATCCACCGGCGCAAGGCTGGCTTTATGATTCCGCTGGCCCAATGGTTGTCCGGCGACCTGCGTCCGCTGGTGGAGGAACTGTGCTCGGAAACCGCGCTACGCGATTCCGGCCTGTTCAATCCGGTTTGGGTGCGCGGGATGTTGGATGACCATTTCGCCGGCCGCCGCGACTATCGCAAGATGATCTGGGCGCTGTTGACCTTCCGCTTCTGGCAACAGCAGTACGGTGCGCACATCGCCTGATCGAAGGGAATTTCATCATGACTGAATTCAACCGCTTTGGATTTGAGTGGGCAAAATACGATCGGATCATTCCCCTCTACGAGGCGCAGTTTTGGGCGTGGGTGCAACCGTTGCAACCCGCGGATTTCAAGGGGCAACGCGTCTTGGATGCGGGCTGCGGCACGGGGCGTAATTCGCTTTGGCCGGTGAAGGCTGGCGCGGCCGCTGTGACCGCCTTCGATGTGGATCCGCGGAGTACGGCGGTGGCACGGCGTAATCTGGCCGCGTATCCCCAGGCGCGGGTGCAGGATGGTTCCATATATGAAATTCCCTTCAGCAAGGAGTTCGATATCGCCATGTCCATAGGTGTGATCCATCACCTCGCGGATCCGCGGCAAGCCGTTGCACAATTGGTCAAGGCCACGCGACCCGGGGGACGCATCCTCATCTGGGTTTATGGGAAAGAGGGACATACCGGTTTGAAAACACTCGTCAATGCCGTGCGGCGCATCACCTGCCATGTGCCGTTAGGCTTGCTCGATCTGCTGGTTCGACCGGCTTCCTTGTTGTGGTGGTTCTACATGCGTTTATTCCCAACCCAAGATTCCTATGTGCGCTTGTTGCGTAGCGCTCCGTTCTGGCATATTCATTCCATCCTGTTTGACCAACTGCTGCCGGAGATCGCCAATTATTGGACACGTGACGAAGCCGTGGGCTTGTTTCAGGGGTTGCCGGTCAAAGAAGTGAAGGCCTATTTCTGCAATGGTTGTTCATGGACAGTGGTGGCGCAACGTTGTTCCGATGAGGCTGGAGGAATTCTACACGATGAATAAAGCCACCGTAATATCCCACAAACAACCTGACGCCGCGGCTCCGACAGCCCCTGTGTCCCTGTCGGAACCGTTGCCCCGTTCAGTCGTGTTCGGCTTGGCGGCGTTCGTGTTGCTGGCCGCCGCCTTTTTGCGCTTCTACCGGCTAGGCGCATCCGATCTATGGGGGGATGAGATCCTTTTCCTGCGCATGTGCCGTCCTGATTTATCCATGCTGGGCGTGATCAAAGAACATCTACAGAGTTTCAACTATATCGGGCATTTACCCGCCACTGGGGTGCTTTTTAACCTAGGCATGAGTTGGCAGGGCCTCCATACCTTGGGTGACGTGACGCCGTTCGCCGCCCGGTTGCCCGCTGCCGTGCTGGGCTTCTTGAGCATACCGGTGTTAGGGCTGTGGATCTGGCGCGTCACGCGTCGCATTGAAACGACGCTCATAGCGCTGACCTTGAGTACGTTTTCTTTTTTGCATATCTGGCATTCCCAAGAAGCCTACCATTACTCCGGCCAGCTTCTGTTTGCGGCACTCACCTTGCTCTGCTGGACGGAACTGACGCTGCGTGGAGGGAGCGGGCGCATCTGGTGGTGGGTGTCGTATGCGTTCAGCTTGCTGATGTTGGCCTTCAGCCATCCTGCTGGCGTGGCCTTGATTGCGCCGCTGACGTTGGTCAGCCTGATCATGGCCGTGCGGCAGCGCGATGCATGGCGTCGGCATGCGTTGCTGTGTGCGCTGGGCGCAGTGCTATGTCTGGTGCTTGTTTGGATCATGCAGGACAAAGCCAAGACGTCCGCTCCATGGATCAGCTACGGTCGCTTTCCTGTCTGGATCGTCATCCCCGATCTACTGGAACACTTAGGTTTCGGACCGGGCCCGGGCCGACTGGTTGTGTGTGTGCTCGCACTGCTGGGCGGCAGCGTCTGGATGCGGCGCCGCCACTATCCCATGAGTACGACCTTCCTCATCCTGTTGCCGGCGATCTTTCTCGCCATTCATCTTGGCGGCAGCAGCATGGCCTATCACCCACGCTATTTCTTGTTGCTTTGGCCGTTTCTCACCCTGATCGTAGCCGCTGGCCTCGAAGGGTTGCTGGCGGTGTTGCCGGCGCGCTGGCACGCCACCGGCCTGGTGGCGCTCGTGGTCTTGGCCGCGGCCAATGTTGCACCGGGTCTCTGGCTCCTGTTCCAGCAACAGAGCCGCTCCGAACTTTACAGCGCGCTAGTACATAGCATGGAAAAGAAACTGGATACCGGCGCCTTGTGCGTCTGGGATGGCGGCCACGCCCTGCGTTTCCTGCCCGGCTTCCATGTTCCGCATCGTCTCTTCACGTATGGCGCGCTGCCCGACTCATCGCCCGAGGCCTACGTCAAAGGCACGGTCGAACAACAGCTTACCAATCTGCGGCGCGCTTTCCCTGCCGTCGCCTATCTCGAATGGGGTGGACTGAAGGGTGTTTACGCCCGCAATGTCGTCGGTGGCGCCGCGCGGGTGGCACAAATCAACACGCGCGTCGCCGCACTGTTCCCGCACCATGAGATATTTTGCGATCCCATCCGGCGTGAATTTCTGGATAGCGGTTGGATGCCTGGCATTCCGCGGCTGCTGGCCGACCGTGAGGAACGAGTTACCGATTATACCGCCCATCATCTGGAACTTTTTTATAGTACCGCCGCCGACCACGGCGACTTGGCCGCGCCGTACTTCGATGCCGCCGCTTGGCAACTCCTGTTCAACACCAGCAACCAGCCCATGCTGGTGGGCGCGTCTCAGGCGGCGCTTTTGCTGGAGCAGACGGCTGACCCGCGCGTCACCCGCGGCGCGCACCTCTCCTTGTCCTTCACCACCGCGCAGCCCGGTAGTCTAGATCTCCTGGCCAACGGCACACTGCTGCAGCAGGCACCGATTGCCACGGCCGGCCTCGGTGGCACCTTCACGGTGCCATGGCACGGCGAACGGCTGGTGCTCGAATTGCGCTTCCACGGTGTGCCTGGAAATTTCAACCCCAATTATCCGGCCTATGCCGTGACCGCCACTGCGGTGCGCGCCGGCCCGCCACCAACAACGCCTTGATTTTTTCGGAGGCTTGGCAGCGTGCTACGCACCGCCAAAGTTCGTGTCCGTATTTCATCAGGAGGTAGACGCCTGCACTGGACGGCGCTGATTGCATGAGAGCCTTGTGGCGCGCAAAGAATTAGTACATAACGATTGTAACGCTGTAGCCGGTGCAGCAATACATTGGACAAAGGCAATGCAAAAGAAAACACGCTACAACGGGCCATCCAAGCCTACCTTACTTGGCAGCGTACGCAGTTATAGATCGCAGTTGCCAAAAAAAACTGACCCGGAAGGGTGTTCGCAAGATAATCATAGTTCGGTTATCTTTGCGCCGTACTCAATTTATGAGCGTCCTTCCTTCGCGCTATAAGAATGATATCGCCAGACAGCGACGTGGAGATGCGGCACAAGATCCTACCCAGGATATCTCTGCTATGATTGGCCACCCCCCGAGCGGTAACAATCTCGAAGGCATGATAATCCAAGAATTCCCTTAGTGCTCGCCATGTAAACACACGCAAATGTCCGGCGGCAATCTCGGTCTCCCCTGGCTTTTCACCCATGCAACGACTGAGAAATTGACAGCCAAAGCGATAGGGTGCGACAGAGACTTCCGTGCCATGCGGCTGACAACCCATAAACAGTAACAGCCGGTTGTACCATGCCGCGAGATTGGGCGTGGACATCACCAAGAGGCCGTCGGATTTGAGCAAGGCATGGATGTTTTTCATCGCTGTGTCTGTATCCACGAGATGTTCCAGTACCTCAAGAAAAAAAATGACATTATACTGTTCCGCACCCGGTGGAACTCCCTCCGATGAGGCGATGTCCTTTACTTCGGCCTGTAATCCTTTACGCCCCGCCTCCACCACCGCCGAGCGTGAGCAATCCCATCCATGCAACTGAAACTCACCTTCCTGTCCGAGGCCTGCCGCCTGCATACCTGCAACAATCTGCGAAATCGAGGACATGTCGCCACAGCCGATGTCCAAGATCGACAAGGGATGTGTAGGGCGCTGTTTTAAGAGAGAGGACAGTAACTTTATGGCGATTTTGTTCCGCGCATTGTGAACCGAAACCCCGTAATGTTTCTCGTAAAAATCCTTCATAATATAACTGCCTCCGCTCGACAAAACTGCCCGGTCATCAATTGATCCTAAAGCTTCGCACCGCCATCTGCCACGCCATCCAAATGCGACGTTTTTAACATAATAAGAGCTTATTGCAACTCATGATTCAAGCCAAAGCACCCGACCCGGATCGTTGACGATAGAAACAGGAAGCGCCTTCGCGATACGTCAGACGGCTCGCTACGGCGGCGGGTCTTGCGTGATGTTCGTGTTCGCCGACTGGCCGCCGTAGGCCGCGGGAAATTCCGCGGTGAGTCCGATGTTGGCGTAGTCCATCAACTCGGGTCGGAAGCCGGGTTTCCAACTCACGTTCTCGGTCCGCGCGGAGTCGCCGTTCTCCGCGCCGTGACTACGAAACTGCATGCCCTGCGTGCGCGTGATCTGAACGTTGCGGAAAATCTGGTCCATCGCCATTTTCGGCCAGTCGAGGAAGATGCCGTTCGGCGCGATGTCCTTCATCGAGGGGATCGCACGCGTTTCGGTGATGGTGATCTGCTCGAACGTGTTGGTGCAGCCGCCACCGGGATTGTTCAGCGCCGCGCAGTGCAAGGCACCCATATCGCCGCCATCCTGCCCGCAGCGCACGATGCGGAGATGATGGAGACGATTGCCTGCCGTCGGCGGGAACGCCGTCGAGACCGGCGGTCCATATTGCTCGCCGGTGTTGCCGCGCAGCGTGAGCGCGTAGCGTACGGAGTTGTCGAGCAGGCAGTGGTCCACCTCGTTGCGGCTGACGTTGAAGATCGTCACGCACTCGGCGTAGGTGTGCAACTCACCGATGTGACTGATGTGCGTGTTGTGGATGCGGTTACCCTCGCAGCGATCGGCGGCGGGACTCTGCTTGTCCGGCGCGAGGAACCTGTTGCAGAGGCTCACGCCGTTGAGGCCCATGTGTTCGATCCAGCAGCCGGTGACGAGATTTTCCGTGTTGTGTCCGATCAGCATCACGCCGCTGCGGCCACCGTTTTTGAGATGGCAATTGCGCAGCTCGACGTGCGCGGTGTTGTGCATCCAAACGAGCGCGCCGTCACGCTTGCCGTCGTAGGCCCAGAGCGCGAGCGGCGGATTGCAGTCGGTTTCTTCCAGCGCGAGCCCGTCGAAAACGAGCTTCGTCACGCACTGCTCGCGCGATGCGCCTTGGAGTTGCAGCATCCGGCTCACGACGGGATAAGCGATGCCGAGTTTGTCGGGATGACCTTGGCCGAGCGGCATGTAAAAGAGCGTATGCGCTTTTTCGTCCACGAAAAATTCGCCTGGCTTGTTCAAGAAACCCAGTTCGTCTTCGAGGAAGAAACGAGCTTTGGCACCGATGCCAAAACTCGGAGTGGAGGCCAGCGTCAGCCGGTTGCTTTGCGCATCAATCGTGACAACGGATTGAATCTCGCGTACCCAGTCGCATTTTCCGCGCGCGAAAAGATGGATGCGCATTTTCGTCGGCGTCGTGACCGGCGGCAGATCCTCGGCGCGGAATTCGAGCCAGCCCGGGCCTTTCACCCGCTCGTGCGTCTTGTCGGACTGGATCGGGCTGCCGGCCACGGTGACCAGATAGCGGCCGAGCGCCGTCGGCATTTCGGGGTTTATTTCGAGATCGGGGAAGCGCGCCTTGTGGACGCGCTGTCCGTTTTCGTAGAGCGTGTGAAAAAGCGTTTTCGGCGGCAGGTCCACTTTCCAGATGCCGTTGCTCCAAGGTTGCCAACCGGTCAGCACCTTGCTCCCGAGCAGCCGCGCCTGCCCCGGCCCGGCGGCGCTCTTCCAAATCACGCGAAAGCCATTGCGTCCGGAATCTTCCGGCGTGAAGGCCAGCGGTTGTTCCACGCGATAAACGCCGGGCGCGAAATGGATGACGACATCGCCGTGCATGTCCTTCGCGAGAGCGCGCGCCGCTGCCTGTGCGCGCTGCACGGTGAGCAGCGGCGCGGCCTGCGTCCCCGCCGCGGTGTCGTCGCCCGCCGGGCTCACGAAGAGCGCCGCCTCGTCACCGGGACACACTTGCGCCAGCACGCAGAGCGCGAAACCCAACAGGCCGTTGGTGCGCTGATATGATGTCATGCTTCTGGTCCTCTGTTCATGGCGGTGCGCGTCGCCAGCAAACGTGAAACAACAACGGACGCTTACGATTTGCGGCGGGAGCCGGGGAAAAGATTATCGAGGAAAAACTCCACGACCGTGTCGCCTTCCGGCGGCGAGATCGCGAGGTCGGGACTGACCTCGATGATCCAGAATTTTCCGCGGCGCGTATCCACCAGAAAATCTATGCCGACCATCGGCAGCCCGAACAACTTCGCGACGCGCTGCGCGACGCGGCGCAACTCCGGCGTCACTTCGTCGGTGATGACGGCCGCGTCGCCGCCGGTGTGATAGTTGGAGGTGAGCCGCACCTGCACGCGTGCGCCCTCGCGCGGCACATCGGCGAGGCGGTGGCCGAGTCGCGCGAGCTGGTGGCGCGTCTCGGCGTCGAGCGGGATGCGATGGCTCGGATCCTCGGCGCACGCGACGCGGTTCTGCCGGCGGATGAGCTGCGCGACCGTGCGGCGGCCGTCGCCCGTGATGGTCGCGGGCGTGCGGCGGATCGCGGCGACATATTTCCCGCCGACCAGAATCAGCCGCTGATCCTCGCCGCTGACGCACTGCTCGAGCACGACATCGTCCTCGAACGTCTGCGCGCGCAGCACGGCGGCGCGCAGTTCCGCCGGCGTGCGCACGTCCACCGCCACGCCGCGTCCACCCCATTGCATGCACGGTTTGACGACGACGTGCTTGTGGCGCGCGAGAAATTTTCCCGCGGCGGCGAAGCCGGAAAATTTGAGCTGGGCCGGAACCGGAAAACCGTTACGACGCAGAAATTGGTTCGCGGCATGTTTGTGGTTCGCGAGAAAAAAAGTCGCGGTGCCGACGCGGTCGGTGAGCGCGTTGTAGCAGCGCACCGCCTCACGGCCGCGGCGCAGCTCGAAGATCGGCTGGTTGGAATCGAGCACCGTCACGCGCAGTCCGCGGGCGCGGGCGGCGCGGGTGATCGTGGTGGTATAAACCGAGTTCATGCGCGGCGGCGCGGCGTCATTTCCCGGCGGCGGGTTTCTTGAAACGCTCGGTCTTGGGCCTGGGCTCGTTGAGCGAAATCGGCTGGCCCATATCGTTGACGATCTCGCGGAGGATCGTGCTGTAACCCTTGCCCGCAGTGAATTCCTGCTCGGTCTGGTGGAAGATCGTCTCGGTGCCGGGGCGGATGTCGGACTCGAAATGGAACACGACCGAGCCGACGCGGATGCGGTCGCCGGCCTTCAGCTTGACGACGTCCGCCGGCTCGTCGTTGACGAACGTGCCGTTGCGGCTCTTGAGGTCCTTGAGGAAATACGCGCCGTCCCAGAGGCGGATGCCACAGTGGATGCGGGAAACTTTTTCGTCATTGATGACCACATCGGCCTCGTGGCCGCGGCCCAGCGTGATCGGCTGATCGGTCAATTTCAACACCGCCATCGTTCCGTCCGGCCGCGGGAAGGTCAATTTCATAAAGCGTTTCCTCGAAAAATAAGCCGGCGCACTCTAGCCACCGAGCGGAACGAAATCAAGTGCGCAAACCCGCCGGCTGCGACGCCTGCAACCGCGTGCCGCACAAAAGTTTTCCAACCATTGGAAATGGAACAGCGTGGTTTTTCCAAGGCTTGGAAAAAGTCAGCCACGCGCGTTCCAAGGCTTGGAAAAGTACAGCGCAAGCCGACCGGGGCGAAGTTGAACTTGAACCGGCGGCGGCATCCGTGCCACAAACCGCGCATGACTTTGCACACCATCTGTCGCGTTGTGTTCGCAGCAACGCTGCTGTTGCCGGCGGCGTTGCGCGGCGCGGGCGACGCGCGGCACATCGAGCTAGGGCCGCAGGAGACGGTGTTGACGGATGGCGCGCTGGGGCTGCGGTATTTCCCGGACGAGCGCTTGGCGGTGGTGTGCACGCAGCCGGACTGTCGCGTGCTCGTCGCCGCGGGCGTCGCTTCCTTTCTCCTCGAAGGGCCGGAACTGGGCAAGCTCACCAAGGCGACAAAGGTGCTCGAAAAAGGCCCGGCGGGCGCGTTCGATAACGGCTACGCGGGCATCACCGCCGCCGTGCGCGCGCCGACGGGCGAGCTGCTCGCGTTCTATCACGCCGAAGATCAGGAAAAGATGGCGACGGTCGGCAATGGCATCCCGGGCTTTTATTGCAGCGTGGCGCTGGCGGTGTCGCGGGACGATGGATGCACCTTTGAAAAGCGCGGGCGGATTTTATCCGGCCAGTTGACGAAAGATTCCCAAGGCCGCGGCGATCAGGGCGTGGGCGAAGCGTGGGTGTTTGCGGAGCCGCAAGGCGCCTTCCTCTACGCCTACTACACCTCGCACGAGCGCGTGGATGAACGCGGTGTGCAAATCTGCATGGCGCGCTGCCCGCTGGCGGAGGCCACGCAGCCGGGCGCATGGAAAAAATTCTACGTGGGCGGTTTCACGGAGCCGAGCCTCGGCGGCAAAGATACGCCGGTGATGATCAGTGGCCAGAAGAATGCCGACGCGTTGTTCCCGCACGTGATCTTTGTGCCTGCGCTGCGTCAATTCATGATGACGTTCTGCCTGAACGTGTGGTGCGAAGGCAGCAGGCCTGAGCAAAGCGGTTTCTACGCCGCGTTCTCCGACGATGGCATCCACTGGTCGCGCGAGCGACGGCAGCAGCTTTGGAAAGTACCGGTCATCGCCGCGCTCGGCCGTGAAGTGGCGTGGCATCCAACCTTCATCCCCGACCACGGCAACGGCACACGCGGCTGGCTCTACTACGGCTACAGCCCAAGCTGGGGCCACCAGCCGCCGAACACACCGCACTACCTCGTGCGCCGCCCGGTCACGCTCGGTAATTCAGCGCCCTGAAATCGGACGCGCGGCAGAACCAAATTGTGTTTGGGTTAGGCTTGGGCGCGCCGACTCGGAGAGTCGGCCTTCTACAGAATGAACATCGAACACTGAACATCCAACATCGAAGTGTTTGCCGGGTCTCCGCCCCGGCGCACCCACCCACAACCATCACCTCACTTTCTTCGTGGGCGGGGCTTTCCAGCCCCGCGAACCCACACGCGAAAGCACCTCGCCAACAATCCGCAACAACTTCACCCACCCGCACGCCACGCGCACATTTCCTGTTTTTAATTTCCGGTTTTGAGCTTTTGAATTTGTTTCGGGTTTCGCGCTTCGGATTTTCTTTATTCCAGTCCCGCCTGTTTGGCGCAGCGGCGCGCGGCGGCGGCGCTGGCAGCGCAGCCGGCGTCGGGTACGGCGAACCACAGCAGCGGCGTCGCGGAAGCGTTCCACGTCGCGCCCGGCGCGAGCAGCACCTCGGCCGGCTCGCGCATATCGGAGTGGAACGCGGTCGGGCCGTCTTTCCAGAAGAAACCCTTCAGCTTGCTGCCGGCAGGCAACCAGCACGACACCGCGCGCTGCTGCGCGGGATCGGACCAGCCGGCGAGCGATTGATAATAATCCGGCACATCGCACAGCGGCACGATCTGCGCGGCGTCGCCGGTCGTCACCGGCGAGCAATAGTGGAAGAGCGCGCCGAGCCGCCACGGCTGCGCCGAGGTGTTCACCACGCTCACGCCCTCGCTCGCCAGCCACTCGCCGTTTTTCGGAAGCCAGTAGCGCATCGTCGCGCGCGCCGGCAGCGCTCCGCCGAACGCGAACTCCATCTCGATGGCCGTCATCAGCGTGTTTTCGCGGAGGGATACGACGCGCGCGGATTGCGGATGCGTCCAGGAATTTTTCTCGCCGACCTGCTGGTGCAGCGTCGGGAAGAGGTTCACGATGGGCTTGCCGTCGAGCGCGAGCTGCCACGCGTGGCCGCCCTGCGGCCCGGTGAGTGTCAGGCACCCGAGCGTCATCGTGATCTGTTGAGGCAGCAGCGTCGCTTGCGGTTCGTTCCCACCAGCCAGCATGGCGCGCGCGGCGAGATTCTTTTTCCACGCCTCCGGCACGACGGGCTCCGCGATTTTCAGCGGCACGAAACCGCCAGTGCTGTGGCGCGCATAAACGTCTGCGTTTACCTTCGTCGCCGCCGCGGTGATGAGCGGATAGGGCTCGTCCTGCTCGCTGATCAAACCGTAGTTGCTGTCCTCCGGGAAGCTGGCGGAGATGCCGAGCGCGGGCTCGTCGAGCCACATGAAATAACTGGAGCCGACCATGAACGGCAGACGGAACAGAAAATCCTGGTAGTGTGCAAAACACTTCGCGCGCTGCGCCTGCGTATCCACGCGCATCCCCGCGCCATGCCGCGAGGGCAGGCCCGCGTCGAGTGCCGGGCAGCTCCACTCTGTCACCGCGAGCGGCCGCCCGGCCTGCCGCTGCCAGTCGCACACCTTCGTGAATTCCTTCTCCGGCACGCCGCGTTCGACGTCGAGGAAGGGATAGATGTTCACGGTGACCACGTCGGAATATTTCCCCGCGATGTCCCAGATGTCCGGCGCGCTGCCGGCGAAGCGGCAGCCGAAGACCATGTGGTGCGAATCGTGGCGGCGGACGGCGGCGCTGGCGACGGCGAAATATTTTTCGGCGACGAGCCGCGCCCACGCTCG
>TBL_comb47_HYPODRAFT_10001830_pt1 | contig 27081 bp, 21 predicted proteins | sample TroBogypolimnion_40_FD_10682 | JGI IMG/M metagenome (IMG submission 10682) | reverse complement strand
CAGATCATGGATCATGTACCCATGACAACCTTTCGGCGTTGCGTTGCCAAACACAGAGGCGATCACAAGATCAAAGACTTCTCCTGCTTCGATCAATTCTTGGCAATGTCCTTTGCCCAGTTGACTTGTAGAGAATCTCTCAGAGACATCGAAGTCGATCTGCGAATCAAAGCAAAAAGACTCTATCATTTGGGATTTCGGTGCCAATCAATTTCGCGAAATACGCTTTCGAATGCAAACGCAATTCGCTCTTGGCAGATCTACGCAGACTTCGAGCAAAACTTGATTGGGATCGCCAGACACCTTTAAGAGCCAGACCGCTTGGCGATCGATTTGGATGCGGCAGTTTACGCTTTCGACGCGACGACGATAGACCTTTGCCTGTCTTTTTATTCTTGGGCTCCGTTTCGCACAACCAAGGCTGCGGTGAAGGTGCACACCCTCTTGGATTTGCATGGAAATATACCCAGTGTCTTCACATGACAGACGGGAAGACCCACGAAGTCAACATCCTCGATCAACTCATCATCGAGGCTCGCGTCTTTTATTTGATGGACCGCGGGTACTTGGATTTTGCAAGGCTTTACAAGATTCATCAATCCCAAGCATTAATTGTAATCAGGAACAATCAATACCAAATTTCAACGCAGATACTCGCAACCAGTGGACAGAGAGAACACCAATGTCATCAGCGATCAAGTTGGGGTTCTGCCTTTGTACATTGCGAAAAAACATTATCCCGACACCATCGGGTGCGTCACTGCCAAAGACGACAAAGGGAAAAGACTCAGCTTCTTAACCAACAACATGACACTCAAGCCCGAGCTCATTGCAGACCTCTACTGCCAAAGATGACAAGTGAAATGGTTCTTCAAATGGATCAAGCAGCATTGACGAATCAAGAAATTTGATGCAATTTCAAAGCAATTCCAGCACCCTCTCCTCTGAAAAACGTTGGGACACTACTGCCGTTAATTAATCATTGAACAATATTATTATTTTTATGGGGCATTTATATTGACGAGACTTATCAAAACCAAGAAGCAAAGATTTCACGAAGATGATTCAAGCCCATACCAGTCGCACGGTCGCTATGGACAGCATCGCTAGAGCTGCGTGGACAAGAGATTTCGGATTTACCTCTCGACTGCATGAGCACAAATGACAATCATTTATCCCTCTTTCTTTGTCCATTGTTAAACATGTGGAGCAACAGATGATTGGAATTTTGACCTACTCGAGCTCCATCAATGGGAGTGAGGTCGACCTGCAATATGGCCTGATTCACTTTATGAAAAGTAACACGACTTGGGGTCACGAGCCCTCAAGGCTCAACTGCGATCAAAGGAGAGCGTTTGAGCGATTTCTAAATCGATTGCTCATCTATGCCAGCGAAAAATTACAATTTGATTTTAAACATTGCAAAGAAAACTTGTAGGGGTTTGAGAAAAGCGACATTATTTTTGAGGCACCCATTTGATTTGGACACACCTCTCCACTTGCAGTTCTTGTCAAAGAGCCAGTCAAGCAAGATGGCTTGGCAATCCATCGTGGAACTTGCTGACACAAACCGCGATTAAAGCGCCAAGATTAAATCGGCTGTGCCATTAAATCGTGACCTTGGGTATCGATCACCAAGGCTTTCACAAAACTGCCCACCTTCAAGCGTTGGCTCAATCGCTTGGGCGGCAGCAAATGAACGACGCCGTCAATTTCGGGGGCATCTGCATAACTTCGGCCAACGCCACCTTTTTTTCCGCCCGCTGGCGCATGATCAATCAAAATTTGCATCGTTTGCCCAATGCGAGTTCGCAATTTTTGAATGGAGACTTCTTCTTGCACCTTCATAAAACGTGCTTGACGCTCCTCACGAACTTCTTGACTGAGCATGCCCGAAATTTCATTGGCCAAGGCCCCTTTGACTGGACTGTAGGCAAAGCAGCCCGCGCGATCAATTTGAGCCTCCTTCACAAAATCGAGCAAATGTTGAAACTCAGATTCAGTCTCACCAGGGAAACCCGCGATGAACGTGCTGCGGATCACCAATTGCGGACACTCTCTCCTCCAAGCCAAAATACGCTCCAAGTTTTTTTCACCATTGGCCGGGCGCTTCATGCGCGCCAATACATCGGGGTGACTGTGCTGAAGCGGCACATCCAAATAAGGGAGGACCGCACCCGTGCTCATCAAGGGCATTAAATCATCAACACTGGGATAGGGATAGACGTAGTGCAAACGCACCCAAGCGCCATGGGCCGTGGCCAACACCGACAACTCTCTCACCAACTCCAAGGTTTTGGTTTTGATCGGACGGCCTTGCCAAAATCCAGTTTGGTATTTCAAATCCACCCCATAGGCGGAGGTGTCTTGACTGATTATCAGCAACTCCTTCACACCTTGCTCAAAAAGGACCTGTGCTTCGCTCAAGACATCCCCAATGGGGCGCGACACCAAGTCACCACGCATGGACGGGATGATGCAAAAGGTACAACGGTGATTGCAGCCTTCTGAAATCTTCAGGTAGGCGTAATGTTTTGGGGTCAATTTGATGCCCGCCGGGGACACCGTCTGGGGAGTCAAATCCAAAAAGGGCTGTGAGACTTGAGGTAAGTGTTCCTGCACCCTTGACATCACTTCGTCGGTGGCATGAGGCCCTGTCACCGCCAACACTTTGGGGTGGGTTTTAAGCACCAAATTTTGACCATCATCGTCTGACTTTGCACCGAGGCAACCGGTCACGATGACACGACCGTTTTCCGTTAGGGCTTGGGAGATGGCGTCTAGGCTTTCCTTGACCGCATCATCTATAAAGCCGCAGGTGTTGACGATCACCAAGTCGGCCCCCTCAAAAGTCTTGCTGGTCTCGTAGCCCTGGGCATTGAGGCGTGTGAGGATCAACTCAGAGTCGGTCAAGGCCTTGGGGCAACCCAAGCTTACAAAACCAATTTTTTTGGCGGCTTGAAATGTGGTGAGTGCTTCTGTCATGGCTCCTATTGTCGCTTTAAATGCTCTGCATTGGGCAGCCCAAACAGTCTAGGGCCAAGAATATCCAACGCTGTTTTGAGCCTTGTGGCCTTGTAGCCTTGTGGCGCCATCATCTTGTGGCCAAAAGAAAGCGACGAACCCTCATTTTGAATTCCACATAAAACCCTGTTCGCATGAGGGTCTATGACTCATTTCTTGGTTTTAGCCCAACAACAAATCACTTTGGAGAGGGCTTAACTTTGAAGGCCTCGATCATTTTTTCAGTTTGATCTTTGAGTTGCGTTTGCAGCTGGTTCTGCATTTTTTGGAATATTTGATTTGACTCTTCGGTGTAACTGCCCATCATGCCCAGAAGCATGGGCGTTTGAAGGTTCATGACTTGACCCCAAAGTTCAGGCGAGATCGACTTGGAGTTTTCCGTAATCTTCAGTTGCAAATCAACAAAAGACTGGATGTTTTGCTCCAAATAATTGCCCATGAAGGTTTGCAAAGTGTGGCCATAAAAACGAATCATGTTCTCCAACACCTTGGCACTGAACATGGGCGCCCCAGTAGACTCCTCTTCCAAAATGACTTGGAGCAAGACGGCACGGGTCAAATCTTTCTGGGTTTTGGCGTCGAGAACGGTAAAACTCACGCTCTGCATGACCAAGTCTCTGACCTCCGTCAAGGTAATGTAGCTTGAGGTCGATGTATCGTATAGGCGACGATTGGGATATTTTTTGATCACCCTGCGGTGGTTCTTAGCCTCGTCAGGAGAGGCGCTCACCCCTTTGGTCGTGCGAACAGTCGGTTTGACCCTGGGCGCAGCATCCGTCATCTGCCCCTCAGGCGCAAGAGTCGCACCCAAAGAAGTATCTTGGCGATTTTTTGAATTCACAACCACTCCTTGAACCTGATGTTTCCATTCAGATACGAGTACTGAAAAAAGTACATTGTGTTGCTTTGGCATTGCACGTCAAGCCTATGTTAACCCCTATATTATTGACATTGAAAAATGGGCATTGACACGGCATCTGTTGGCGAGACCACTTATTTTGGCTAGTCCATTGATCTTCAGCCTTGATTTCAAACTGATTGCGCGAATGACTTGAGTAAGACCCAAATGTTTTGTTAGGCGATATTGGGCTAGAGCCAACGACCTCGTGCATGCAAATATACTTATAGCCGTGATAATCCGATCAATTGAGAGTATAGCCCGATGACACAGACAGACAGACAGACAGACAGACAGACAGACAGTCAGTCAGTCAGTCAATCAGTCAATCTAAAACAAACAAATAAATTGCCAACAAACGCCTTTTCTTTTTAAAAAATAAAAACAACTTTTATAGTCACATGACTCGTCAAGTAACCATACAAAGGACTCGATCACGAATAATCATTGGCCAGTTCAAGACGCAAAGGCCAGGTTTAGCACGTTACTCCATACCTGCGTTAATTTAGGCCCTCAAATAGTCACCAGACGATGACTCGAGGAGGCAGTTTTGGTCCCCATCAACAAATGGCGAGAACTTCAAAACTCAAAAAATCTTCTGTCAAATCTTTTTTAGTGCCTGAAAATAATCGATTTGAATTGGTCATCAAAAAAAACCTCGGAATCATCGCAAATCGATCACAAAGTAAGATAAATATACCTTCTTGTGACAAATGTCATCTCCGAATTGTGAAAACCAAAACCCCACGCATCAGTTGTCGAATGGATTTACAAGGTCAATGATTCTGCATTATTTCTCTGTGCAGTTACAGCAAGGGAAATCCAGTCTGGAATTGAAACAACCAAAGACCAAGACCCATTAAAGGCAAATCAAATTGAAAGTGGATTAGATCAATGGATCAACAATTTTAATATTCTTTGCGTGGATACTCTTGCATTGAGGATCTGGGGCAAGTTAATATCAAAAAAATCATATGCCGTTAATGAAGATGCTGTGATTGCAGCAATTGCAATTTCAAATCATTTAACAACGGTTACAAGAAACGCTGAGGATTTTCAACGATTTAAAGTCAGTCCAACCAATCCCTTTAAGTAAAAGAATCGTGTTGAATTCAAACCAAATTGGAAACTTATTGGTAGGCGATATTGGATTCGAACCAACGACCTCTTCCATGTCAAGGAAGCGCTCTAACCAACTGAGCTAATCGCCTATATTTATTAATTGACTTAGGGTATAAACAATGTCAACTGAGCATTATAACTCCAATTGAGCGCTCTTTCGCCCGTTGGCTCCAAATTCGCCCCAACTCTTCACTCCTAAGACCCTGCGCAATTGAGCAACCCACAATCCTGCTCAATTAGCGCCTCCTCACCGCCCTCACCCCTTTGACCTCTCTCACGATGCCCAACACCTTCTCGACTTTGGAGGAGTCTTGAACTTCGACGGTAAAGGTCATCCAGGCCACCCCCTTGATCGTCTGCGTTTGCACCCCCACGACGTTCATGCGTTCTTTGGCAAACACTTCTGAAATGTCTCGAAGAAGACCTTGGCGATCAAAGGCCTCGAGCGCAACATCGACCGGATAAAACGCCTGCGTTTGCGCTTTGCCCCACTGCACTTGAATGACGCGGTCAGCGTCTTTGAAGAGCAACTGTTTGAAATTAGGGCAGTTTTGCCGGTGAATGCTCACGCCCTTGCCCCTCGTCACAAAACCTTGGATGGCGTCTGGTGGAGCGGGCTTGCAGCAGCGCGCGAGTTGCGTGAGCAGTGAATCCATCCCAACCACAAGCAATGCGCCTTTGCCGGTTTGCTCATCGGCTTTGGAGCGTTTTTTAAGCTTGGAGACTTCATCAAGAGCCGGCATCGGCGCCACTGGATGGATAATTTGCTCGATGTTTTTAAGAGAAAATTCATCCTTGCCCACCCCCTCAAACAATTGGTCTGAAGACTTGAAGCCCAATTGGGAGGCCAAACTCTCCAAATTCATGGCTGTTTTGCCTTCGCGCTGGAGCAGTTTTTCCACCGCTTCGCGACCACGCTGAATGGTCTCCTCCATCACTTGGGCATTGAACCAGGCCCTGACCTTGGATTTGGCCCTGGGAGAGGCTAAAAACCCGAGCTCTGGGTTGAGCCAATCCCGAGAGGGGCCACCTTCTTTGACAGTCACCACTTCAACGGTTTGCCCATTCTTCAGTGGCGTGTTGAGAGGCACCATGGCCCCATCCAATCGCGCGCCTCGGCAGCGGTGCCCCAAGTTGGTGTGAATGGTGTAAGCAAAATCCACCGCCGTGGAGCCTTGGGGCAACTCGACAATGGCTGCAGCGGGTGAGAGCACATAAATGCGATCGTCTAGCGCTGGGCTCTCGGCTTTGTTCGAGGTTGCACCCGGCAAGGTTGAGGATCTGTTGCCTTGGCCCTCAGGATCCACCAACTCACGCTCCCAAGCCAGAAGTTGTCTGAGCACCGCAATTTTGGCGTCATAGGAAGAGGACGCACTCACCCCTTGGTAGCCCTTGACGCCAGCCTCCTTGTAGGCCCAATGCGCGGCCACCCCAAACTCGGCATGCTTGTGCATGGCCTGGGTTCTAATCTGGATCTCAATGGGTCGCTGGCTGTGGTCTCTCACCACGCTGTGCAGCGACTGGTAGCCGTTTTGTTTGGGTCTTGCAATGTAGTCGTCAAACTCCTGGGCGATGGGCTCGAAATGTTGATTGACCCAGTCGAGTGCGGCGTAACAGTCCTCCACACTGGGCACCACAATTCTGAGGGCTCGGACATCAAAAATTCGGTCGAACCCCAAAGACTTGCCGCGCATTTTTTTAACAATGCTGTAGATGTGTTTGGGTCGTCCTTGCACCTGGGCGTGGATGCCTTGGCTTTTGAGTTCATCTTGGAGTGTTGCTTGCAGTTTCTCGATGTAAACTTCACGCTCCACGCGTTTTTCATCCAACCAAGTGGCCACTTCTTTATAGGTGATCGGCTCCAAAAACCGAAACGCCAAGTCTTCGAGCTCCCACTTGATTTGCCAAATCCCGAGTCGGTTGGCCAAGGGAGCGAACACGCTCAAGGTCTCTTGGGCCAAACTGGGGTCACAGGTTTTGGTGGTGGCTGCGCAAAACCGCAAGGTTTGCAATCGCGAAGACAGCCTGAGCAAAATGACTCGCAAGTCTTTGGAAAACGCCATCAGCATGCGGCGCACGGCCTCGGTCTGATTGGGTAAACTGTAGGAACCACTGCCCACTGCCGTTGGCGTGGCTTTATTCGAACTCGACAGCAAAGTCGTTTGTGCACGCGACTGCTTTTGCAGTTGAACAAGCTTGGTGGTCTCCATGGCCAAGACGGCAAAGGTCGCGCCAAAGGCCTTGGTGATCACCTCCTGGGGCTTGTTCAAATGCTCACAGGCATAGACCAAATAAGACGCCGCTTGCAAAGACACGGCACCACCCAAGGACGCCACCAACTCGGACACTGCCTGCGCATGATCCCAGGTATTCTCACCACTCGAGAGCGTCTCACCCGAGATCAAGGGTCTGGCAAAATCTTGCGCACGCAACAACACACCGAGGTCGCCCTCGACTTCAATTTGCGTTTCGTGATCGGTGCTCATGGGGTATCTCTCTGGCGTTCCAGTCTAGCAGACTGGCTAGGCCCTGGAGGCAGAAAACTTCTGTCTTTGGCATGGATTCTAAAATCCCTCCTGCGCACCAAAACGGTTCGATTATTTTTAGACTGCCGAGTCCAAAAAAAGCAGCACTTGAATATTTTCACTTAAGATGGAATCCATGATCCTTTTTCAAATCACCACCACAGGAGCACTTTGAATGAAAACCAATTTATCTGGAAGAACCGCTTTGGTCACTGGATCCACCAGTGGCATTGGCCTCGGACTGGCCATTGCGTTGGCCGAGCAAGGGGCCAATATTGTGCTCAATGGCTTTGGCGACCACTTGCCCGCGCAGCATCAAATTGAAGCCTTGGGGGTCAAGGTGGCCTATCATGGCGCCAACATGACCCAACCTGAAGAAATCAAGGACCTGGTCCATTTCTCACAAAAAACCATGGGCAGCTTGGACATTTTGGTCAACAACGCGGGGATTCAGCACGTGGCCAACATTGAGGACTTCCCTGCAGACAAATGGGACGCGATCATTGCCATCAACCTCTCAAGCTCCTACCACACCATCCACCACGCCATGCCCGCGATGAAGGCAGCCAACTGGGGGCGTATCATCAATATTGCATCGGTGCATGGGCTCGTGGGCTCACCGCAAAAGGTGGCCTACGTGAGCGCCAAGCATGGGCTGGTGGGGCTCACCAAAGTGGTGGCCTTGGAGACCGCCGAAACCGGGGTAACTTGCAACGCGATTTGCCCAGGCTGGGTTTTGACGCCACTCGTGCAAGCTCAAGTCGACGCCAAAGCCAAAGACTTGGGCATCAGCATTGAAAAAGCCACCGAACTCCTCTTGGGCGAAAAAATGCCCTCCAAACAATTCACCACCCCTGCAGAACTGGGCGATTTGGCGGTGTTTTTGTGTTCGGACACGGGCCACAACATTCGCGGCGTGGCTTGGAATATGGACGGGGGCTGGGCGGCACAGTAAACCCACAGCACAAAAATGTGCCCAAGGGATTTAGCACGCTGACGCCTTGGTCTTACACTTTGTAGAGCAAGACCACGGCGCGGGCCTCCATGCTTTGCTGCAAGCCAACGGGGCCCATTTTTTCAGCGGTCTTGGCTTTGACGTTGACCTGAGAGAGCTCGAGTCCCAAGCAGCTTGAAATATTGTCGCGCATGCCCAAAATGTGGGGTGCCAATTTAGGCGTTTGCGCATGGATGGTGCTGTCGATGTTGACCACCACAAAACCCTCGCGTTGGAGCAACTCCCCAACAAGCTTTAAGAGCACTTGCGAGTCCGCCCCCAAATAAGCCGCATCGGTGTCGGGAAAATGCTGACCAATGTCACCCAAGGCACTGGCTCCCAAAAGGGCATCGGTGATGGCGTGCAGCAAGACATCCGCATCCGAGTGCCCCAAAAGGCCAAAAGGGTGAGGAATGTGCACCCCACCGAGAATCAGGGCTCGATTGGGCACCAGGGCATGGACATCAAAACCCTCGCCAATTCTCATTTGCATTGCATTGAACATGGTGAACCTTACTCAAAAAAAGACGCTCAACAATTTGTCCAGAATGGCTGGCAGCAAAGCTAAAATCAAACCTCTTGCAAAACACTCAAGAGCGCCTTGGCCAACAAAAAATCCTCCGCATAGGTCACCTTGATGTTAAAGGCACTGGCTTTGACCAATAAAGGAGACAAGCCAAGAGCCTCCATGGCCGACGCCTCATCGGTTGGCGCTGACCCAGACAGCGTGTCACTCAAGGTCTCACGGACCTGTTGCAATGCGTCTCGCAAGGCACCCACTCGAAACATTTGTGGAGTCTGGGCCAACCACTTGTGTTGCCTGGGCACGGTGGCCACTATGCGCTCGTGATGAGGCTCAATGTTGGCCGTTGCTGGACTTAAAGCCTGAGCCTGTTTGAGCGTATCGCTCACTGGCCAAGCCAAAATCCCCCCCACTTCATCGTCCCCAACCTCTTGGATCAATTGCTCGACCCATTGGGGCTGAACCAAGCAGCGAGCGGCGTCGTGCACCAACACCCAGTCGTGGTCTTTGGCCCCTTGGTCCGTCAAAGACCTCACGCCCGCCAGGACCGATTCCATGCGCGTGGCACCACCTTGGGCAAGAACGCTAAAATGGGAGAACCATTGAGCACAGCCATGGATCTTCATGACCTCGTGGGCAGTCTGGTCATGGGGAGAAATCACCAGTACCACGTGCCTGAGTTTTGATACATGGGCCAGGTTTTTGAGTGACCTCACGACCAAGGGCAGGCCTGCCAAGCTTTGGTACTGCTTGGCCACGTCGCCACCAGCCCTGAGACCCGATCCCGCGCAAGGCATCACCAAAAAGTACTGACTCTCTTTGACCATAGAACTTCCCCTTTTAAATCCCATTCTAAAATCTCTTCGATCCATTCCTCAGCACAGGCCCAACTCTTGTGGCCTTGAGCGGACTTTGAAATCGTAGATTTGAAAGCTTTCATGCATTTGCCCACCCTTCTTCCCGGTAAGCGCTTTGGTTTGCACAAACCCACTGGCTCCTCAGACGCCTTGCTGATCGGGCACTTGGCCAATCGCGAAAAGGCCAAGGGCCAGCGCTTGGCCGTGATCACCGAACAAGCCCAGGACGCACAACGCCTGCTGGAAGAAATCAAATTCTTTTCACCCTCCTTGCATTGTGTTCTTTTCCCCGATTGGGAAACCCTGCCGTACGATGCATTTTCTCCTCACCAAGACCTCATCAGCGAGCGACTCGCCACTTTGTGGCAAATCTCCCAAGGTCAAGCCGACCTCATCCTCATGCCCGCCACCACGGCGCTCTACAGACTCGCCCCGCCATCCTTTTTGGCAGGATACACCTTTCACTTTCAGACCGGTCAAAAGCTCGATGAGGCCCAGCTCAAACACCAACTGACCCTGGCAGGTTACCAGCACGTGAGCCAGGTGGTGAGTCCTGGAGAATACGCGGTGAGGGGGGGCTTGATCGATCTCTTTCCCATGGGTTCGGTCGTGCCTTACCGGGTGGACCTCTTTGACCAGCAAATTGACACCATCCGCACCTTTGACCCCGACAGCCAGCGCAGTTTATACCCCGTGCCCGAGGTGAGGTTGTTGCCAGGGCGAGAGTTCCCGATGGACGAGGGCTCGCGCTCCAAGTTCAGAAGCCGTTGGCGAGAACTCCTCGAGGGCGACCCAACTCGCAGTCGTTTGTACAAAGACATGGGAATGGGACTGGCCACCGCTGGCATTGAGTACTATTTACCGCTCTTTTTTGACGAGACATCGACGGTCTTTGATTACTTGGGGCCCAATGCCGTCATGGTTCTCCATGGTGAATTGGAGCGTGCCTTTGAGCATTTCTGGCACGACACGAATGAGCGCTTTAAATTGGCCTCAGGCGACCCCGACCGCCCGGTGCTCCCTCCCCACGCCCTCTTTTTAAGTGCCGAGGAGTTTTACCTCAAGGCCAAACCCTATGCACAACTGGCCTTGCGACCGAGTGCAACGCCAAACGCGTTAACAAACCAGAACGCCGACCAGAGCGCCGATCAAAGCGCAGGTGAGCTCGCGTGGAGCCAAGCGTTACCCGACCTGCGGGTGCAACGTGGGCACGACGACCCCTTGAGCCTTTTGAAACTCCACGCCAAGCGCTCCCCCAACCGGCTTTTGCTCTTGGCCGAAAGCGATGGACGGCGCCAGAGCTTGCTCGATTTCTTGCACGCAAGCCATGTGGAGCCCACCTTGTTCGAGTCCTTGGAGGACTTCAACGCGAGCCCGTCTCGATTGGGATTGGCCACGGCGTCCTTGGCCAATGGATTTATGTGGGGTGAAGCGGGCATTGACTTCATCACCGAGACCGAACTCTTTTTAACAAACAGCTTTTCCAGGCGTCGCAAAAAACAAGAACAGGTGAGCGACCTCGATGCCCTCATCAAGGATTTGTCGGAACTGCAAGTGGGCGACCCCGTGGTGCACAACGCGCACGGCATCGGTCGCTACCAGGGACTGGTGAATTTGGACTTGGGGCTTGGTATGAACGAGCAAGGCGAGCCCATCACACAAGAGTTCTTGCATTTGATCTATGCCGATCAAGCTGTGCTCTATGTGCCAGTGAGCCAACTGCACTTGGTCTCGCGCTACACTGGGGTGAGTGCCGACGAAGCGCCCCTGCACAAACTCGGCTCCGCCCAATGGGACAAAGCCAAACGCAAAGCCGCCGAACAAATCAGAGACTCGGCCGCCGAGCTTTTGAATTTGTATGCCCGGCGAGCCGCGCGTGAAGGGTTTTCGTTTCGCTTCTCTGCCGACGACTATGAGACCTTTGCCAATGCTTTTGGTTTTGAAGAAACCGCCGATCAAAAGGCCGCTATTCACGCGGTGATCCAAGACATGATCAGCCCCAGACCGATGGACCGACTCATTTGTGGGGATGTGGGTTTTGGCAAAACTGAGGTGGCCATTCGAGCCTCTTTTGTTGCGGTAACGGGTGGCAAACAAGTCGCCATTCTGGCCCCAACCACCCTCTTGGCAGAGCAACACTACCAGACCTTGGTGGACCGTTTCTCCAAGTGGCCTGTCAAAATTGCCGAACTCTCTCGCTTTCGCAGCACCAAGGAGGTGAACGTCTCTATCGCTGGACTGGCCGATGGCAGTGTTGACATTGTGGTGGGCACGCACAAGCTATTGAGCCCGAGCATCAAATTCAAACAGTTGGGCCTCTTGGTGATTGATGAGGAGCACCGCTTTGGCGTTCGCCACAAAGAGGCGATGAAGGCGATGCGAAGCGAGGTCGACGTCTTGACGCTCACCGCCACCCCCATCCCCAGAACCCTCGGAATGGCACTGGAAGGACTGCGCGACTTGAGTGTGATAGCAACTGCACCTCAACGCCGACTGGCCATCAAAACCTTTTTGCGCACCGAAGGCTCTGGCGTCATCCGTGAGGCGGTGCTCAGAGAGATCAAACGCGGCGGACAGTGCTATTTCTTGCACAACGAGGTGAGCACCATCGAAAACCGCCGCGCACAACTGCAAGAACTCTTGCCCGAGGCCTCCATTGAAGTGGCCCACGGTCAAATGCCTGAGCGAGAACTCGAGCGTGTGATGCGCGACTTTGTAGCCCAGCGCTTCAATGTCCTGCTGTGCTCGACCATCATCGAGACTGGCATCGATGTGCCAAGCGCCAACACCATTTTGCTCTCTCGCGCGGACAAGTTTGGACTCGCCCAACTCCACCAATTAAGAGGCCGTGTGGGCAGAAGTCACCACCAAGCCTATGCATATCTCTTGGTGCCTGATATTGAGGGCTTGACCAAACAAGCGGGCATGCGGCTTGAGGCCATTCAACAAATGGAGGAATTGGGCTCAGGCTTTTATTTGGCCATGCACGACTTGGAGATCCGCGGCTCGGGCGAGGTTTTGGGTGAAAACCAAAGCGGCAATATGCTGGAAATTGGCTTTCAACTCTACAACGAAATGCTCAGCGAAGCCGTGCGCGCTTTAAAGGAAGGCAAAGAGCCCGATCTCTTGAGCCCCCTGCAAGTCACGACGGAAATCAATTTGCACTCGCCCGCCCTCTTACCAAGCGACTACTGCGGCGATGTGCACCTGAGGTTGTCTTTTTACAAAAAACTCGCCACCGCCAAGAACGACGTCCAAATCGATGCCTTACAAGAAGAAATTGTCGACCGCTTTGGCAAGCCCCCAGAGCAAACACAGACCTTGATCGACGTGCACCGCTTGCGCGTTTTGGCCAAATCCTACGGGGTCGCCAAGGTCGATGCCGGCCCCGAAGTCACCCACATCACCTTCATGCCCCACGCGCCGGTAGAGCTTGCCAAAATCATTGAGCTCGTGCAAAAAAACAAAAACATCAAGCTCGCCGGCAACGATAAATTGCGCATCGAGCGCGAGTGCGTGAAACCCAAACAAAGGAGCCTATTGGTGCGCGAGATTTTGCAAAAACTCGGCCACCCCGTCACACCCAAAGCACTGGCCTGATGACCCAACGCTCAACCCACCCCGTCGTGAACAGTCTTTGAACACGCTTTGAATACCCTTTGAACAGACGCCGCCACCCCTCTCCTATGCAAATCCCCTCCACACTCCTCGCGCCTGGATTGAGCTCGCCCCTTCAGTGGTCGAACTTCAAACTCATTGCATTTGACATGGACTCCACCTTGATCAACATCGAGTGTATCGACGAGTTGGCCAAAGAGGCGGGGGTCGGCGGGGAGGTTGTACGCATCACCGAGGCCACCATGCGTGGCGAGATCAAAGACTTCAAAGAGAGTCTGCGCGCGCGCGTTGCCCTCCTAAGGGGCTTGCCCCTCGAGGCTTTGGAGCGCGTCTACCGTGAGCGCCTTCAACTCAACCCCGGCGTTAAAACGTGGGTGCGCGCCTGCCAACACCATGGCCTTCGAACCGTGTTGGTCAGCGGTGGCTTCACCTTCTTTGCCGACCGGATTTGCAAGGAGCTCAACATTGACTTTTCTCGCAGCAACGCCTTGGCTTATCATGAAGGGTGCTTGACAGGAGAGCTCTTGCCTCAGGCCTGGGGGGATATTTGTGACGGCGAGGAAAAGAAAAAAATGCTCCAAGAGTGCTGCAGCCAGTTGGGGGTCTCTTTGTCTGAAGCCATTGCGGTGGGCGACGGGGCGAACGATTTACCGATGATGCAAGCTGCAAATGCGGCTGGGGGGCTCAGCGTCGCCTACCATGCCAAGCCCGCAGTCAAAGCGCAGGCCATGGTGAGTGTGGAGAGCGCTGGCATGGACGAGTTGCTCCACCTCTTTGCATAAGGCTTATCCAAAAAGCCTCTTTGAATGCACCAGCAAGGTGTCTATCCTCAACGCAAGGCTTTGTAAATCGTTTGCGCCAGGGCCTCAGAGATGCCCTCCACCCCCATCAAGTCTTGCACCGAGGCTTGGCCCACGCCCTTCACCCCGCCAAAGCGTTGGAGCAAGCGGGCACGTTTTTTCGGGCCCACGCCATCAATGTCTTCGATACTCGAGGCACCGACTCGGGTGCGAGCGCGCTTGGCGCGCATACCAGTGATGGCAAAGCGGTGGGCTTCGTCTCGGATTTGGGCCACGAGCATGAGGGCCGCCGAGTCTGCACCGAGATAGATTTTTTCGCGGCCATCGGCAAACACCAACTCCTCCAAACCCACCCGACGGCCTTCGCCTTTTTCCACACCCACGAGTCGCGTGAGGTCGAGCCCCAGGCTTTCAAACACCTCTTTGGCCACGCCCACTTGTCCCTTGCCGCCATCGATCAACACCAAGTCGGGCATCTTCGCTTCACCCGAGTTCACGCCTTCGGCCACTTTGCTATAGCGCCGGGTCAAGACTTGGCGCATGGCCGCATAGTCGTCCCCACCGGTGATGTCTTCGATGTTGTAGCGCCGGTACTCCGCACCTTGCATCTTGTGGTGATGAAACACCACGCAAGAGGCCTGGGTTGCCTCACCCGAGGTGTGGGAGATGTCAAAGCACTCGATGCGAAAGCTCTCCAAGTCTTCCACTAAAACGTCGAGTGCGTCGACCAATGCGCGGGTGCGCGCTTTTTGTGAGCCCTCTTCGGCCAAGAGTCTCGCGAGTTGAATTTGTGCATTTTGCTGCGCCATCTCAAGCCAAACTTTGCGTTGCTCGCGCGGCTGCCAGACGCATTGAATTTTTTGCCCAGCCTGCACCCCCAACAAATCGATCAACTCCTTTTGCACAGGGTGGCTCGTCACCAAGGTGCTTGGCACAGGCAAGTCCACATAGTGCTGAGACAAGAAGGCTTCGAGCACCTCCAGCGCCTCGGCGTCTTCAACATGGGCGGGAAAATAGGGCCGATCCCCCAAATGTCGCCCGCCTCTCACCATAGCCAAGTTCACGCAGGCGCGTCCTCCCTTGATCTCGACGGCCAAGATATCTGCGTCTTGGTCACCCGTGCTCTCAACGCCTTGCTGGTGCAGCACCTTGGAGAGCGCACTGATTTGGTTACGAATCTCAGCGGCTTGTTCAAACTCCAGCGCCTGGGCGTGCTCGTTCATTCGCGACTCGAGTTGAGCCATCACCTCACGCGTCTCCCCGCGCATCAAGCGCTGGGCGTGCTCCACATCGGCGAGATAGTCCTCCACCTTAATGGCACCTACACAGGGGGCAGAGCAGCGCTTGATTTGATAGAGCAAACACGGGCGCGAACGGTGGGCAAAAACGCTGTCCTCACAAGTGCGAAGCTTGAAGACCTTTTGCATGAGCCAAATGGCCTCGCGCACCGCCCACACACTCGGGTAAGGGCCAAAGTAGTCGTGCTGCTTGTCCACGGCGCCTCGGTAATAGACCACGCGGGGAATGTTTTGAGGCTTTGGGTTGGCGTGCCCGCCAGCAGTGGGCACGCCGCGCAAGACAGGGTGAGGGGCTTCGGGCTCAACGCTCGACTTCACGGTGGACCAATCGGTGGACAGGNCAGCAGTCTGCGTCTGCGTCTGCGTCTGCGTCTGCGTCAGCATCTGTGTTTGCGCCTTCAGTGCAGACGCTGTGGCCGTTTTGGGCAGCTGTGTCGCGTGTGAAGTCTTGGTTGCCTTGGTCGCATCGATCGACTTGGGCCGGGTGATCTTCAAATACGGATAACTCTTGTCATCTCGAAATAAGATGTTGTACTTGGGCTTCAAACTCTTGATGAGGTTATTCTCCAAGATCAAGGCCTCGGCCTCTGAGCGCACCACAGTGGTTTCCATGCGGTGAATTTTGCTCACCATGTGGCCAATTCGCGTGCCCCCATGGTCGCGCTGAAAATAACTGGTGACGCGTTTCTTGAGACTGTTGGCCTTGCCCACATAAAGAATTTGGTCTTGCTCATCAAAGTAGCGGTAGACCCCTGGCAAGGTCGGCAGGGCGTTGACTTGTTCAAGCAATCCGTCAGAAAAACCCCGCTCTTTGGGCTTGGCTTGAGATGGGGTCTCAGATGGGGTCTCAGATTTGGCTTGATGCTCGGCCTGCTCGGCCTGCCCGTCAGCCTGATCTGGTGCCATCAGGTCGCCCACTGGTGCCTTGGTGAGGGACGGGAGCGGCGCTAAAGCCTTGGCGGTTTTGTTGCGCATGGCGCTTTTGGCGTTGTTGGTGCGTTTGGCGCTTGACTTGGCCGCCTGAGGCGCGCTTGCGGGGTCAAGGCTGAGAGCGGCCGAGGTTTTCGGCTCAAGTGCCCTGGCAGCGACTGGCGTCTCAGAGGGGTCTGAACCTGCGGCGAAATCGCAATGATCGATGGGTTTTTGCATGGCCAAGCGTGCTCAGACCTGAGGTGCGGAGAATTCGTTCTTCATGAGGCATGACTATAGCTCGAAAGACGAGGGATCAAAGCGCCTAAAATCCCACGCACGGGTATTGACCAAACACAAACCCCTTGCGCCTTGAAATCCACACCCCCCATTCCAGCACAAATGACAGCCCATACCCCGCCGCTACCCAGTGTCTGGGTGTGGGACGTGTTTTGTCACGTGATAGACAACCATGGGGACTTGGGTGTGTGCTGGCGCTTATCCCAGGCCTTGGCCAGGCTGGGTCACACGGTGAGACTCTACCTCGATCACCCCGAGGACTTGAAATGGATGGCCCCCCACTGGGCCGAACCCCATGGACAGCCCCCCAGTCTGCACGGGGTGAGCGTGGCCCCTTGGCCGAGTGACATTTTGGATCTGCCTGAAGAGCGCACCCCTGCGCAAGGGGTCATTGAGGCCTTTGGCTGCGAGTTACCCTATTCCTATTTGAAACACTTGGGCGAGCGCTTGCTGCAAACCACTGCCACTTCGGTGGTTTGGATCAACTTGGACTACATGAGCGCCGAGGCATTTTACCAATCCATCCATCGCCTGCCCTCACCGCAACTCTCAGGTCCTGCGAGTGGCCACATCAAGTGGTTTTACCAACCCGGCTTCACCCCCATGAGTGGAGGCCTGCTCAGACCCCACCCCGAGCGGCGCGTTTCCAGGGCCCTGGATCTCCCCCCAAGCATTGAACTGGCCAACACACCGCCAAACTCGACCGTCTCGACCCTCTCGACGCCTTCGCCTGCTCCCAAGTCCAGACCCTGGGTCTTGTTTTGTTACGAGCCCCCAGCACTCAAAGATCTGCTGCTTCAATTGAGCCTTTTCCCCACCCCAGTGGCGTTGCAAATCACCCCAGGACGCGCCACGCGCCACGCCCTAAAAACACTCGAGGCGATGGGGGCCGACTTGCCCGCGCAATGCCTGGCGGGTTTGGCGTCAACGGATTCGATGGGGTCGTTGAATTTTGGCAGTTTGAAGCTCGAGTTTTTGCCTTACATGGACCAAGCCGAATTTGATCAACTGCTCAGCCTAAGCGCGCTCAACTTTGTGCGAGGCGAAGACTCCTTGGTCCAAGCGATTTGGGCAAAACGACCCTTCATTTGGCAAATTTACCCCCAAGACGATGGCGCCCACGGGCCCAAATTGGAGGCTTTTTTGCAGACCTTGCAGGCCCCTGAGAGCTTGCAGCGCTTCATGCGGGTCTGGAATGGGCTCACTCAGGAGGCCTTGCCGGAGCTCACCCCCGCCGTTTTAGAGGGTTGGCAGGTCTGGAGCGAGGATTACGCCCTGGGGATGCAAAATGTGCCCGATTTGGCCCAAGAGCTGGTGCGTTTTGCCCAGCACATCATGGCCCCCTCAAAACCAGTCGACTGAAATGAAGCCCACTCCAGCGGCCCCCTGTCGAGCACAACACCCGGGCACATGCTCCCCTCTAAGTGGGTTCATGTTAAAATTCTAGGCTAACTTGGAGTCTGATCCTCAAGTTCATCCTTTCCACTTATTTGGCCATCAAAGCCATCATTATTATGAAAATAGCTCAAGAAATTCGCGCCGGTAATGTCATCATGCACGGCAAAGACCCCATGGTCGTGTTGAAGTCCGAATATGCCCGTGGCGGCAGAAACGCGGCCACCGTGCGCATGAAGCTCAAGAGCTTGCTCAACAACTTTGGCACCGAAGTGGTTTTCAAAGCCGACGACAAAATGGACCAAGTCATTTTGGATAAAAAAGACTGCACTTACTCTTACTTTGCCGACCCCATGTATGTATGGATGGACCCCGAGTACAACCAGTACGAAGTCGAGGCTGAAAACATGGGCGACTCTTTGAACTACTTGGAAGACGGCATGACCGCCGAAGTGGTGTTCTATGACGGCAAGGCCATCTCCGTGGAGTTGCCCACCTCGGTGGAGCGCGAAGTCACATGGACTGAACCCGCCGTGAAAGGCGACACCTCGGGCAAAGTACTCAAACCAGCCAAGATTTCCACTGGCTATGAAATTCCGGTGCCAATTTTTGTGGCACAAGGCGATCGCATCGAAATCGACACCCGCACGAACGAATACCGCCGTCGCGTCTAGACGCGTCGCACCCGTCTAGCACTCGCCGCGTCTTTTTTGAAGTCTGGAATCGTCAAGATCAGTGCCTCAGTGCCTCAGTACATGAGTGCTTAGGCCCTCTTGGCCCTTTTATTTAAAAAGCTATTGCGATGAATGACAAAATTGGCCAACACAGCTTTGAGCTTCTCAAAGACTGGCAAGCCTTGGAAGACGCCAAGGTACTGGAAAACTTGGCGCCAGAGGCCAACCGCTTGGCCTTTGCCGACCCCGAGTTCTTGACCCGGCGCGAGACCCGAGGCATTCGCATCCAGCTCGAACTCTTAAAGCCCGACCTCGACCAGAGTCAAATGGGTGTGGAAAACACCGTGGTGATTTTTGGCTCGGCGCGTTTTAGCAGCTTGGAAAAAGCCCAAGAGAATCTGGCCATGGCCGAGCAAAGTGGGGACGCCAAAGCCATTCGGCGCGCCCAAGCCATCGTCAAAAATTCGATTTACTATGACCAAGCCCGCGCCCTTGGCCGCTTGATTGCCGAGCAAAGCAAGTCTCTCTCCACTGAGAATCAGCTCTATGTTTGCACCGGGGGAGGTCCTGGCATCATGGAAGCGGCCAACCGAGGGGCGCACGATGCGGGCGGCAAAAGTGTTGGGCTCAACATCGTGCTGCCCTTTGAGCAAACGCCCAACCCCTACATCACCGAGAATTTGAGCTTTCGTTTTCACTACTTTGCCCTTCGAAAAATGCATTTCATGATGCGCGCCAAGGCCTTGGTGGCTTTTCCAGGTGGCTACGGCACGATGGACGAGTTGTTTGAAACCCTCACCTTGGTGCAATGCAGAAAATCCAAACCCGTGCCCATTATTTTGTATGGATCACACTACTGGAAGCGGGTCTTTCACCCCGAGGTCTTGCTTGAAGAAGGCGCCATTGGCGAGGATGACTTGAAGCTCTTTCACTACGTGGATTCGGTTGAAGAGACTTGGAGAATCATCCAAGATTTTTATCCCCTCTCAAGCCCCAAGCCAGCCTAGAGCCAGCGGTGACGACCGCGCTCACGCACCAAAAAAGGCCACTCACCCCAATGCTGGCCCCGGCCAAACCAAACAGCATGGGCATGAAAACGCTTGAGGCGTTGACCATCATCAAGCGCACACCCAGCGCCTCGCCCTGACGTCTTGAGGGCGTGATCTGGTGCATGGTGCTCATGAGCATCGGCTGCACACATCCCAAAAAAACGCCCAAGGCGACGGAGCACAAGCCCATCATCCAAGCCGATGAGACCAAGGGGTAGAGCCCCATCACCACACCCGTCATCAGCATGGCGATGGTCATGATCTGCCATTCGGTGAGTTTTTGTGCGATGACGGGCAGCACCATTCGAATGAGTGCGGCAGCGATGGCAAACCCACCCATGATGGTGCCAATGGCCGAGGCACTGATACCGCGCTCATGGCCGAGCAAGGGCACGACAAAGGTGTGCACATCCCAGCACGAGGACATGAACCAGTTCACGCACAATAGCCGCCTGAGCATGGGGATTTTGAGCAAATCCCACGAGCGTTGACCCTGGGCAATAGGTTCGGGCTCCATGGGCTCTAGACGCACTTGCGAGCGGATACCTATCCAAGCAAAAAATGGAATGACGGTTAAAAAGACAAAAGCCGAAGTAAAGCCCGAATGGTCAATCAAAAGGCCCACACAAAAGGGGCCAATGAAGTTGGAGATCGCCGGCCCAATAGAGAGCCAACTGAAGGCGAGTTTTAATTCATCATGGTTCTGGGTCATGCGACCGACATGGCGCTGCAGCGCAATGGTGGTGATGCCGGTCGCCCCTCCGGTCAAGAGTGCGGCCAGACACAGCATGGGGTAGACCTGGAAAAACACCGCCAATCCGGTGGCCAAGGAGGACATGGCCACCCCCATGGCGATCAAGGGCTTCATGCCATGGCGATCGGCATAACGGCCCGCGGGCAAGGCCAAGAAAACCTGAGAGATGGAGAAAAAAGCCAACATCATTCCCACTTGTGCTGCGCCATACCCAAGCCTGAGCGCCAACAAAGGGGCAGCCAAGCGCAAACCCGTCATACAGGAATGCAAACAAATTTGGGAAGCGATGAGTCGAAACAACTTCCGTTTCATTCGTGCCCAGACTCGCTATCAGTGTCGTCCAAACTCGACACGCCCAAGACAGGCTCGGCCAGCAAGCCCTGGGCCTCACTCTCGCTCACGCTCTCCACAGCCCTCAGGGCTCGGCGCATCTGTCTGCCGCGGGTATCGGCTTTGTCCAAGGTGTCGGCGGCTTTTTGCACCTGCTCTCTCACCTTACCCACCCACTCACCGTAGCGCTCGAATTCGGTCTTGACGGCGCCTAAGACACGCCAAACCTGCGAGGCCTGCTCTTCCAAGGCCAAGGTTCTAAAGCCCATTTGCAAACTGTTGAGCATGGCCAAAAGCGTGGTGGGCCCAGCCAAGGTCACCCGGTATTCGCGCTGCAAGGCGTCCATAAGCCCGGGGCGCCTCAAGACTTCTGCATAAAGGCCCTCCACTGGCAAAAACAAAATGGCGAAATCGGTGGTCTGCGGTGGGCTCAAATAGCTCTCGGCAATGCTCTTGGCCTCGGCCTTGATGCGGGCCTCCAAGGCCTTGGCCGCGGCCTCGGCCGCGGGCGCATCGGCCAAGTCCCGCGCATCAAGAAGTCGCTCGTAATCGTCCCGAGGAAACTTGGCATCGATGGGTAGCCACACGGTCTCGCCTTCTAGCCCGCGGCCTGGGAACTTGATGGCAAAGTCCACCCGCTGATTGCTCCTGGGTCGGGTTTCGACTTGTTTGCTGTACTGCTCTTGGGTGAGCACTTGCTCGAGCAAGGACTCCAACTGGGCCTCACCAAAGATGCCCCTCGACTTCACGTTGGTGAGCACACGCTGCAAGTCACCCACCCCTTGTGCCAATGTTTGCATCTGGCCCAAACCCTGGTGTACTTGCTCGAGCCTAAGCGCCACTTGTTTGAAGCTTTCACTCAAACGCAGCTCCAGAGTGGACTGCAGTTTTTCGTCGACGGTTTTGCGCATTTCATCGAGTTTTTGGGCATTGCTGGTCAACAGTTGCTGCAGTTGTGCATCCAAGGTCTGGCGCACCTCAAAGAGGCGCTGCGAGTTGCTCTCGCTCAGGGCGTGCACTTGGGTGCTCAAGGAATCACTCAAACCCTTTTGCAGCACACCCATTTGCTCAGCTTGGCTGGTTTGAAATTGTGAGAGACTTTGCTGCATTTCCATGCGCGACTGGCGCGAGGTGTCCGAGACCTCGCGGCGCACATCGCGCTCAAACTTATCGAATTTTTCTTGTATATGGCGCAACTGCTCGATCACTTCGGTGTTCTCAGGCTGCTTGCCGCGGCGCAGGAACGTGAACCCAAACACCAGCATCACCGCAATGAGAATGAGATAAACCGAGGCATCCATCACGCAGGCGACCTCACCAAAACGTCGGCGTTGAGTGGGGTTTTTGCCTTGCCCGTTGAAAAGTAATCGATCAAATTGTCAGCAGCCAAGTTGGCCATGGCCAGCCGGGTCTGAACGCTGGAGCTTGCCGTGTGCGGGGTCATGACGATGCGCTGCTGCGCCAAGAGTCTGGGGTTGACGGCGGGCTCGTTTTCAAAAACATCAAGGGCTGCGCCTGCCAAATGGCCACGCTCCAAGGCGTCGGCCAAGGCGTTTTCATCCACCAATCCACCCCGCGCGATGTTGATGAGGTGACTGCCCGGTTTCATGCGGGCGATCTCTTGGGCGCCCATGGTATGGTGGACCTCGGGACTGTAAGGCAGCACCAGCATCAAGTGATCAGAACGCTCGAGCAACTCGTCTCGGGTGACCAAACTCGCTCCCAAGGCGACCTCAGTCTGGACGCTCAGTCGGCTGCGGTTGTGATAGATCACGGGCATATCAAAGCCATGGTGCGCGCGCTTGGCCACCGCTTGGCCGATTCGCCCCATCCCCAAAATACCCAAGGTGCTGCCATGGATCTCGGCGCCGGCAAAGAAATCATAACGCCAAGATGTCCATAAACCAGCGCGCAAATAGCGCTCGCTCTCGCTCATGCGACGCGCACAGGCCATCAAAAGGGCAAACCCCAAGTCGGCGGTGGTTTGGGTGAGCACATCGGGCGTGTTGGTGGCCAAAACCCCCAGTGCGCTCAACTCAGGCAGATTGAAATTATTGAAGCCCACGGCCATATTGGCGGCCACTTTGAGTCGGGTGTTGCCTTGTAGGATAAGGGCATTGAGCGGGTCGGCCATGGTGGTGAGAACCCCATCGCACCTGCGCAAGCATTGCCCCCAAGGCTCGGGGGCCCAAGGCAGGTCGTCTTGGTTGTCGAGGACGGTAAAGTGCTCGCGCAAACGCGTCAAGACTTCAGGGAAAATGGGGCGGGCAACCGCAATGGTGATGGTCTTGGACACTTAAGAGCCTGCAAAAAAAGATGAACTCGCCGCCTGAACATTCAAGCCTTGAAGCGAGAAAGAAGCGAACCTTACCTCGAGACTCATGGGGCACAAGCAGGGGAAAAGCCCTGCTCGCTGCACCCTAAGCGAGCTTCACGCCCGAGGGGAGGTGCCTGATGAAGCCCATTAATTTTAAGCCCTATTGCCCCATGGCGACCCAACTGGCCACCCAACTCGCGACCCAACTCGCTAAAAAGCCCTGTACCCAGCGCCAGACCCTCAGCCCCACTCAGCCCCTACATACAGCCAGACGGCTGCGGCTGCATCAGCAAGATTCAAAGCACCGGCCGAGGGATGAGGACTCCCCACCGCTGGGGGCTCAAGGTGGCGTGATGTCAAAGACCTGTCGCAAATAGGCCAAGTATTTTTCATCGGTGCACATGTTCTTGGAGGGGGTGTCCGAGAGTTTGGCCACGGGCTGGCCATTGCACTCGACCATTTTGATGACTATTTGCAGTGGCTCATAGCCCAAGTCGTTGGTCAAATTGGTGCCAATTCCAAACGCGAGTTGGCAGCGACCATTGAATTGCTGGTAGAGCTCAATGGTTTTGGGGACCGTGAGCCCGTCGCTGAAAATCAAGATCTTGGTCTTGGGGTCCACCCGCAAGGCCTTGTAGTGCGCGATCATGCGCTCACCCCAAGCAAAGGGGTCGCCAGAGTCATGCCGAGCACCATCAAAGAGCTTGCAAAAATACAAATCAAAGTCTCTCAAAAAGGGTTCAATCCCGTATACATCCGACAACGCAATCCCCAAGTCGCCTCGGTACTCGCGCGCCCAAGACTCAAAACCAAACACCTGAGAGTCGCGTAGGCGCGGACCCAGCGATTGGCAAGCTTGCAAATACTCATGGGCCATGGTCCCAAGTGGAGTCAGCCCCAGGGTCATGGCATACAAGACGTTGCTCGTGCCCGCGAGTTGGCCTTGGGCCCCAGTGCCCAACTTGGCACTCAAGACCCGCAGCACCTCTTCTTGCCAAGGCTTGGAGAAACGTCGACGCGTGCCGTAATCGGCGATTTTGAGGTCACCCAAATTGGCGCTCTGGAGTTGCTCGATTTTGGTCTCCAAGCGAGCACGCCCTTGCAAAAAATCAGGCACCGGGTAGAGGTCCTTGAACGCCACCTCGTTGACGATGGCGAGCACAGGAATCTCAAACAAAATGGTGTGCAACCAAGGACCCTTGATGACAATGTCAAGGTCACCTGTTTCGGTGCAGGCAATATCAATGTATTTTTCATTGAGTTTGAACAGGGCCAAAAAATCCACAAAGTCGCTCTTGATAAAACGCAAGGTGGTGAGCCATTTGAGCTCCTTTTCAGAAAAGCTGAGGGAACACAGCGATTTGATTTCTTGGCGAATTTCACCAGCCAAGTGACCGAGTTTGACGCCAGGATTGCGACACTTGAAGCGGTACTCCACTTGTGCACCGGGAAACTGATGCAAGACCGCTTGCATCATGGTGAACTTGTACAAGTCGGTATCCAATAAACTGGTGATGATCATGGTGATGGTGCTTTGGAAGGGTTTGGACCTAGGCTCGAGCATGGAGCGCCGGTGCCCCAAATGATTATCTCTCGAAAAACCTTCTCTTTGCCCCCACAGAACACGCCCTGTGCGACGCGCGTATGCACGCGCCCTCAAGCGCCCTCAAGCGCCCTCAAGCAAGCGCCCTCAAGCAAGCTCCAGCAAGCTCAAGCCCCTTCAAGAGAGTCGCATGGCTTTGACCACCTGCCACCCTGAACGCCTTGAAGGCCTTGAAGGCCTCAGACGGGTCTGGGCCAAAGCTGCCAAGACCGGTAGGCCTGCGCAAAGGTATTGAGCTGAAGCTCCACGGTGTGCTCCAAGCTCGGCCCATAGCCGCCCGCCATCACAAAGGCCAGAGGGATTTGACGCGCGCTCGCCCAATCCAAAACCCTGCTATCGCGCTTGTCCAAACCGTCTGCGCTCAAGGCCAATCGCCCCAGGCGGTCATCAACATGGGGGTCGGCCCCGGCCAGATAAAACACCAAATCGAATGGTCCATTTTGATCGAGCTCGAGCAAAGCCCCATCAAGCGCCCTCAAGTAAGGACCGTCGGTGCAGCCATCGGGCAATTCAATATCGAGGTCACTCTTTTCTTTGCGAAAGGGGAAATTCTTGGCCCCGTGCAGCGACAGGGTGAAGACGCGCGGGTCGCCATGAAAGATGGCAGCGCTGCCATTGCCTTGGTGCACATCCAAGTCAATGATGGCCACTTGAAAACGCTGGACCCCGCGGCGCTTGGCCTCCACCCACATCAAGCGTGAAGCCACAGCCACGTCGTTGAACACACAAAAGCCCCCACCTCGGCGGCGATCAGCGTGGTGGGTGCCCCCGGCCATATTGCCGCTCACCCCGTCCACGAGTGCAAGTCTTGCCGCCATGACGGTGGCACCGACCGAGGCGCGCGCGCGCTCGACCATGCCCTCAGACCAAGGAAATCCAATTTCGCGTTGGTGCGAGGCCTCCAAGGTGCCCGCCACGACCGCCTCGATGTAGTCGGTGTCGTGCACCAAGGCGAGTTCCCCCAAGCTGGCAGGCAAGGCCTTGACTTGCTCAATTTGAGGCCAGCGCTCTCTCAGCATCTGGCGCAACAAGGCATACTTGCCCATGGGAAAACGGTGCCCAAGGGGCAGGGTTTGCAAATCGCTGGCCGCATAAAAAACCTTCATCTGCGCCTCATCCCCAAGTTGTCCATTGATCAAACACCCCCACCCTTGCGCCAACAAAGCTTCGCAGTTTTTAGAGATCCACCTCTAATGTGGCTCTCGAACTGGCCTAAAGCCTTGTTTTAACCCGCGAGCCCCCTATACTTCAATCATGTTGCAGTGCATCAAATCAATTTGACCCATTGCACAGGTTTCAAACTTATTTTTAATCCCATAGGAGTATCACGATGTTAACTGTTGACCAAATCACCACTGCCCACAAAAACAACCTCGACGTTTTCTTTGGCATGTCAGAAAAAGCCTTCGCAGGCGTTGAAAAATTGGTTGAGCTCAATTTGGCCGCGGCCAAAAGTGCCATCAGCGAGAGCGTTCACCAAGCGAACACTTTGATTTCGATCAAAGACCCTCAGGAAATCACCACCTTGCCAAGCACCATGGTGCAACCCATGGCTGAAAAAGCAGTGGCCTATGGTCGCCATGTGTACGAAATTGCTTCAAGCACCAGCGCTGACATCAGCAAAACTTTCGAATCCCAAGTTGCTGAGGCCCAACACGGCATGATGGGTTTCATCGATGCCAGCACAAAAAACGCACCCAATGGCTCAGAAGCCTTCGTGGCCATGTTCAAAAGCGCCATGACTGCCGGTCAAAACGCCGTTGAAACGGTCCAAAAAGCCGCCAAACAAGTGAGCGAAACGGTGGAGTCCAATCTACAAGCCGTCGCAGCGAGCACCATGTCCAATGCACAAGTGGCCACCAAAGCCGCCGCAAAAAAACGCGCTTGATTGAAACAAACTCGCGCTGAAAGACCCTTGGGTTTAAAACACCTCGGTTGACTCAAGCCCTGTTAAGCCCATTCGGTGCACCTGAATGGGCTTTTTTAATGGGCTTTTTGACATGGCTGTTCATGGCAATCGAGCGGGTGGAGGCGGTGGAGGGGATACGAATCAGTGGTTATCGAGCAATAATTTTAATTGGGGCAGCAAGG
>TBL_comb47_HYPODRAFT_10001828_pt1 | contig 27093 bp, 24 predicted proteins | sample TroBogypolimnion_40_FD_10682 | JGI IMG/M metagenome (IMG submission 10682) | reverse complement strand
AACTTGGCATAACTGCCGTTGGCTTGCTCGGCCAGCATCTCCCAGCTATCCGTGACGTCCTCCTCCCGGCGCCAGTCCGCCCGCCATTGGGCGGGGAACGGAGCCTTCCAATGGAGCGAGATGATCTCGCCGGTTTGCTCGCGTCCGATCTGCCGGGTGTGCCAGATGGACGGTGCGGCCAGGACCGCCACCCAGATTTTGCCCCCCTTGCCATACTTGAGTTCGGAACCGGTGATCAGCCGTTTGTCCCCCTCACCGGCCATGGTCACATGTAGATCTTCCTCGCTCGTCTGGGCCACCGTCATCACCAGGGCATCGCCGCCGGGGAGCAGGTGAAGCAGGAAGTTGTCGCTCGGCAGGTCGGCCTCGCGCACCGGCAGGTCGGCGGCATCCACCACGATGTCGTCCGCGAAGAAATCCGGCAGTACGGCGAACCGGCAAGGGGCCTCGACGCGCAGCCGGGTTGCTCCCGCTTTGGACTCGGTTTGGATTACTGGCTGGCCGACCTTGAGCGTGAAACGCACCGCGAGCGGCGGACTTCCCGGTGAGGTAAACACCACGTCGGCAGCGCCCGCGCTCGGGTTGTTCTCGGCGATCGCGAACGAGTCGAGCGTGACGGCGTTCGTACTGGCTGCCGGGGCCAGCACCGTCCGCAATACGGCTCCGGTGGGGCCGAGGGAATAGACCTCCGCGCCCGGCGCCCCGCGCCGCAGCACCAGGCCGACCCGGTCGTTCAGCAACACAGCGTCACCCTGGAACGCCGGGTGGTCGGTGTCTTCCGGAATCTCTTTCCAGCCGGCTGTGGCGGTGAAGGCCAGTGCCGCCAGCGGTGTGGCGGAGGGTGTTCCGTCATCGAAGAGCCGTACCGCGACGGCGGCGATCTCTTCCTTGGCGATTTCCTTGAAGGGGACGTACGGGCCTTCATAGAGCCGCACCTGGTCCACCCGGAATTCGGCGTGCGGCTGTGCGCAACTGACATAGGCGAACCAGCCCTCGCGGAACTCTTTCTCCAGCCTGAAGGTCACATGCAATTCCTTCCAGTCCGTGCCGAGGGTGAATTCCTGGTGGGCGGCCCGATCATACGGATTAGCCGTGCGCTCGATCTCGAGCCCCACCGCGACCGGCCCCATCACGCTCTTGGCAAAGGCGGCGAAGGTATAGGTCTTGCCCCGATCGCCGGCGGGGAAGCTCTGGCCGAATTGGAGGCCCCACTGCTCGACTGCGCCGAGTGTGAGCAGCGCGCTGCGCTGGCCCTCGGTAGCGTCCTTCTCGTCCACCGAGTAGCGGACCTCGGTCTTTCCGGCCTTGGCCACCTGCCAGCCCTCTTGGCCGAGTTCAAAGCCGGGGTTGGCGAAGAAGTTCTTGGGCGTGGCGGCGGGCGAGGAGCAGGCGAGAAGCAGAGCGAAGGCGCAGAGGAGCAGCCGTGGAGGGAGGTCCGCTATACAGGGCGGGCCAACTGGCGCGCTACGGCTGAAAGAGTTTTGGTTCAGGGTCACTTGGGGTTTCATTGAGCTTTCAACATCGTTTCGGCCAGGTTCGAGATCTCTTTCTGCACGAGGGGATTAACATCTGCGCGATACGAGGAAGCCAAGGTGAGGGACTGGGCCTTGATTTGCCGTACCGCCATCCGGCATTTAGCCAGCGCCCGGTCCTGCGTGGCCCCGAGGGCACGGAGGCGTTCGCCCGCCTGCCGGCACGCTGGCAACGAATCATCCCGTCCAATCAAAGCTATGACCTGTGCCGCAAGCTCGCGCGCAGCCTCGGGGGTGGAATCGGGACCCAGCCCCGCCGCGGCGAAACGATCAAGATCCTGAACCACCGGGCTGGAAGCCAAACCAATCCCGAAGGCGGGACGGTTCGTAACCGGCTCGATACCGGTCCCCGCTGGCCTAATTCCGGACCTGCCCANAATCCTGCCCGCAAAGTCAGAGTAGCTCTGGATCCGGGCCCGGGCCTCGGCGACGTGTTTGGTCATCCCCTGCAGCCGTTCCTTGATGTCATCCGCGGCCTTCTTATCTTTTTTTTGCTCGAACTGCTTCTCGACCCAGGTCATCACGCTGTTGGGAGTGGGATCGCCCTGGGCGCCCATGCCTTCACACGCCAGAATATATTGGCAAGGGCCTACTCCTAGCGTGTTGCGCATGACATCGGTCGGACAGGTTGCCGTTAAGGGCGTGGCCGGGCTGCGGTCGATGGGATAAATCAGGGCCGGCCCGGCGTGCGGCCCCGCGCGCTGTTCCGGAGAAGGACCACGTTCAAGGTCCCAGGAATCTGCTTTGGGGCCATGACGGACATAACTGGTTCGCCACTTGGCCGGGAAGGGCGTGGTGACCTTGGCCGGTTCGGAGAGCGTGCGCCAAAGGCCGGGTGATTCGAGGAAGGCTAGCCACAGGCTCTGGTCTTTCACGCAGCGAATCGCCGTCCGGAACTTCCCCAGGGCGCCATAGGGATTAATCCTTGCCAGCCAGGCTTCCGTCGCGGGGCTGGATACAGGCGGCGTACCATAGCGGTTGGTCCTGGCCAGCCAGGCCTCTTGATCCCGCGATCGCCACACCCCCATCACCGCGGCGTCCCCGTCTTCGATGAGACGCAAACAGAAGTTCTCCGTCGGCAAACAGCATCCCTGAAATGCCTCGGCCCCATAAACCATGTCATCGCCAAAGAAATCGGGAATCACCAGGTATTTGCTGTCGGACCGCCACTCGACAAAACCGGCCCCGTCAGGGGATCGGATTTCGAGTATGGCCTCGCCGGCGGTGAGGCGGAAACGCAGCAACGACGCGGTGGGGCCTTGGCATTCCACCTCCACGCCTCCCGCCGTGTTCTCTACTATCTTGACCGTTACGATCCGCTTGCCGGGCATGCCAACCGGCACGGGGTCCTGGTCGATGGCCCAGTCCAGGTTCGGGGCGTGGCTGAGCACGGCCCGCAGCTTAAATCCGCTTGCCGTTTTCGCATAGACCTCAGGCCCCTTCGCCTGTTGCCGAAAGACGACCGCCAGCTTGTCGTTAAGCATAACGGCGTCCCCCGCAAAAGTTACGTTCGTCTGGTCTTCGGGAACCCGGTGCCAGCCGGGCATGGCCACCTCCTCGGGCGTCAACGGCCGGTCCAGGGTTTCATGGGTATCGAGGAGCCGGGTGACCGGGGTTTCGTCTTCAGCGCGAAGTGGCGAGGCTACGGACTGAGCAGCCAGGAGACAGCCGAACACCAGAGCTTGCAAACCCCACGAGAGGTGTTTCATAAAGCACTCACTTCCAATCCGCGTACAGGTCCGAGCCGCCCTCAGTTAATTTCCGCGGTGTGCCGCCGGCTGACGGGATGATATAGAGTTCCCAGGGACCCTGTTCGGAGGCGCCCTGGCAGAAGACTAGCGATTTGCCATCCGGGCTATAGCGGGCGTAGCGCTGTACCCCGCCGAAATAGGTGATCACCCGGTTTTTCGTGCCGTCCGGGTTGATGCTGCAGATGTGGGTTTCCGTCTCGTACACCAGGCGGGTGCCATCGGGCGACCAATGGGGCTCGCAGGCGCCTTGCTTGTCATAGACCTTGACCGGTTTGCCGCCATCGGCGGGGACGGTGAAGATGCCGTTACCGCTCTCCCACCGGGAGGCGAAGGCGAGGGTCTTGCCGTCCGGGCTCCAGGCCGGCCCGGAGCAGTGCGGCCAGTCGTCGGGGCTGAGGGTCTTTTCCGTGCCTGCGGCGAGGTCGCGGACCACGAGTCGCTCGGTGCGCCGCAGCGCAATCTTCTTCCCGTCCGGCGACCATTCGGCCTGGTCGCCGTCGCAAATGCGTTCTGGTTTCAACCCCTCGAGCGCCAGGCGCCAGACACCGGTCTTGCCGCCGCGCGTCGAGGTGAAAAGCACCTCCTTGCCGTCCGGGCTGAACATGGGATCAACGTCCTGGTCATCAGTTTCCTGTTTGGTGAGTTGTTTCAACTCCGAGCCGTCGGGCCGGATGCTCCAGAGGCGCCAGGGTCCGGAGCGGTTGCTGCAAAATATAATTTCGCCGGGGTTGCTCGCCGCAAGGGCATCCAGGCAAAACGCGCAGAGAATCGCCAAGAGGAACGGTGTCGCGATTTTCATCGGAAGAATGTGGCCGACATAACGAGTTGAATCCTTGGCCGCCGGCCGGCCCCTTGTCAAAGCGAATGTGCAAGGGGGTGGGAATCAGGTTGAAAAAACCGCTGGCCCGCCTAGATTCAGCGGATGCAAAAGCTGAATTCACTTTGCGCGGTGGTCTCCGCCATCGTCCTGGCCGGCAGCGTCGCGGCTTCCGCCCAGCCCCCCCTTCAGGAACGCCTCACCGCGTCGCGTTTCAAGATCGCTTACGAAGGTTACGTCGACAACAATTGGGAGATCTTCGTGATGAACGCCGATGGGTCCAGCCCGGTGAATCTCACCAAGACTACCAACGAGCATGAGCACTATCCGCAGATCTCCCCCGATGGGAAAAAGATCGCTTTTGTTTCCGACGTGGGGGAGGGCCGCGATGCCATCCGGAGCCTCTGTGTCATGGACATCGACGGCGGAAATCGCAAGACGCTGGCCGACCATGCGCGCGAACCGTTTTGGAGCCCAGACAGCCAGCGAATCGGTTTTCTGCCCCAGGAATTCCCCAAGTTCAACGTGATGGACTACTACACCAAGGGGATGAGTTTCTACGACCTCGCCACCGGCAAGATCACGCCGCATCCCAACAGCGCCAAGCTGCATCACCTCTATAATCCGGGCTTTTCGGTCGACGGCAAATGGATCGTCTCCACGGTTCATGCCGGCATGGGCGTAAGCCATGCCATCCTGCTCATCGAGGCGAATGGAGACAAGATCATCAACCTCAACATTCCCGGCTGCCGTCCCTGCCTGAGCCCGGATGGCAAGCAGATAGCCTGGGGGGCGGATGACCATGAGATTGCAGCCGCGCCCATCAACCTCGAGGCCGAGCACCCGGCGGTCGGGCCTCGCCGCGTCCGGGTCCGGGACGACAAGAACAAAATCTACCATGTGGATTGGTCGCCCGACAGCAAGTTCCTCTGCGTGAGCCGGGGACCGGATGGTGAAGGCGACCCTAACAAAGTGGGGACCTTCCAGGCGGCTTGCGAGATCATGGGGGTGTACGCGCCCGGCTGGAACCTCTGCGCCGTCTCGGCCGAGCGCGACGGGATTTTGGATCTCAATAACCCCGCCGAAACCGGTTACTCGATGCTCACCACCAACGGCGCCAGCAACAAGGAACCGTCTTGGTTCCGCAGCCGTTGAGATGCCAACTGGCCTCGGGCTACCTCTCGCCCGGTTGCACCATCGGTGCGCTACCTCCCTGCCAGGTCAAACTTGATCCAGGTGTGGGAATCGGTGCGGAGGTTGCGCATCTCCATCTCCTCCAACTCATGTTTCCGCACCCCCGTTGGGTCGAAGACCTTGAGCAATTCGCCCTTGGCATCGTAGGCATCGGCGTGCAGCACTCCACCGGTCTCGGTATCCATCCAGGCAACGACGCGAGAGTAGCCCGCGGGGTTGGCTTGGGGGTTGCGCGCCTCCAGCACCTGGGCAGCGCGGCCTTTTCGCATCTCCCTTCTCAACACCCGCGGTGCTGGCCAGCGCAGAAACTCAAGGCCGAGGTCGGCCACCCAAAAGTCGGAGCCGGCAAAGGGGACCATGATCTGCGGGCCCGTGAGGGTGGTTGAGGCGGCAGCATTGGAGGCGGGGCGGGTGAGGACATAGTCGCTCGGCCCCTCGCTATGGTGAACCACCGTGAGCCGTTCGGCGTTTTCCGGATGGTTGGTGGGCGCGGTCTCATAAACGCTCACCCAGTTCGTGGAGGTGGAGAAGACGCTGAACCTCACGCTGGTCTCCACCTTCTTGCCTTTGGCGTCGCGAACCCGAACGGTTCCCGTGTTGGTGGAGTTCTCGGTCGGACGCCGCGACCACAGGTCGGCGACGAGGGCGCGTCCCACCCGCAATCCTTCGGTGGGGCTCAGGGGCGGGTTGCGGTCCTCCTCTTTGGGTTGTGCCAGGCAGGAGAGCACCGCCATCAAAAACCCAACGAACAGCCCGCCGCACCGCTTGGTCGTGATTCCTTGCGGTCTCATGCGCGGTGCAGGGCCAGCGGCAGCAACTCGGAGATGTGCCGGACGAAATGCACCTCCAGCTTTTTGCGGACCTCCTCGGGCACCTCTGTCCAGTCCGGCTCGTTTTGGGCGGGCAATAACAATCGCCGAATGCCAAACCGTGCCGCCGCCAGGACTTTTTCCTTGATTCCCCCCACGCGCAGGACGCGGCCGCGCAGGCTGATCTCCCCGGTCATGGCGGTGTCGGAGCGCACCCGATGGCGCGAGATCAATGACGCCAGCGCTACCACGATTGCCACCCCCGCGCTGGGCCCGTCCTTGGGTGTGGCGCCGGCCGGCACATGGATGTGGATGTCGGAGCTGCCGTAATCCGACAGGTCGAGGCCCAGCGTCTGGGCTTGGCTGCGCAAGTAACTGAGGGCCGTTTGCGCACTCTCTTTCATGACCTCGCCCAACGACCCGGTCAACAGCAAGGCGCCCTTGCCTGGCATCCGGGTGGCTTCGATGAACAGAATTTCCCCGCCTACCGGCGTCCAAGCCAGGCCGGTGGCAATGCCAAACTCTTTGATGGTCTCCGCGCTCTCGTGCGGAAAACGGATAGCCCCCAGGAAATCGGGCAAGGCCTCCGGGGTGAACACCAACGGGCGGGGCACCTGGCCGTTGCTGACAAGGCGGCGAGTCGCCTTGCGGGTGAGCGAAGCAATTTCCCGCTCGAGTTGGCGCACCCCGGCCTCGCGGGTGTAGTCGTGAATGACCCGCCGCAGGGTCGCATCGGGAATGCGCACGTCCTGCCGCGACAGCCCGTGCTCCTCGAATTGACGCGGGATGAGATAACGTTTGGCGATCTGCAGCTTCTCGGACTCGGTGTAGCTAGGCAGTTCGATGACTTCGAGGACGGTCGCGCAGGGCCGGGTGGATGGGATCCAGCCAGTTAGCGGTCGTGATGAATAAGACGCGTGACAAATCGAAGGGCAGGTCCAGGTAATGGTCGGTAAAGGTATTGTTCTGGGCTGGATCGAGCACCTCCAATAAGGCCGCGGCGGGGTCGCCCCGAAAATCCGCGCCCACTTTGTCCAGTTCATCGAGAAGGATCACCGGGTTACGACTCTCTACGCGGCGCAAGGTTTGGATAATGCGGCCGGGCAGCGCACCGACGTAAGTGCGGCGATGCCCACGAATCTCGGCCTCGTCGCGCATGCCCCCCAGGGAAATCCGGGCGAACTTGCGGCCCAGGGCCTCGGCCACACTGCGGCCCAGCGAGGTCTTTCCCACCCCGGGCGGGCCCACCAGGCAGAGGATCGGGCCCTTGAGCTGGCGCTTTCGTTTGATGACCGCCAAGTACTCGATCAAACGGTCCTTGACCTTCATCAGCCCAAAGTGCTGTGCATTCAGGATCCGCTCAGCCTCGGCCAGATCGAGTTTGTCTTCGGTTTCGTTCTCCCAGGGCAGGGCGAGGATCCAATCGACATAGTTGCGCGTCAGCGCATATTCGGCCGCGGCCGGCGACATCTGTTGCAGGCGGTCCACTTCCTGGGAGGCCACTTGTTTGGCCTCGACGGGTAGGGCCGTTTTCTCGATCTTCTCGCGGAGCGCACGGATTTCACCCGCCGACGTGTCGGCTTCGCCCAACTCCCGCTGGATGGCCCGCATTTGTTCCCGCAGGAAAAAGTCACGCTGAGTTTTCGAAATGGAGGTGGCTACTTCGCTCTGAATCTTGGAGCTGAGCGTCAACACCTCCTGCTCGCGGCTGAGCATGGGGAGCAACCGCACGAGCCGGTCCCGCACCGAGCTGATCTCGAGGAGTTTTTGACGCTCGGCCAATTCGAGATTGAGGTTCACGGCCACCAAATCCGCGAAGTGGCCCGGATTCTCCGTATTGAGCGCGGCGATCTTGATTTGCTCGGAAAGGGCAGGGGAAAGCTTGATGATCTCCCGGAATTGACTTTGGGCATTGCGCATCATGGCAGTCAGCTCCACCGAGCCTTCGGCCACATCTCGCATCAGCTCGAACTTGGCGCACAAATAGGGGTCCGTCTTGGTGTAGTCCTTGATGCGGATGCGCCATAGCCCCTCGACCAGTACGCGCACGGTGTTGTCCGGAAACTTGAGCATTTTGAGCACTCGGGCCGCGCAGCCGACCTCGTACATCTCGTCCGGTCGCGGGTTTTCAGCCTCCGGATTACGCTGCAGTGCTACCCCCAACAAGCGGTCACCGCCCACCACCTCATCGATGAGTTTGGTGCTTTGGGGCGTCTCGACCAGCAGCGGCGCCACCATGCCCGGGAAGATAACGATGTCGGATAGTCCCAGGACAGCCAGCACATCGGGCAGGGAACGAGAAGAAACCCGTGGCGGTGCCTCCGAATTGCCCTCCGCCCCGAGAATGCTGATAAACTCGGTGTCGGCCGAGGTGGTGTTCGCATCGGTGCCCATGAGGTGAGAAGTTGCCGAAACGGGTCAGGCCAAGGCGGGATTTCCATCCTCGATGGGCACTTTGGCGGTTCGGGCGGAACGCCGGGCCACCGGCACGTCAATGCGCAAGAAACCGTTCACATACAGGGCTTTGGCTGCCCCCAGGTCGTAGCTCTCCGGCAACTCCAGCACGCTCTCGAACGGACCGTAATTGATCTCCATCATCAGAAAATTACATTTTCCTGACCGGCATCCGTCCGGCCGGGTTCCACTGATGCGCAACTGATGGCCCTCCACCGTGATCTCCAGGTGCTCGCTACGCATGCCCGCAAGCTCCACCTTGACCACCAGGCCGCCCTCCGTCGTATACACATCCGTGTTGGGCACCCATTGAGCCCGCGCCGCCCCCCCCGACTCAATTCCGGTTGAGCGGGTCACAAAATGCACCGACGAACTGACTTTGCACATGGCCATTCTCTATGGGACTGAAACTACCCGACTGCCGACGCAATCGCAAGCTNCCCACGACCTTTCATTTTAATCTTAGCCTCACTTCGGGCCGCTGGCCTTTGCGGGCTCGGAATACCAGGGTCTCGCGCGTCCCGTTGCCGGCGGCGCAGCCGCAGGAAGCCCCGGANCCACCACAAGCACCCCGGCGGCGCAGCCGNCTTCGAACCAGCCACGCCCCCGCAGCCGCCACGATAAGCNATGATATCGGTTGCTGCCAATCCATGCTCTCACCATACGACGAAAACGCGCCGGCGCAATCGGTTCTTTCATCCGAGGGTCTGCCGGGCGCGCTGCCGGGAGGGTTCCGGCGGCTAGAGGAAAACGCCGCTGGACCTCGGGGATGGTCCGCCGAGTCACCAAGAATAATCCTCATTTAATTTGATGAATTCATCAAATCAGGCTAATATGTAGATTATGGGAATCGCATTCATTGACCGTTGGCTGGGCCGCCCTGGAAAGTCCGCGTTGAGCTCCACCCCGGATCGAGGAACGTCGGCGCCCGAGGATGCGGAGTCGCAGTTTGATCTGGGACGGCAGTTCTCGGATGGCGAGAATGGAGACCCGGACTTCGGGCAAGCGGCAGTTTGGTATTTGAAAGCGGCGGAACAAGGCCATGGTCTGGCGCAATTCAGTCTGGGTATGATCTACGGACAGGGCCACGGGGTACGGCGAGACGAGATTGCCGCCGCCATGTGGCTGCGCAAGGCGGCGGAACGGGGCCATGCCGGCGCGCAGTACCACTTGGGGGTGAGGCAGCATCATGCCAGCAAACGGATGCTGCCTACGGAAGCCTCGGAACGTCGCATTGACGCCTTCAAATGGCTGCAACTGGCCGTCGCGCAGGGCTACCACGGATCGGAATCAGCCCGCGAGTTTGTGGCCCTGAACATGACCCGCGAAGAAGTGGGCGAAGGCGCCCGGCGCGCGACGACTTTTAGCGAGGCTCAACCATTGGTGGCGGCCCCGCATTGAGAACCGGTGACCCGTAAGGCCCGGGTCAGAGCTTCATCGCCGTCCAAACTCAACGACCCACGACCAGGATGTCGAGGAGTCCGGGGCCGCCGCGTCCGCGGCCTTTCTTGCCGCCGGGTTGGCCGGCAGCGGCCGCCGGTGCGGCGGCGGCATCTCCGCCTTGACCCGCCGGGGCCGGTTCGGTCGTGATGAGCACGATGTGGTTGCTCTTGGTGTCCAGGGTGCAGGTCTTGGCGCGCGCCTTGGTCTCTACCGTCTGTTCCACCTCGAAGGTGGTCGGACTGGTTTCCTTGATGATGGTCAGCGTGCCGCTGCCCTGGGAACTGAAGGCCTCCATGGTGTTTGGGTTAAAGCCGCCGCCATCGACGCCCTGGCCGATGGGCAAGGTGGTGAGGATCTTCCCATCCTCGGCGCTGAGGATGACGGCCGTCGCGGGTTCGTGGCAGAACGCGAACAGGATGTGATTCTTCACATCGAGACCGAGGCCGGCGGGCCCGCCGCCCTTGCCGCCGAGGTCATAGTGCGCGGTCACTTTCAGCGTCTTGACGTCCACTACCGCGATATTGTCCTTATCTTCGAGGTCCACGTAGAGTTTGCCCGCGCCGTCGCTGGCGGCCTGTTCGGGAGCGCCGCCGAGGTCAATCGTGCCCACCACAGAACCGTCTTTGGCGTCAATGACGGTGGCGTTGGGTTGGCTGTGACTCAGCACGTATATCCGTTCGGTCAAGGGCTCGAAAATGATGCCGTCCGGCCGGCCCTGGACTTCGATGGTTTTGATAGTCTCTAGCGTCTTGGTATCCCACATCACCACTGGACTGCTGCTGCAAAAGCCGTGGTGTGACTTGGGGTCCACGGCGACGCCCCGCGCCGAGGCATTGGGGATGACACCCACCGACTTGAGGGTATCGAGGTCAAAGACCAGCACCTGCGCGCCGCGCGGCACATAGAGGCGCCGACCATCGCTGTCCGCAAATACATAATCAATGCCGCCGGTGCCCATGGTCTGGGTGGTGGTCAACACCTTGTAGGGCCCGTCGGCGGCCGAGGCGGTCAGGCTGGTTGCCGCCAGGGTGCTGCATGCAAGTAGGCCAGCACCCGCGAAGGACAGAGCGATCGAGCAGTTCTTGTGAGTATTCATAAACGATAATCTATTGTTACTGCGATTCTCCCCCTCCCGCAGGGTTCCGCAAGACATTTCGGTTTCCGGAGAGTTGGCTGGGGCTGCAGGAACCTGCCCAGAGGCTACTCCTTCGTCGGCGTGTTCAACCGGCGGTTGGATGGCGTCTTTGTAGGGGTGCTGCGGAAGTGGGCGCGGCGGGAGCCTGCAGGCATTGACCTGGGGCGGCGAAACGTTTGACCAACGAAAACCAATGCCACAGTGAACCAGGCAATCGACCTTCCGTTCCCCCTTCGGAGATTCACTCCTCGGCGAGCGTAGCGGGCGAAGGCGAACCTGCGAAGAGCACCCGTTCCTGTGGTTCGCCTAGGATGATAGCCGCCGCCGCCAATCCCAACAGCCCGCAGGTGGTCCATAAGGCTGGTCGGCTGACCGCGAACAAGAGCATGCCCAAACTCGGTCCGCAGACGAAGGCCAAGGCCCACACCATGCCGTAGGCGCCCATGTAGAGACCGCGTTTGTCGGCCGGGGCCAGGTCGGCCACATACGCGCCGGAGACTGGCATGGCGATCATCTCACCCAGAGTGAACAAGGCGGTCGTCAGGACCATCAGCAAGATGGTGCGCGCGAGCAAGTTCGAGGCGAACCCGGCGCCGATGAGCAGAAAGCCCAGCGCCATGATGCGGCGGGCCGGGTACCGCTTCGTGACGGTGGTGAGGGGCAACTCGCACAAAACCACGAGGACCCCATTCAACGAAATGACCCAGCCGTAGGTCGCGGCGGAAAATCCGCTGCGAGTGATTTCGAGACTCATGGTGGAAAAGGCCTGCACAAAAACGAGCCCCACCGCCAGCGCCGCGATCATCACCTGCCGCAGCCGCCGGTCATCCCGCACCAGCCGAAAGGTCTCGAGGAGCGAGTTTTCCTCACGCGTTCCCCGGCCCCCGGCCGGGAGGGCAAACCACGCTACCACCCCGTAAAGCACCGAGGTCGCCGCGTCTCCGAGAAACAGCCACAAAAAGGAGTGCTTGGCCAGCAACCCGGCGGTCATCGGTCCGAAGGCCCACCCGGCGTTGAAGGACATCCGGTAGGCCGCGTAAGCCGTAACCCGCCGTCCGGCGGGGACGAGGTCGGCCAAGAGGGCGCTGCTGGCGGGCCGATAGAGTTCACCGGTCAGCCCCGCCGCGCCGGAGCAGAGGATCATGCTGGCCAGGCTGTGGGCTTGAGAGAGGCAGAGCATCGCTACCGCGCCGGAGAACATGGAGATGACTATGGTCTTCCGCCGGCCAATCTGATCCGCGAGGTGGCCTCCCAAAAGGCAGGCGCCCAGCGTGCCCACCCCGTAGGCCGCTATCGCCAGTCCCGCCTGCGCCGCCGTAAATCCCAGGCGTGTCATGTAAATGGCCAGGAAAGGAATGACGAAAGTCCCGAATTTGTTCAGGAACGTGCCGAAAAACAAAATCCAGGCCCCGCGTGGAAGGGTCCCCAGGTTCTGTCTGAGCGTGGCATCCTTCTCGTTCATAAGTCAAATCTCGCGAGTTTCATGGGCAATAAAAAGACCCACCAGCTTTCGAGCGGGTGGGTCTTGGAAATCAGGGAATAAATGGTCTTAAACTAGGGAGATTCCTTACCCAAACCGCTGTGGGAGTGCCGGATCCAGCCGGACCCCAAGGGCCACCAAACGGCGCGACGCATGGCGAGCCTGCTCACCGGCGTGGGTTTCAGTTTGGACCGAACGTTCATAATGCGAGCAATGTACGGCAGCGCGATGGTTTGTCAAGCAGACCGCCGTCGTCGGCCCGCCCTTTTCCGATCTAGCCATCCGCTCCACCACCTGCTAAACTCTACTCGATGGGCGCGCTGGTTCGCCCGGCAAGATTCTATTCCGCGCGGGGGGAGGCAGGAGGGCAGGGAACGGGATAGCCGGAAGGCTGGCCGCCATCGGATTTTATGCCACTCATACTCAATTTACGCCATCTGGAGAGCGGGGAACTCCATCTGCAAGGGGAGATCCCGGTTGCTGAACTGGACATGGGCATTCGTGACGCGGTTGTCCAAGCTACTCTGCCGCTCGAGTATGATCTGCAAGTGCAGGAGCTGGAGGAGGCGTTGTTATTACAAGGCCGGTTGCGGCTGCCGTTGTCGTGCGAATGTGTGCGGTGCCTCAAAGCCTTCGATGTCAGCCTCGACCTGCTCGGTTGGGCCTGCCATGTCCCCCTCGAGGGGGAGGAGGCCGTTCCGGTGGTCAATGATTGTGTCGACTTGACGCCTTACCTCCGGGAAGATATTCTGCTGGAGTTTCCGCAGCACCCGCTGTGCAGTCCGGATTGCCGCGGCTTGCCGCAAACTTGGGTCAGCGAGCCGGAGAAAGGCCTCAGCGTGGCCCCAGCCGATGCGAAGCCGTCTGCTTGGGGTGCGTTGGATAAATTGAAGCTTTAGTTTTTTTGGGTAGTATGGCAGTTTGTCGCCGGTCGCGTTGGCGCGTCGAGACGCATTAGCGCGGGCGGGTTTTTTTTAACCGTTAACGATCGAGTCAACTTTAGAATTATGGGTGTTCCCAAACGAAAACCATCGAGGAGCCGGCAGCGGATGCGCCGGGCCTACAACAGCAACTTGACATTGCCGCAACTCGGCACCTGCCCGCAATGCGCGGCTCCTTGTGTGCCGCACCGGGTGTGCCCGGCTTGCGGTTTTTACAAAGAGCGCCAGGTGATTTCCGTGACGGTGGGCGCCTAAGATGACCGGCTCCCGTGGCGCGGGTGGGTTTTAGCCCGCGTTTTCTCCGTCCCTATGCGCATTGCAGTGGATGTCATGGGTGGCGACCACGGTTGCGGGGTCGTCATTGAAGGGGCAAGACGAGCGCTGGAAGCTGACCGGCAGATCACCGTTCTGTACTTGGTTGGCGACCAGTCGGCGATCCACGAGGCAACGCCCCCAGGGGGCTTCCGTGATGACCGGGTCAAGGTCGTTCATGCCAGCGAGGTGCTCACCATGGAGGACAAACCTGCGGCTGCGGTGCGCAAAAAGAAGGACTGCTCGATCGCTCGGGCGATCGATCTGGTCCAGGAGGGCCAGGCCGATGCGGTGGTGTCGCTGGGCAATACGGGGGGCATTTTCGCCGCCGCCACCTTCAAACTGGGCCGGATACCCGGGGTTGATCGCGGCGCCATCGCAGCAGTGATTCCGCGTCCGGAGGGCGAATTCGTGCTGCTGGATGCCGGGGCGAACATCGAGTGCAAACCCCTCCATTTGGCTCATTATGCGGTCCTGGGGACTATCTACTCACGCGAGATTCTCGGTTGTCTCAACCCCCGCGTCGGAATATTAAGCGTCGGCACGGAGGATTCCAAAGGTAACGAATTGACGCTCGAGGCGTTCCGACTCTGCAAGCAACTGGACTTGAATTTCATAGGCAATGTCGAAGGCCACGATCTCTTCCAAGACCGGGTGGATGTGGTGGTCTGCGATGGTTTTGTGGGGAACATCGTGCTCAAGACCTGCGAGAGCCTGGCTACGGCCATGTTCTCGATGCTCAAACGGGAATTGACCGCCAGCGCACGGCGAAAGTTGGGCGCGCTGTTGGCCCAAAATGCCTTTCGGGCGATTCGCCGGAAGATGGACCCGGAGAGCTACGGGGGAGCGCCGCTGCTCGGCTTTAATGGCACCGTCATGAAGGCCCATGGCTCCGCCAAGGAGGGTGCCATTACGAACACCATCCGGGTGGCGACAGCGCATATTCAACACCAGGTCAACCGCATGATCGCCCAGGACATTGCCCGCGCCAACGAACGCCTGGCTACATTGACCCCGGCTGGCTGAAGCCGAGGGACAGCTCCGCCGGTCTTCGCGGTGATCAAACCAGCACTCCACGCTTTGCAAAATAACCCAACAACCAGTCAGGCCAGACCGGCATGAGTCCTAAATCCACTCCTACTCCCAAGTTCACGAACCCGCGCGCCAAGTTCAATTTTCAGGGGCGAACCTGTTCGATTACCGGCGTTGGCTCCTATGTGCCCACCCGGGTGCTCACGAATGCCGAGTTGGAAAAGATGGTCAGTACCTCGGACGAGTGGATTGTCAGCCGGACCGGGATCCAGGAACGCCGGATTGCGGCGGCGGACGAGTTTACTTCCGATCTGGCGGCCCACGCCGCGCGCCGGGCGATGGAACGCGCCGGGGTGACCCCGGATCAGATCGACCTGATCATTGTCGCTTCCATCACGCCCGACATGCCGTTCCCCTCGACCGCTTGCCTGGTGCAGCAGAAGATTGGCGCTTACCGCGCGGCCGGGTTCGACCTGGAGGCTGCCTGCGCGGGTTTCATCTACGCCCTCGAAGTGGGCCAGCAGTTCATCATGTCCCGCACCTATGACACCGTGATGGTGATCGGAGCGGAAAAACTCTCGTCGATAGTGGACTGGGAAGACCGGAATACATGCGTCCTCTTCGGCGACGGCGCGGGCGCTGCCATTCTTCAGAACCGGCCCGACTCGCACGGTCTGCTGACGGCGGTGATGGGGGCGGACGGGAGCAAGGCCGGACTACTCTTCATGGAGGGCGGTGGCAGCCGTTGTCCGGCCACTGCCGACTCTGTGGCGGCCCGGAGGCATTTCCTCAAGATGGAGGGCAAGGAGACCTTTAAGAATGCTGTGCAGGCCATGCAAACGGCGGCCCAGGAGGCCTTGCGCCGCTGCGAAATTGATATCTCCCGCATCAAGTGCATTATCCCTCACCAGGCCAACCGCCGGATCATCGACGCCGTCGGACAGCGGTTAGGCGCCAAACCAGAACAGCTCTTTATCAATCTCCACAAGTACGGGAACACCTCTGCGGCTTCCGTCGCCATCGCCTTGGACGAGGCGGTTCAGAGCGGGCGAGTGCAAGTGGGAGATTTGCTCCTGCTGATGGTGTTCGGTGCCGGCCTCACTTGGGGCGCTGCCGTTATCGAATGGTGAACCTGGGATAAAAGTACCTTCCATCGAGGTCCGTCGCTGGCCTTTCGATGGGCGGCCTGGAGTCATTACTGGCTGGGTCAACAACTCCGACCGGTTTGTCGCCGTCGTCTGATACAGCCTCCAAGGCCTGCCAGCCACTTGGCTGGTATCTGGCAGATTCCGTCCTGGTGATCTACCATTCAAAGGCGCCGCCGAGGTGAGCCGACTCCGATCTTCGTCCTGCGCGCGCGCCCCAACGGTTGCGCAGGCCGCAGCGTCGCCTCACCGGACCGTGGTCGAAGTTGGACCGGCCGTCAGAATGCCGTCCTTGGGCATCAGGTACAGGTAATCCAACAAGACATGCTCGGCTTCATTGAGCGCGGCATCCACGGCCGTTGGCTTCTCTTCGTCCAGAGCCCCGTCAGCCAGTTCGTCAACCTCTGCCGGTACCTTAACGGAACTTGCCTTGGCCACGGTATTGGTCTTGGGCGCGGGCGGGGGCAACCCGGGCAAATCGACCTGCTTGAGCGTCAGTTCGTGAACCACTCCAGGCAAGGGCTTGCGCGCAAGCCGCTCCTTGTCCCGGGACTTGGCGCGGAGGTCATCCTGCTCCTTTTGTTTTAGCCGCTGCTTCTCGTTGAGCGAGATCGTTTTGTCGGCCTGGAGTTTCTTGTACTGCTCGATGTCCTCGCGAATATAGGTGTATTCGGGGTCCGAAGCGAGGCGCACGTAGCAGCGCTTCTTGAGCTCTGGCAGGTAGGGTGAGACGAGGTTGAGGTGATCGAACTTGACACCGGGAATGGTGTCGGCTTCCAGGGGGTTGTCGAGGGTGCTCTCGCCGATTTCCTTGGATTCGCCGAGAATGGACGGCAGGATGATGTCGGGAATGACCCCAATCTTCTGCGTCGTAGCGCCGCTGGGCCGGTAGAACTTCTTGATCGTTACCTTGATGTCTCCGGGATCGGAGCTCATGGGCGGGTTGCGTGTCAACTGGGTGTAAATCGAGTTGACCGGGACGACGGTTTGAACCGTGCCTTTGCCGTGGGTGGAGGTATCCCCCACGATCAGGGCTCGACCATAGTCCTGAAGTGCGCCGGCCACAATCTCGGAGGCGGACGCGCTGAGTCGGCTGGTCAGCACAATAAGCGGCCCGCCGTAGATCACCGAGGGATCGCGATCCTCCTCCTCTTCCACGACCCCGTCATGATTTTTGACCTGGACGACCGGTCCGGTTTTGATGAAGAGGCCAGTCAGGCGGATAGCTTCTTCGAGGGAGCCGCCGCCATTGTGCCGAAGGTCGAGAATGACTCCGGAAACCTTTTCCTGCTTCATCTTCTGGAGCAGCCGACTGACGTCCACCGAGGTGTACTTGGGCTCGGCCTTCTGGCGGGAGTTGGCGGTATCGAACGGGGCATAAAACGAGGGGAGGTCGATGACGCCGAGCCGGACGCTTTGCCCATGACTGTCGGGGATTTCCACGACCTTGGCCTTAGCCTCCTGGTCCTCGATCTTGATCTCGCGCCGGATCAAGGTGATGTCGAAACGAGCGGAAGCCTCGGCGCCGGCCGGGAGGATGGTCAGCGTCACGGGTGTGCCCTTGGGGCCGCGAATGAGCTGCACCGCCTTGTCGAGGCGCATATCCACCAAGTCCACGGGCGGTCCATTGGTTTGGGTGACGGCAATGATGCGGTCGCGTTCGTTGATGCGCTTGCTTTCGGCGGCGGGGCCGGGCATGAGCCGATTGATAGTGCAATAACCGTCCTCGGAGCGCAGCTCGGCCCCAATGCCGAACAGGCTGAGGTTCATGGCGATGGCAAACTGGTCTTTTTGTGCCTTGTTCATGTAGTCCGAGTGCGGATCATACACATGGGCCAGTGCGTTAAGAAAAATCTGCAGTACGTCCTCATCGTCGAGTTCCCCGAAGGTACGCAGGTTCCGCTGGTAGCGACGGGTGAGGGTCTCGACGATTTCCTGGTCGGGAGTCTTGGGCTTCGCGTCGAGCTTCTTCTCGGCCGCCTTGGCTCCGTTTTTCGCCGTGGCGTCCTTCTTGGCGGCCGTCGTGGCGGCTTTCTTAGCGGCATCGTCATGGCCGAGCTTCTCCTGCAAATACTCAGCGCGAATGCGTTCCCGCCACAGCCGCTTCGCCTCGGTCAGGTCACGCGGGTAAGGCAGGTCCTTGCGATTGATGACGATCCGCTCGTCGGCGTCAAAAGTGAATTTTTCGCGCTGGAGCAGATCGTTGACATAGGCGACGCGCTGCTCCAGCCGCTCCATAAAACGGTTGAAGATCTCGTCGGCGGGGGCGGTGTCGGGCTGAAAGTCCGTGCCCGGGCGATGCAGGTTGGCAGTGTTGGGACCGAGGATCAGGTGGTGCAGGTTGGTGCGATAATGGTCAAACTCGGCCAGGTCGCTACGCAGGAAATGGAGGTGCTGGGGGTCGTAGGTTTCGAGGTAGCGATCGAAGAACTTCGCCGAGAGGGCGGCGTCGAAGGGCTGCGTGAGGTACTGGTGGAGTTCCAGCATTGCGGCGGTGGTCCAGGCAATGCGCCCGTCATCGGTGGCGGGCTTGACCGGGTGAAAGACATTGGTGGCGCTGTCGTGCGTGGCCGGCGACGCCGGGGCAGCGGCGGCAGGCGTCGTGGCCGGCTCGGCGGAGAACAAAGGGAAGCCGAGCCCCCAACCCAGTAGCAGGAGCAGCATTTGCAAAACGAAACGATTCATGATCACTTTATTAATTGGCGCCTAATCTTAGCACAGCTTGGACTGATTGCACCCGGGAATGTTCATTTGCCAAACCCGGTTTTCAGCAGTCCGTCCAAGGCCAGAATGACACAGGGGCGGCATTTTGCAAGCGATGCCGAGCTGGATGTGGGCGAATCAGACACCACCGCCGGAAGATCCCCCACGCTTGGCTTCACGGGGAGATTCCGGGGAGAGTCTCACTTGACAATCCGGCCCCTTTAGGGCGTTTATCGTCCTGGATGAAACCTCGCAACCCGAGTAGAACCGAGCGCTTACGGCCGGGTGGTCCAGGCGGTGATGGCAGGCCGCCGAACCGCCATTTCCGGCCGGCCGATTCGGTTGTGGTAAAACCCGGTCCACGGGGGAGTGAATGACCAGTCGTGAACGAGTGCGCCTCGCGCTCAACCGCCAGGAACCCGATCGCGTCCCGGTCGACTTCGGCGCTAGCCGGGTGACTGGCATCAGCGCCATCGCCTATCGGAACCTGCTGCGACACCTCGGACAGGAGGAGGACCTCCGGGTTTATGACCTCAAACAGCAACTGGCCGATCCTTCGCTCGCAGTCATCAACCGGCTGGCAGGGGACGTGGTGCAAATCCATCGTCTCGGCCCAACTTCGGGCATGGCTTTCCTGGCCCTCGATGAATGGAAGCCAGGCCAGTTGACCGATGGCTCACCCTGTCTGGTGCCCGGGGCTTGCGAGGAGGTCCGGCGGACCGGTTCCCAGATCGAGCTCGTTTTCCAGGGAGAAGTCTATGCCCGCCGATCTCCCGAATCGCTCTACTTTGATGTCTGCTGGGCGCCGCTGGCTAACGCGGCAACCCCTGCCGACATTGACCGGTTTGTCTGGCCGGACCCCTGGACCGAGCGCGAGGACCAGTACCTCCGCCGCCAGATTCAGCAGTGGTATCACGGCACCGACAAGGCCCTGTTTGCTGGCTTGCCGATGTTCGTCTGTTCTTTTTTTGAGTTGAGCCTGTTGCTGTTCGGGTTTGAGAATTTCATGGTGAAGCTGGCCACCGATCGCGCTCTTATCGAGTACTGGCTTGATGCAAAGCTCGCCCACGATCTGGCGATCCTCGACCGCTACCTTTCCGTCGCCGGCCCTTTTATCGAGGGCATCCAGACCAACGACGATTTCGGCGCCCAGACCGCCCTGCAAATCTCGCCACGGCTCTACCGGGAACTGTTCAAGCCCCGGCAGCGAAAATGGGTCGAGTTCGTCAAAGCCCGGACGCAGGCGAAGGTGTTTATTCACTGCGACGGCGCCATCGAAGAAATCCTGCCCGATTTCATCGAAATCGGCATCGACGTCCTCAATCCCCTCCAGACTTCCGCCCGCGGAATGGACCCGGGGCGGATCAAGTGGCGATACGGGCGGGACCTGGCCTTTTGGGGCGGTGGGGTGGAGACGCAGACCACCTTGCCTTTTGGGTCGGTCGCAGACGTGCGCCGCGAGGTGAAAGAACGCGTGCAGCTTCTGGGAGCGGGCGGTGGCTATGTCTTCGCCCCCATTCACAACCTCCAGGCCGACATCCCGCCCGAGAAGATCCTGGCCATCTATGATACGGTCGCCCAAGGCGGGCACTACCCGCTGGAGCGCCACGCTTAACCCGCCGCTTTCCTCCTCACTCGCGCTTCGCGCAAGGTTTGAAGCGCGCCGCGCCGTGTCCGCCTCGAGGTTTCGGTTGACGCCCGGCGAACCCGGCTTTAGGCTTGCGTCATGGCGAATGCGAGCAACCAGAAAGGACGACGGAAGGCCGTGATGTTGGGTCTCGGCCTGGATTCCGATGGGCATAAACGAGTGACCGCCGGCCCCAATTTCATGCTCCTGGGCGGCTCGCAGGAAACCCACGAAGACATGACCGAAAAGGTCATCAAGATCAATGAGAAGCTGACCGCTAAAGGCAAGCGGCTCGAAGAGGTCAGCCACGAGGAGTTCGACGAGATCGCGGGTTCGGTCGGCCTGCGCCGGCCCAAACCCGAGCCGCCTAGCCTCTCCTGAGATCGAACTATGCCGGACGAATCCACTGCTTATTTATCACTTTCCTTGTTCTTCGTGGCCGCCCTCGGGTTCGCCCTCGTTCCTCTGGGGTTGGCTTGGCTCTGGGCCAGGTGCTTCGCGCCGAACAAGCCGGGCCCCTCCAAGAGTGCCACCTACGAATGCGGTCTCGCCTCCCAGGGAGCCCCGTGGGTGGGGTTTAAATCTGAATATTATCTCTACGGCATCATTTTCCTCGTGTTCGATGTGGAGACCTTGTTCCTGCTGCCCTTCGCCGCCGCCTTCAAGGGGCTGAGCGTCGGGGCCTTTGGGGCCATGATGGTGTTCGTGCTGTTTCTGGCTGAGGGACTCGCCTGGGCCTGGAAGAAAGGGGTGTTGACCTGGAAATGAAGATCCGTCCCTCGTCATCTCGGTTTCCCGGGGCTGCCTATGGATGAGCGTCTGCGCACGGAGTTGAGCCGCCAGGGGGTTTTTGTGACCACCCTCGGGGAGCTGTACAATTGGGGTCGGAAAAACTCGATCTGGCCGCTCGGTTTTGGCCTCGCCTGCTGCGCCATCGAAATGATCGCCGCCTCGATGGCTCGCTGGGACTTGGCCCGGTTTGGCGCGGAAGTATTCCGGCCCTCGCCCCGGCAGGCTGATCTGATGATTGTGGCCGGCACCGTCACCAAGAAGATGGCACCCCAGGTCGTGCGCCTTTACAACCAGATGCCCGAACCGAAATACGTCATTGCCATGGGGGCTTGCGCCATCTCCGGAGGGCCCTTCCGGGACGGCTATAATGTCCTGCAGGGCATCGACCGCTACCTCCCGGTGGATGTCCATATTCCCGGCTGTCCGCCTCGCCCCGAGGCCTTGCTGCATGGGTTCATGACCCTCCAGAAGCTGATCGAGGAGCAGGAGTTGACCGGCGCGCGCCGTCCGCGCCATCTCGCCGACGGTCCCCCGAGCGAGTTTCCCATCCCTGAGCACGGCGAACATGGCTTGGTGCCGTCGCACAACCCGGAGCTTTGGCCTCCGGCCAAGTCCAGCGCCTAACCTGCAGCCTACCCATGGAATCGCTGGAGCAAATCAAGCTTTGGATCGAAGGCGCGGTGCCGGACGCGCGGATCGAGATCGTTGCCAACCCGGGGCCTGCGGCACAGCACTCGCTGCTGGTCGGGCTCGATCAGGCCGTGCCGGTCGCGAGGTTCCTCCTCGAGGACTCCCGTTTGCGACTGGACTATGCGTCGAACGTGACGGGGGTGGATTGGCCGGAAACCATGCTCAAAGAGAAGCGTAAGGTCAAGCAGACCATTGACGGGGTGGAGCGCGAGATCGAGGAGACCAGCGAGCACGTTCGGCCCGGCTACCTGGAAGTGGTCTATCACCTCTATTCCATGGCACTGAAGCAGGGTCCGGTGATCTTGCGCCTGCGTACCAGGGATCGAACCGCCTCGGCGCGGGTGCCCTCGCTGACCCCGGTTTGGCGGGGCGCGGAGTTCCAGGAACGCGAGGTGTTCGACCTCTTCGGAGTCCTCTTCGACGGGCATCCCGATTTGCGGCGAATTCTGATGTGGGACGGCTTCCGGGATTTTCCCATGCGCAAGGACTATACCCCCACCCCGGAGGTCGAGCCGGTTCCTGCGCCGATCCCATGAGCCTTCAGCCCTTCCAGGTGATTCCGCGCCTCGGTTCGGAGGGGGAACCGCTCGACGGCGAGCAACTCGAGATCTCGATGGGGCCTCAGCACCCCTCCACGCACGGTGTCTTCCGGATGGACCTGGTGCTCGATGGGGAGCGCGTCATCCGGCTTAAACCCGTCTTCGGCTATCTCCATCGCAACCACGAGAAGATCGGAGAGAACATGACCTATCTCGGGTCGATGCCCTACACGGATCGTCTCGATTATTTCTGTTCGCTCACCAACAACTGGGCTTACGCCCTGGCCGTCGAGAAGTTGGCCGGCATCCAGGTGCCGGAGCGAGCCGAATACCTCCGGGTCATCACCGCCGAACTCACCCGGCTCCAGAATCACTTGAGCCTGGCAGGGTTTTTGTTGCAGGACATGGGCGCGTCGGGCACTCCCCTGATGTACGCCTTCCGCCAACGCGAGAAGATCCTGGACCTCTTCGAGTCACTCACCGGCGCCCGGATGATGTGCAATTATATGCGGTTCGGTGGCTGCCGCTGCGATGTGCCGGACGGGTGGCTCGACCAAGCTCGCCTGGTGGTCGAGGAGTTCCCGCGGTTTCTCGACGAATTCCAAGCCCTGCTCGACGAAAACGAAATCCTAATGTCCCGCACGCAGGGAGTCGGCGTGTTATCCTCGGCGCTCGCGGTCAACGCCGGTGTCACCGGCCCCATGTTGCGCGCCAGCGGCGTCAATTATGATCTCCGCAAAGTGGACCATTATGGGATTTATGACCGGTTTAGTTTCCAGGTCCCCCTCGGGGATCATGGCGATGTTTATGACCGCTACATGGTCCGGGTCCTGGAGATGCGCGAGTCGCTGAAAATTCTCGAGTCCGCCTTGCGCACCCTTCCCCCGGGGCCGGTGCTGGACCCCAAGACCAAGCTGCGCGGGTTTCGGCCCAAACCCGGCGAGGCCTATGGCCGAATCGAGGCCCCCAAGGGCGAACTCGGGTTTTACCTCATCAGTGACGGCTCGCCCAATCCCTACCGCTACCGGGTGCGGCCGCCGAGCTTCATCAACCTTACCATCCTGGAGGACCTCTGCCTCGGCCACCAAGTGGCCGACGTCGTCGTCATCCTCGGCAGCGTGGACATCGTGCTCGGCGAGGTGGATCGATGATGGTTCCCGGGCAAGGCATTTTGAAGGGATTGGCGGAGACGGCGCGCAATTTCTTCGGCAGCTATGTGAGCCCCGAGCGGTTGGTTACCGTGCAATATCCCGAGGAGCGTCTCGCGTCCAAAGAGGCCGCGCGGAATTTCCCGTTCCTGGTCTTTGACGGCGACGATTGGCAACAAGGGTTGCGCTGCGTGGCCTGTCAGATCTGCGAGAAAGAGTGTCCCCCCAAGTGCATCACCATCATCAAAGACACCGTTCGAAAGCCGGATTACGTGGGCAAACTCCAGTTTCAACCTCAGCGGTTCGACATTGATATTTCCGTCTGCATGAGCTGCCAGATCTGCGTCGAGGTCTGCCCGTTCGACGCCATCAAAATGGACACGGAGTTTGAGTTAAGCACTGCCGATCGCTTCGACCAACTCCGCTTGCGCAAACACCAACTGGCCAAGTCCAACCACTATTACCAGCGCATCCACCCCGTCGAATCGGCCGAAGTCGACGGCCGCCTCGGTGCCGAAAAAGCCAAAGCCGAGGCGAAGGCCAGGAAATGAGGGACTGGTGCTCCGGGGTTACCGGAGCGCTTCGCGGAGCACCAGAACTAGTTCCTGGCCGAAGCACGGATTGGTCCGCGAAGCCGCCACTTCCACGGCGTCGAGGCTTTCGATACCGGTTCGCTGCGCCAGGATGGTAGGGTCGTTGGGGTTCATGTTCACCCTCGCGCTTCCGGAGTCACCGGCGCGGTCGATGGAAGGGTCTTGGATCTTAGGCCTGGGGCGCATCCACTCCAGGGAAGTACTTTTGCACGCAATTCGGGCAGAGGCCATGCGTGAAAGTGGCTTCCGAGTGCCGTTGGATGTAGGTTTCCACTTGGCTCCAATAGCCCTTGTCATCGCGGATTTGTTTGCAGCCGGCACAGATGGGCAGTAGTCCGCTGAGCAATTTCACCCTGGCCAGAGCGGCCTCCAGTTCGGCGTTGCGGTCGCGCAACAGCCCCTCCGCCCGGTGCTTATAGAGGGCAATCTCGACCGTGGTTTTCAGTTCCCGATCTTCGAAGGGCTTGAGCAGGTAACCGAAGGGATGGGCGCTTTTGGCGCGCTCCACGGTGTGGTCTTCCGAGTAGGCCGTGAGAAACACCACCGGCGCCCCAAACCGCCCGTGAATTTGCTCCGCCGCCTCGATGCCGTCCATCTCCCCCCCCAATCGGACATCCATCAGCACTAAATCCGGCCGCAGGTCACCTGCCAGGGTGATGGCCTCCGCCCCGTCCGAGGTGGTGCCTGCTACCTGGTAACCGAGCCCGGCCAACCGCATCTGAATGTCCATCGAGACGATCAATTCATCTTCCACCACCAAGATTCTCGCGGCGTTCATAATTTCGTTCCGTCACACCGTATCCTGGGCAGGTTTCGGAGTAAAGACTACGACGAATTCCGCGCCGGGGCCCGGACCGATCCTCAGTTTGCCCTGCAACTGCCGGGTCAGCGTGACCACCAGTCCCAGCCCCAGCGATTTGAGGCGCTGCAGGTCAAAGGCGGCTGGCAGGCCCACCCCGGTGTCTGCCACTCGCAAGCGGAACGCCGACCCATCCGGCAACGGTTGAAGTTCCACCCTCACCTCGCCCGCGCGTCCCTTGGGAAAGGCGTGCTTGAAGGCGTTGGATACCAACTCGTTGACCAGCAGTCCGCAGGGAACGGCTTGGTCAATCTCCAGGCGTACGGAGGCCAGGTCCAGGCGGAGTTGGACCGATCGGGGAGGCGCCACCAGCGCATGGAATAACTGAGTGCAGAGTTGTTTGAGGTACGTGTCCAGGTCCACGGAACCGAGGTTTTCCCCGCCGTAGAGGTGTTCATGGACCAAGGCCATGGATCGTAAGCGGCCTTCCATGTCCTTGAGCGCTGCCTGCGTTTCCAGATTCTTGATCGGTCCAAACTGCAACCGTAGCAGGCTGCTGATGACTTGGAGGTTATTCTTCACCCGGTGGTGAATCTCCTTGAGCAGGGACTCCTTTTCACGAACTGATTCCTGGAGCACCGTCTCTGCCTGCTTGCGCTGAGTGATGTCACGCAGGATTCCGATGGTGTAGGTTTCCGCTTCAATTTCATAAGTGGTGATCCTCACCTCCATATCGAACGTGGTTCCGTCCCGGCGGAGGCCCTGGGTTTCATAGAGCGATGGCGCCGGTTCCCCTCGGGAACGGCAACGGGCATACTCCTGGAGCGGGGGCCGTTCCCCGGGGGCGATATGGTCGATAATGGGGCTCCCGATCACCTCTGAGGCATCGCGATAGCCAAACAGGTCCAGATAGGCTTGGTTGACCACCACCTGAATGCCCGCCTTCCCCATCCCCATCGCATAGCCAGCCCGGTCAAACAGGGCGCGAAACCTGGTTTCGCTGTCTCTAAGTTCTCGCTCCGCCCGTTTGCGTTCGGTGATGTCGGTGATAAATCCTTCCAGGAAGCGGAGTTCGCCGTTGTCGCCGAAAGCCCCTCGGCCCCGTTCCCAAACCCATTTGCTTTGGCCGTCGCGGGCCTGGATCTGATAGGTCAAATTGAAAGGCGCATGCGTGGCGAGGGCCGCCTGAACCTCATCCCAGATCCGTTGACGGTCGGCCGGCAAAATGAGTTCGCCGTAGGAAGGGGTGTGTTTCATCAATGCTGCTGGAGCCCAGCCAGTCAGAGCCGCGCAACCCTCACTGACAAATTCCATGGGCCAATCGGGGAGGTTGGCGCAACGATAGACCATGCCGGGCACGCTACTCACGAGTGCAGCCAACTGCCGTTCGCGCTCGCGCAAACCCGCCACCGTCGCCTCCAGTTCCGCGCTTTGCTCCCGCAACGCGCCGCTTAAACGCAGGATCCGCACGAACGCCTCCACCCGCGCCAGGAACTCCCGGTTGCCCATGGGCTGATCGAGGTACCCGTCGGCCCCCGAATCCACAACCTCGGCTGGTTGCTCGCTGCCGGTGCCGGTGCTCGACGACAGGACCACGAGGACGTTCGAGTAGGCTGGGTGACTCTTGATCCGACGACAGACTTCCAGGCCGTCCAGGCCGGGCAGCTTCCGATTCGATAGCACCAGATCTGCCGGGAAGCTTGTCAACCACCGCAGCGCTTCCTCCCCCGAAAGGGCGGTGGCAGTGGTGTAGCCCGCTTCTTCCAGGACGCGGCTGGTTCCGTCGGCGACCGTGGGGTGAGCGTCCACCACCAGGATTCGAATGTCGCGCCGATTCAGGGGCTTCATCGTCCGCTCGCTGAGTCCTGGCTTCATAGCTCGGTGGGTGGTGGAGTTTGGTTTGGCGGGCCGACGGGCAGGCTGAACCGGAAGGTCGCCCCCTGGGCGGGAACCCTTCCCACCCAAACGCGGCTGCCGTGGGCCTCGACGATCTGCCGGGGGGTGACCAAGTCCGCCCCCGCACTCCGTTGACTGCCGATTTTCGGGGCACCTGCCGGCAGGAACGGCTGGTAGCCCGGTTCCGTGACGACTTGGATGGCCAAAGTCTGGTTCACGTCGGCGAGCTTGAGCCATCTCGGAGTAGTTGTCGAGCCGGAT
>TBL_comb47_HYPODRAFT_10001827_pt1 | contig 27104 bp, 20 predicted proteins | sample TroBogypolimnion_40_FD_10682 | JGI IMG/M metagenome (IMG submission 10682) | reverse complement strand
GCCGACGCCGATGTGGCCGTGTCCACCGCGGAAGGCCAGGCCATGGCGCGCCGGCTGGCCCTGGAAGAGGGGCTGCTGGTCGGCCCCAGCACCGGCGCCAGCGTATCCGCGGCCCTCCGGCTGGCCGCCACCCTGCCCGCGGGGTCGGTGGTGGTCACGGTCCTGTTCGATTCCGGCGCCCGATACCTGGCCGAGCGCTTCTGGGACTAGATGACAGCCGTCGGCAGCGGCCGGCCTTCGAAGTGGGCGGAGAGGTTGGCCAGGACCAGGTTGCCCATGTCCAGCCGGCACTCCGCGGTGGCGCTGCCCTGGTGCGGCTGCAGCACCACGTTGGCCAGGGTCAGCAGCGCCTCCGGCACCTGGGGCTCGTTGCGGAAGACGTCCAGCCCGGCCGCGCCGAGCCGGCCCCCGGCCAGGGCCGCCACCAGGGCCGCCTCGTCCACGATGCTGCCCCGGGCGATGTTGACCAGGATGCCTCCGGGGCCCAGGGCGTCCAGCACCGCCCCGTCCACGATCCCCTCGGTGCCGGGGTTGCCCGAGGCGGCGATGAAGAGGACGTCGGAATCCCGGGCCAGTTCCAGCAGCGTCGGCACGAACCGGTGGGGAACCCCCGCCTGGGCCCGGCGCCCGGTGTAGGCCATGCTCATCCCGAACCCCAATGCCCGGCGGGCGATGGCCCGGCCGATGCTGCCCAGGCCCAGGATCCCGGCCCGCTTGCCGCTCACCCGGGTGGCCAGGGGCAGCGACCGGGTGGGCCACTGCCCGGCCCGGACGAAGGCGTCGCCCACGCAGACCCTGCGCGCGGCGGCCAGCAGCAGGGCCATGGCCAGGTCCGCCACGTCCTCGGTGAGCACACCGGGGGTGGTGGTCACCCGCAGACCCCGCTCCCGGGCATGGTCCAGGTCCACCCGGTCGGTGCCCACGCCGCGGATGGCGATGAGCTCCAGGGCCGGCAGGGCGTCCACGATGGCGTTGGCCACCCCGCCGGCGCCGGTGGTGACCACGGCGCGGATGGCCGGGGCCACTTCGGCCAGCAGGGCCTCGGGATCCGGGGCCAGGTCGAGCCGGTGCACGTGGTAGGCGGCCTCCAGGGCCCGCTCCAGGGCGGGGGCTTGCATGGGCTGGGTCTGGAGGATGTGGGGTCGCATGGAAGAAATGGTAACCTTATGAATCGCCTTTACTTCGACAATTCCCCCGCCACCTTGGCCGCCATCTCCACGCCCCGGGCCACCACCGAGCGCAGCCGGCCGTCCTCCAGCACCAGCAGTCCGGCCACGGTGCAGCCGGCGGGGGTGGTGACGTCATCCCGCAGGGCGGCCGGGTGCCGGCCGGTGGCCAGGACCATCTCCGAGGCGCCCTGGGCGACCCGGGCCGCCAGCTCCAGCGCCACCGCCCGGGGCAGGCCGCGCATGACCGCGCCTTCGGCCATGGCCTCCAGCACCATGTATATGAAGGCCGGGCCGCTGGCGGACAGTCCGGTCACCGTGTCCATGTGCTTTTCTTCCAGCTCCATGACCGTGCCCAAGGGGGTGAACAGCGAGCGGGCCAGGGCCAGGTGCTCGTCCTCGGCCCCCGGGCCCCGGGACAGGACCGTGACGCCGCGGCTGATGGCGCAGGGGGTGTTGGGCATGGCCCGCACCACCGGGCAGCCCGGAGCCTGGGGGGCCAGCTTGGCGGTGGACAGGCCGGCGGCGATGGAGACCACCAGGGGGTGGTGGTCCAGGGCTCCGGCTTCCCGCAGCCGGGTCAGCAGGGCCTCCACGTCCATGGGCTTGACGCAGAGGACCAGGGTGCCGGCCGCCTTGGCCGCCTCCACGTTGACGACGGTGGTGATCCCCAGCCCGTCGGCCTTGGGGCTCACCCCCTGGGGGTGGGGCCGGCGCACACCCACCCGCAGGGTCTTCAGGGAGGCGACGCCGCTCTTGAGCAGGCCGCCGGCGAGCGCCTTGCCCATGGTGCCGAAACCCAGGATGGCGATGACGGGCAGGGGGGTGGAAACGTCCATTCAGCAACCTCGCAGTTTTCCGGCCGGGGTACGGCCTTCAGACTGAATTGAAGCATTTTTCCGGGTTGCGATCCCGCTTTTTCGGGTCGGCCCCGCTCCGGGGGCATCCTGATTCTGGAAAGACATTTCATTTTTGATCACCGGCAAAGTCCTCCCGGACCATAATAAAAGGTAAACCGCTCCTCATGGATGGGGGTCCAACCTGGAAGACCGGTCCGGACCCTTGCTTTAACAAGAATGTGACACCCATCCCTAAGCGAGGTTGATACAGTCACTATGTTCATGATGCGGCCCCGCTGTCCCTCCCCTGCCAAGGGGATCTTTTTCACCCCCCGGCCCCCTTTCCCTCTGACAGGTATTGAAAGCCTATGGACACCAACGTGACCGTCACTGAACCCTTCATCGCCGAACCCCCCGCCTCCCCAGCCCGGAAAGCCCAGGCGGGCTGGCGCCGGTGGCAGGTGCTGCTGCCCGTTTGCGCGGCCGCCGCCATCGCCGCCGTGCTGGGGGTCCGCTCCGTGCAGGCCGCCAGGGTCAAGCCCGTCGTGGTGGTGCGGACCGTGCCGGTGGTGACCGCGCTGGTGCGCAAGGGCGACCTGCCGGTGAACCTCTCGGGGCTCGGCACGGTGGTGCCCACGGACGCGGTGACGGTCCGGACCCGGGTGGACGGCCAGCTCATGTCGGTGAACTTCCGGGAAGGCCAGACCGTGAAGAAGGGCGATCTGCTCATGCAGGTCGATCCCCGGCCCTTCCAGGTGCAGCTGCTCCAGGCGGAAGGCCAGATGGCCAAGGACCAGGCCGCCCTCAAGAACGCCCGCAGGGACCTGCAGCGCTACCAGACCCTGGTCGACCAGGGCATCCTCCCCCGGCAGCAGCTGGACACCCAGGCCTCCGCCGTGGACCAGGCCGAGGCCGCCGTGAAGAGCGACCTGGCCGGGGTGGAGAGCGCCAAGCTCAACCTCACCTACAGCCGCATCACCGCCCCCCTGTCCGGCACCGTCGGGCTGCGCCTGGTGGACGCCGGCAACATGGTCAAGGCCGCCGACACCACCGGCCTGGTGGTGATCACCCCGCTTTCGCCCATCAACGTCCTCTTCACCATCCCCGCCGACAACATCCAGCACGTCCTGGCCAGCAGCAAGGACGCCAAGGCCCTGACCGTGGACGCCTACGACCGGGATTTCGTCAAGAAGCTCGCCTCCGGCACCCTGCTGGCGGTGGACAACCAGGTGGACCCCGCCACCGGCACGGTCCGGCTCAAGGCCCAGTTCCCCAACAAGGACGGCGCCCTGTTCCCCAACCAGTTCGTCAACGCCAAGCTGCGGACCGACATCCTGCACGACGCCCTGATCGTCCCGGCCGCCGGCGTGCAGCGCAGCCCCAAGGGCAACTTCGTCTACGTGGTCAAGCCCGACGGCACCGTGGACCTGCGGATCGTGGAGATCCTGCTCACCGAGGCCGACACCATCGCCCTGAAGAGCGGCCTGGCCGCGGGCGAGCAGGTGGTCATCGACGGGCTCGACAAACTGAGCCCGGGCACCAAGGTCGCCCCCACCGACGCGGCGGCCAAGGCCAAGCCCTGAGTTGAGCACAGGAGACACCCTTTGAACCCCTCCAGGCCATTCATTCTCAGGCCCATCGCCACCTCCCTGCTGATGGCCGGGCTCATGCTGGTCGGCCTGCTGGCCTTCAAGGAGCTCCCGGTCTCGGCCCTGCCCCAGGTGGACTATCCCACCATCGAAGTGCTGACCTTCTACCCCGGCGCCAGCCCGGACGTCATGGCCACGGCCATCACCGCCCCCCTGGAACGGCAGTTCGGGCAGCTGCCGGGCCTGAACCAGATGACCTCATCCAGCTCCGACGGCAGTTCGATCATCACCCTCCAGTTCGTGCTGGACCTGAACATCGACGTGGCCGAGCAGCAGGTGCAGGCCGCGGTGAACGCCGCGGGCACCTACCTCCCGGCCAACCTGCCCAATCCGCCCATCTACAGCAAGACCAACCCGGCCGACGCGCCCATCCTCACCCTGGCCCTCACCTCGGACACCCTGTCGCTGCCCAAGGTGGAGGACTTCGCCGACACCCGGCTGGCCCAGAAGATCTCCCAGCTTCCCGGCGTCGGCCTGGTGAGCATCAGCGGCGGGCAGAAGCCGGCGGTGCGGGTGCAGGTCAACCCGGCGGCCCTGTCTTCCTACGGTCTGACCCTGGAGGATGTCCGGCTGGCGGTGAACACCGCCAACGTCAACCAGGCCAAGGGCAATTTCGACGGCAAGGCGCAGTCGTTCGCCATCGGCGCCAACGACCAGCTGCTGACCAGTTCCGAGTACAAGCCCATCGTCCTCGCCTACAAGAACGGCCATCCCATCCTCCTGTCGGACGTGGCCAACGTCGTGGACGACACCGAGAACATCAAGCAGGCGGCCTGGGTGAACCAGACCCCCGCCGTGGTGCTCAACATCCAGCGCCAGCCCGGGGCCAACATCATCGCCGTGGTGGACCGGATCAAGGCCCTGCTGCCCCAGCTCAAGGCCTCCATCCCGCCGGCGGTCAAGCTGCAGATCCTCACCGACCGCACCACCACCATCCGCGCCTCGGTGGAGGACGTGGAGTTCACCCTGATCCTCACCATCATCCTGGTGGTGGCGGTGATCTTCGTGTTCCTGCGCACCATACCCGCCACCATCATCCCCAGCGTGGCCGTGCCGCTCTCGCTGGTGGGGACCTTCGCGGTGATGTACGTGCTGGGCTACAGCCTGAACAACCTCACGCTCATGGCCCTCACCATATCGACCGGGTTCGTGGTGGACGACGCGATCGTCATGATCGAGAACATCATGCGCTACATCGAGGAGGGGGTGCCGCCCATGGAGGCGGCGCTGCGCGGGTCCGAGCAGATCGGCTTCACCATCGTCTCCCTGACCGTCTCGCTGATCGCGGTGCTGATCCCGCTGCTGTTCATGGGCGACATCGTCGGCCGGCTGTTCCGGGAGTTCGCCGTGACCCTGGCGGTCACCATCATCATGTCCGCCATCGTCTCGCTCACGCTCACCCCGATGATGTGCTCCAAGCTGCTGAAGAACCAGCACGAGCACGAGAAGGGCAGGGCCTACCAGTTCTCCGAGCGGGTGTTCCAGTCGGTGATCGACTTCTACGGCCGGACCCTGACCTTCGTGCTGCGCCACCAGACCACGACCCTGTTCGTGGCGGTCGGCACCCTGGGCCTCACGGTCATGCTCTACGTCTGGATCCCCAAGGGCTTCTTCCCGGTGCAGGACACCGGGGTGATCCTGGGCATCAGCGAAGCGCCCCAGTCGGCCTCGTTCCAGTCCATGGCCAAGGGCCAGCAGGCCCTGGCGGCGGAGATCCTCAAGGACCCGGCGGTGGAGAGCCTCACCTCCTTCATCGGCGTGGACGGCACCAACACCACCCTGAATTCGGGCCGCATCCAGATCAACCTCAAGCCCCTGGCCGAGCGCAAGCTGAGCGCCAGCGAGATCATCCGCCGGCTCACCCCGGTGGTGGAGCAGGTCCCCGGGATCAAGCTGTTCCTGCAGCCGGTGCAGGATCTCACCGTGGAGGACCGGGTCAGCCGCACCCAGTACCAGTTCAGCATGGAGGACGCCGACGCCAGGGAGCTCGCCACCTGGGTGCCGCGCTTCGTCGACCGGCTCAAGACCATCCCCGTGCTGCGCGACGTGGCCAGCGACCAGCAGAACGCCGGGCTCCAGACCCGGCTGGTCATCGACCGCACCACCGCCTCGCGCCTGGGCATCACCCCGCAGATGCTGGACGACGCCCTCTACGACGCCTTCGGCCAGCGCCAGATCTCCACCATCTACACCGACCTGAACCAGTACCACGTGATCCTGGAGAACAAGCCGGGCCAGGCCACCGGGCCCGACGCCCTCAACCAGGTGTTCCTGCGCTCCACCGCCGGCGGCTCCGTGCCGCTCAGCGCCGTCACCCGGATCGAGACCACCACCGCGCCCCTGGCGGTGAACCACCAGGGCCAGTTCCCGGTGGTGACCGTCTCCTTCAACCTCGCCCCCGGCGCCTCCATCGGCGACGCGGTGAAGGAGATCGAGCAGGCCCAGGCCGAGCTGCAGATCCCGCCCAGCGTGGCCGCCCAGTTCCTGGGCACGGCCCAGGCCTTCCGGCTCTCCCTGGTCAACACCCCCTTCCTGATACTTGCCGCCCTGGTGACCATGTACCTGCTGCTGGGCATCCTGTACGAAAGCTACATCCACCCGGTGACCATCCTATCCACCCTGCCTTCGGCCGGGGTGGGGGCGCTGCTTTCGCTCATGCTGTTCAGGACCGACTTCAGCGTCATCGCCCTGATCGGCATCATCCTGCTGATCGGCATCGTCAAGAAGAACGCCATCCTGATGATCGACTTCGCCATCGAGGCCGAGCGCAAGGACGGCCTGCCGCCTCCCGAGGCCATCTACCAGGCCTGCCTGCTGCGGTTCCGGCCGATCATGATGACCACCATGGCCGCCCTGCTGGGCGCGGTGCCCCTGGCCATGGGCACCGGCGTGGGCTCCGAGCTGCGCCGGCCGCTGGGCATCTCCATCATCGGCGGCCTGATCTTCAGCCAGGTGCTCACCCTCTACACCACTCCGGTCATCTACCTGGCTTTCGGCCGGGTGGCCAAACGCCTGTTCCCGGGCCTGACCAAGGCTTCAGCGGAACTGGAGACGGTCGATAACGTATGAGCATCTCGGCACCCTTCATCCGGCGGCCGATCGCCACCAGCCTGCTGGTCATCGCGGTGGCCCTGTCCGGGATCCTGGCCTTCAAGTTCCTGCCGGTCTCGCCCCTGCCCCAGGTGGAATTCCCCACCATCGCGGTGGGCGCCTCGCTGCCCGGCGCCAGCCCCGAGACCATGGCCTCCTCGGTGGCGACCCCCCTCGAACGCCAGTTCGGGCGCATCGCCGGCATCACCGAGATGACCTCGACCAGCGCCCGGGGCACCACCTCCATCACCCTGCAGTTCGACCTCAACCGCAACATCAACGCGGCGGCCCGCGACGTCCAGGCCGCCATCAACGCCGCCCGCAGCCAGCTGCCCTCGAACCTGCCCGGCAACCCCACCTACCGCAAGGTCAATCCCGCCGACGCGCCGATCATGCTGTTCGCCCTCACTTCGGACACCATGACCCGGGAGAAGATGTACGACGTGGCTTCCAGCTACCTCCAGCAGAAGCTCTCCCAGGTCAAGGGCGTGGGCCAGGTTTTCGTGTGGGGCGGGGCGCTGCCCTCGGTGCGGGTGGAGGTCAATCCCTCCCAACTCAACGCCTGGGGCCTCAGCCTGGAGGACGTGCGCACCACCCTGGCCGCGGCCAACGTGAACCGGCCCAAGGGGTCCCTCACCGACGGCGACGTCACCTCGGCCATCAACGCCGACGACCAGATGTTCAAGGCCAGCCAGTACGCCCCCCTGATCATCTCCTACAAGGCCGGCGCGGCGCTGCGGGTGGGCGACGTGGCCCAGGTGAACGACTCGGTGGAGAACCTGAACAACTACGGAATCACCGACGGCAAGCCTTCGGTCATGGTGGTGCTGTTCCGCCAGCCCGAGGCCAACATCATCGAGACGGTCGACCGGGTCCGCGCCCTGAACAGCCTGCTGGTGGCCTCCATCCCGCCGAGCATGAAGCTCACCGAAGTGATCGACGCCACCCAGACCATCCGCGCCTCGGTGCGGGACGTGGAGCGGACCCTGGTCATCTCCATCCTCCTGGTCATCGGCGTGGTGTTCGTGTTCCTGCGCAACTGGCGCTCCACCCTGATCCCCAGCGTGGCCGTGCCCATCTCCCTGCTCGGCACCTTCGGGGTGATGTACCTGGCGGGCTACAGCATCGACAACCTGTCCCTGATGGCGCTCACCGTGGCCACCGGGTTCGTGGTGGACGACGCCATTGTCGTGGTGGAGAACATCAGCCGGCACATCGAGAACGGCATGATGCCCCTGGACGCCGCGTTCCGCGGGGCCGAGGAGATCGGCTTCACCGTGCTCTCCATCAGCATCTCGCTCTGCGCCGTGTTCATCCCCATCCTGCTGATGGGCGGCATCGTCGGCCGGCTGTTCCGGGAATTCGCGGTGACCCTGTCCGTGGCCATCCTCATGTCCATGGTGGTCTCCCTCACCGCCACCCCCATGATGTGCGCCAAGCTGCTCCGCCCCCATTCGGAAGAGAAGCACGGCAGGATCTTCCAGACCACCGAACGGTGGTTCCAGGCGGTGCTCGGCAAGTACGAGCTGGCCCTCATCTGGGTCCTGCGGCACCAGTTCCTCACCCTGATGGTCGCGGTGGGCACCGTGGTCAGCACCGTCGTCCTCTTCATCATCGTGCCCAAGGGCTTCTTTCCCCAGCAGGACACCGGGCGGATGATGGGCGCCATCCAGGCCGACCAGGACACCTCCTTCCGGGCCATGCGGGAACGGCTCACGGTGCTGTCCGCGATCGTGCAGAAGGACCCCGACGTGGCCCACACCATGGCCTTCGTGGGCGGCGGCGGCGTCACCAACACCGGGCGCATGTTCCTTTCGCTCAAGCCCAACAGCGAGCGCAAGCTGACCATCGACCAGGTCATCGCCCGCCTGCGCGGCTCGCTGTCCCGCGTGCCCGGCGCCAGCCTGTTCCTGCAGCCGGCCCAGGACCTCCGGATCGGCGGCCGGCTCGGCAACGCCCAGTACCAGTACACCCTCCAGGGCGACGATGCCAAGGAGCTGTTCCGCTGGGCCCCGCAGGTGCTGGCCAGGATGCGCACCATCAAGCTTCTGACCGACGTCAACAGCGACCAGCAGAACCTGGGGCTGCAGGCCACCCTGGTGGTGGACCGCCCCACCGCCTCCCGCATGGGCATCTCCGCCAAGGTGATCGACGACACCCTGTACGACGCCTTCGGCCAGCGCCCGGTGTCGACCATGTACACCTCGCTCAACCAGTACCACGTGGTCATGGAAGTGGCGCCCAAGTACTGGCAGGACCCCGACTCGCTGAAGACCATCTATGTCAGGCCGGCCAACGGCAAGCTGGTGCCGCTCTCCGCCTTCGCCCACTACCAGCTGGAGAACACCGCCCTGGCGGTCAACCACCAGGGCCAGCTGCCGTCCGTCACCCTCACCTTCAACCTGCCCGTGGGCGTGGCCCTGGGCGACGCGGTCACGGCCATCAACAAGGCCCAGGAGCAGATCCGGCTGCCCGCCTCCATCCGCGGCAGCTTCATGGGCACCGCCCAGGCCTTCCAGGCGTCCCTGGCCAACGAGCCGGTGCTCATCGCCGCGGCCCTGCTGGCGGTCTACCTGGTGCTGGGCATCCTCTACGAAAGCCTGATCCATCCCATCACCATCCTGTCCACCCTGCCTTCGGCCGGCGTTGGCGCCCTGCTGGCGCTGCTGGCCTGCCGCACCGACCTGAGCGTGATCGCCCTGATCGGCATCATCCTGCTGATCGGCATCGTCAAGAAGAACGCCATCCTCATGATCGACTTCGCCCTGGAGGTGGAGCGGCGGGAAGGCACCACCCCCGAGCAGTCCATCTTCCAGGCCTGCCTGCTGCGGTTCCGGCCCATCACCATGACCACCATGGCCGCGCTGCTGGGCGGCCTGCCCCTGGCCATGGGCATCGGCACCGGCTCCGAGCTGCGCCGGCCCCTGGGCATCGCCATCGTGGGCGGCCTGATCTTCAGCCAGATGCTCACCCTCTTCACCACGCCGGTGATCTACCTCTACTTCGACCGGCTCGGGATCTGGTGGCACAGGCGCCAGGCCCGCTCCAGACTGGCCAAGGCGGGGAAGACGGGCATACTGGAAGCCTGAATCCTTTTCATGCATCATGGAACATTCGCCGAGGTCCCCCAATGGCTGCACCCTCTCCGCTCGGTCAACGGGCCCTGGCTTGCGCCGGGGGCCGGGGATGACCGCGCCGCGGGGAACCGCCGGGCGCATGCCTTTGAACGAGAAGCGGTTCCAGGCCATCATCGATTCGGTCAATGACGGCATCTTCATCCAGGATCCGGAGACGGACGCCATCCTCGATGTGAACAGCCGGCTATGCGAGTGGTTCGGCCGCACCCGGGAGGAACTGCTCAGGCTCGACCTGGGGCGCCTGGGACTGGGGATCTGGCCCTACACCCCGGAGACCGCCCGGGAATGGGCCGCCAAGGCCGCCGCGGGCGAGCCCCAGACCTTCGAATGGCTCTGCTCCACCCAGAGCGGCAACCTGATCTGGCTGGAAGTGAACATGCGCCGCGCCGACATCGGCGGACAGGACCGGCTGGTGGTGACCGCCGGCAACATCACCCAGCGCAAGCGGGGCGAGATGGAGGGTTCGGCGCGGCTCAAGCGGGCCGAGGCCCAGAACGCCGTGTCCCTGGCGCTGGCCGGGGTCGGGCCGGACTTCGAGGCCGCGCTCAGGCTGATCGCCCACCACCTGGCGGTCCAGGTGGGCGACCTCTGCACCCTGAACCTGGTGGGCGAGGACGGCCTGCTGCACCCGTCGGAAGTGGCCCAGCCCTACGTCGGCGGGGACGCCCTGCTGCCGGACTACCGCAACCTGCCGCCGCTGGCCCTGGGCGAGCTCGGGGCCGGGCAGGTGGCCCTGACCGGCGCCGCCCTGCGCCTGGAGAACCGGCCCGTGGAGGAGATCGAGGCGCTGATGCGCCCGGAGTTCAAGCCCTACGTCGACCGCTTCCGGATCCACAGCCTGCTGATCGTGCCCATGCGGACCGAGGGCCGGACCATCGGCACCATCGCCCTGGCCATGGGCGGCGCCAGCCGGCCCTATTCCGTGGAGGACCAGGCCGTCATCCAGAACCTGGCCGACCGGGCCGGCCTGACCATCACCAACGCCCAGCTCTACGCGGAAAACCTGGCCCAGGCCAAGGAACTGAAGAAGACCAACCTGGAACTGGAGCGCCGGGTCGAGGCGCGCACCGCCGAGCTCGAACAGGCCAACGCCCGGCTCCAGCAGATGGCCATGGAGGACGGCCTCNCCCGCCTGTCCAACCGCCGGCACTTCGACAGCGTCCTGGACAACGAGATCCGCCGGGCCCTGCGCAAGGGCGACCCGCTCTCCCTGATCATGGCGGACGTGGACTTCTTCAAGCGGTTCAACGACCTCAACGGGCACGTGGCGGGCGACGGCTGCCTGCAGGCCATCGGCGAGGTCATGAAGGACGCCTTCCGCCGGGTGGAGGAGCTGCCGGCCCGCTACGGCGGCGAGGAGTTCGCGGTGATCCTTCCCGGCGCCGACGCCGGCCGCGCCCGGGAGGCCGCGGAGATGCTGCTGAAGGCGGTGGAGGGGCGCCGGATCCCGCACGGCAACAGCGACGCCGGCCCCTTCGTGACCCTCAGCCTGGGCTTCGTCAGCGCCAAGGTCACCAGCGAAACCACCTCGGCCTGGTTCATCACCTCGGCCGACCAGGGCCTCTACCGCAGCAAGGCCGCCGGCCGGAACCGCGCCACCGCCGCCACCGCGATTTAATCCTACCTCCCCGGTCTGGATCTAGGCATACTCATCGACTGGTCTTCCTTGGGGAGCTTTCATGAGATGGATAACTCTTTTATTCATTGGAGTTTGCTTGTGTACCGAGGCCCAGGTCCCGCCGGGGCGGGCCCCCGGGACCGTGGGCGGGCCGTGGCAGCGTTCGGCCCTGGACAGCGGCAGCGGGAGGCTCTACGTGCCCGGCCCGGCCGGGGTGGCGGTGCTGGATCCGGAGGGCCGGCGGGTGGGGGAGGTGGCCGGCACCCGGGGCGCGCACAGCGTCGCCCTGGCCCCCGAACTCGGGATCGGGATCTGCAGCAGCGGGCGCACCAATACCTTGCACGTTTTCAACCTGGCCAGCCTGGTGGTGGAGAAGGAACTGCGCACCACCGGAGGCAACCCCGAGGCGGTGGTGTTCGATCCGGCCGCGCGCCGGATCTTCGCGTTCAACGAGCGGGGGCGCAACGCCACCGCCTTCGACGCCTTCGGCGGGGCCGTGGCCGGGAGCGTGGCCCTGGGCGGCAGGCCGGGCGCGGCGGTGGCCGACGGCCGCGGACACATCTTCGTCGGCCTCCGGGACACCCGGGAGGTCCTGGTGCTGGACTGCTGGAAGCTGACGGTCCTGAAGCGGGTGCCGGTGCCGGACCTGGAGGACCCTTCCGGGCTGGCCCTGGACCCGGTGCGCAACCGCCTGTTCGTGCTGGGCGCCAACCGGCTCATGGCGATCCTGGACAGCGGCGGCTGGACGCCGCTCTCGACCCTGCCCATCGGGGCCGAGCCGGCGGGCGCGGTGTGCGACCCGGACACCGGCGGGGCCACCGTGTCCCACCGGGACGGCAGCGTCACGGTGATCCATCCGGATGCGGCCGGGGAGTACAAGGTGGAGGCCAGCTGAGCCGGCCCGCCCGTCAAGATCCATGAAAGAGTTAAATTATAATTTCCCTCACTCGTGGATCGCCCGTTGTGCCGATAAGGGAAGAAGGAGATCATGGAGGCTCCGGTTCGGTGCTTCGGGAGGATTTAAGTGCTTATAAAAAGACGTTGGAGTATTCTTAACGTAACATTCCTGCTTGGAACCCTTGGCTTGGCGCTCGTGCTGGTGCCCCTGGCGTTTTCCCGCTCCCTGACCCACTGGGGGGGGTGGGTGGTGTTCCTGGTCATGGTCGGCACCATCGGGATGTCCGTGACCTGCGGCTACCACCGGCTGTTCAGCCACCGCGCCTACCAGGCCCGGTGGCCGGTGCGGCTGTTCCTGCTCTGCTTCGGCGCCGCCAGTTTCGAGAACTCGGCCCTGCAGTGGGCCAGCGACCACCGCATCCACCACCGGCACGTGGACCAGGGCGACGACCCCTACAATAGCCGGAAGGGCTTCTGGTACGCCCACTGGGTCTGGGTGATGGAGGAACGGGTCCAGGCCATCGCCGGGGTGCATGACCTGGAGCAGGACCCCCTGGTCATGTGGCAGCACCGGCACCATTTCCTCATCGGCGCCTGCGCGGCCACCGCCCTGCCGGTGGCCGCCGGGATCCTCACCCACAACCTCGCGGGCTGCCTGATCCTCGGCGTCCTGCTCCGGATCGTGGTGACCCACCACACCACCTTCTTCATCAACAGCGCGGCGCACTTCTTCGGCACCCAGCCCTACACCGACGCCAACTCGGCCCGGGACAACGCCTTCCTGGCCCCCCTCACCTACGGCGAAGGCTTCCACAACTACCACCACATGTGGCAGTGGGACTACCGCAACGGGGTCAAGTGGTACCAGTGGGACCCGGCCAAGTGGGTGATCAAGGCCATGTCGTGGACCGGCCTGGCCAGCGGGCTGCGCTCCGTGCCCGACCCGGTGATCCGGCGCGCCCGGATCCAGATGGAGGAGAAGGCCCTGCTGGCGCGCCTGGCCAAGGCGCCGCCGCTGGCCGCCAGGACCCTGAACGCCCGGGTGGTGCAGGCCCGGGAGCGCCTGGACCAGGCCCTGCAGGCCCTGCAGGAGCACCGGGAAGCCTGGGACCGGCGCAAGGCCCAGCTGCAGGAGCAGCGCCTGGCCTGGGAGCTGCGCAAGGCCGAGTGGAAGGCGGCCATGGCCCAGCGCAAGCGGGAATTCCGGCTCGCCTGGTCCGAGTGGAAGGCCGCGCGCCTGGCGGTGCGGCGGGCGGCGTTCGCCTCCTGAGTTGAGTAGGCTGCCACACTAAGGCCATGGAAGTCATCATCCGCCCCGACCCCCGGCAGGCCGCGCTCCTCGCGGCCCGGATCATCGAGAAGGAGCTCAAGGCCAGGCCGGACCTGGTGCTGGGCCTCGCCACCGGACGGACCATGGAGACGGTCTACGCCTGCCTGGTGGAACGGCACCGGGAAGGGGGTCTGGACTTTTCCCGCTGCCGCACCTTCAACCTCGACGAGTACATCGGGATTGCCCCGGACCACCCGGGTTCCTACCGGAACTACATGGAGGAGCACCTGTTCCGCCACGTGAACCTGGTCCCGGGCAACACCCAGCTGCCGGACGGGATGGCCGCCGACCTGGGGGCCGAAAGCCGCCGCTACGAAGCGAGCATCCTATCGGCCGGAGGCATCGATCTGCAGCTGCTGGGGCTGGGCGGCGACGGCCACATCGGCTTCAACGAGCCGCTTTCCGCCCTGCTGTCCCGGACCCGGGAAAAGGCCCTGACCCCCGCCACCCGCATCCAGAACGCCCCCATGTTCGGCGGCGACCCCGCCCGGGTCCCGCCCCGGGCCATCACCATGGGCGTGGGCACCATCCTGGACTCCCGCCGCTGCCTGCTGCTGGCCACCGGGCCGGAAAAGGCCGCCATCCTCGCCAAGGCGGTGGAGGGCCCGATCACCGCCATGGTCACCGCCTCCGCCCTCCAGCTCCACCCCAGGTGCCAGGTGGTGGCCGACGCCGCGGCCGCCGCCGAACTCCAGGGGGTCGAATACTACCAGTGGATCTTCGAGAACGAACCCGAGTGGGCCGACTTCCGCTAGGCTAACGGCTGGCGAGGCCTCCGGCCACTTCGCCGCCGTCGATGATGTAGACGTGGCCGGTGAGGTAGGCGGCGTCGTCCGAAGCCAGGAAGGCGAACAGGCCCGCCACCTCCTCGGGCTGGGCATGGCGCTTCAGGGGGATCTTCTGGTTCAGCTCCTCGAACATCTCGTCGGTGTACTCGGCCCGCTGCATGGGGGTCATGACGTAGCCCGGAGCCACGGCCATGACCCTGACCGTCGGCGCCAGTTCGATGGCCATGGAGCGGGTGAGCTCGATCACCCCGGCCTTGGTGGCGTTGTAGTCGGCGTAGTAGCGGAAGCCCATGATCCCGTTGGTGGAGGCCATGTTGAGGATGACCCCGCCGCCCTGGGCGACCATCAGCCGGGCCGCGGCCTGGGCGACGAAGAAATGCCCGGTCAGGTTGGTGGCGATCACCCGGTCCCACTCCTCGGGGGTGATCTCCAGGACGGACGCGTGGCGGATGCTGATGCCGGCGTTGTTGACCAGCACGTCCACTCCGCCCATCAGCGCCACGGCCCGGTCGAACGCGGGCTGGATCTGGTCGAGCCGGGACACGTCGCAGGGGATGAAGGCGGTCAGGCCGGGCAGGGTCTCCAGCAGCTGCTGGCCGCCCGCCAGGTCCCGGTCGAACACGCAGACCCGGGACCCTTCCTGGATGAACCGGGCGGCGGTGGCCAGGCCGATGCCGCTGGCGCCTCCGGTGACCACGACGTTCTTCCCATTCAGACCAAGCATGGGGCGCCTCCTATCGAGCTGGTGGAAAGGTCATCGTCTGATGCGGGCGAGCACGGCGTCCAGCGCCGCGGTCCAGGCCTCGAGCCCCTGCCGGCTCCGGAGGATGCCCAGTCCGTATTCGGTGATCCCGCCCGGCGTCGCCAGCCGGTCCAGCATGGCCTGGATCGGCTCGCCGGGGCTGGCCGAGGCCATCGCCGCGGTGCTGCGGATGGTTTCCAGCACCAGGGTGCGGGCGACTTCGGGCGGCACGCCCTGGCGTTCGCTCCAGGCCACCGTCTCGTCCGCCAGGGCGTACATCCATCCGTAGAAGGCGGCGATGACGCTGGCGGCGATGAAGCCGGCCTCGTCGGGCAGGACCAGGACCCGGCCCAGCCGGGCGAAGACCTCCGCCACCGCCGGATCGCCGGGGAACAGCAGGGTGGGGCTCTGGTTGACGGCGGCGCTGGAGATGGGCATCACCCGCACGGCCCGGGCCGGGGCGACCGCCGGCGCCAGCTCGGCCAGGGTCAGCCCCGCCACCACGGACGCCACGGTCTGCCCGGCCCGGAACGCCAGGGCCCGGCACCCGGGCAGCGCGTCCGCCGGGCGCACCGCCAGGATCACCAGGCTTGCGGCGTCCACCAGGGCCTGGTTGCCTTCGAGGGCCTCCGCGCCCCACAGCCGCGCCAGCCGCCGGGCGCGCCCGGCATCGATGTCCGTGACCAGGACCGGGCGCCCGGGGGGCTGCCGGTGGAACCCTTCCAGCAGGTAGCCCGCCAGGTGCCCGGCGCCGATGACCCCGATCGCGCCGGTCATCGCCCGCGCTCCCCGGCCAGCCGCACCAGCGTCGCCAGCAGCTCCTCCACCCGCAGGCAGACCGTGGCCCCCAGGGCCTCCAGCTCGGCGCTGACGTCCACCGGCAGGCTGTCGGCGCTGTCCTCCGGCACCTGGTTCAGCTTGCCGCCGATGAAGATCGGCAGGTCCAGGCCGAGCCGGACCATCTCCCGGCGCAGGTCCTTCAGGAAGCCCAGGGCCACCCCGTTGTAGGTGCTGACGGCGATGAAATCGGACCGGTCCGCCAGGGCCCGCCGGGCCACGTCCTCGGGCTCGGCGCTGACCCCGGCGTCGCACACCGAGACCCCGAGCGCCTCCAGCACGGTCTCCACCAGGATCTTGCCGTATTCGTGGACATCGGTGCAGGTGACGCAGGCCTTGAAGCCGGCCCCGCGCAGCGCGGCCCGGTCCCCGTCCCCCAGCCCCGCGGCCACGCCGCGCCCCTGGGCCTCCAGGGCCGCCACGGTGGTGGCCCGCACCACCGGGATGCGCTTGCGCAGGGCGTCCGCCTGGGGCTTGCCGGGGCCGAAACGCTCCTCCATGGCCTTGGCGCCGATCCGGCGGATGGCCAGGAGCAGCTCGAACGGGTTGCGGGTGTCGACGCCGGCCTCCCGCAGGCCTTTCAGGGCGTTCTCCTTGAAGGTCCGGCCCCCCGCGACCATCTGGTCGGCCAGGGCATCGGCCCGGGACAGGTCCAGGAGCGGCCGGTAGCCGTCCGCGCGCTGGATCAGGCGGTTGGCGAACAGGTGGGCGTCCACGATCTCGCCCACCTCCGGAATGCGCATGGCCTCGGTCACCGGCACCGGGTTCAGGCCGTGGCCGGTGGGCAGGGTGGACTGGGCGAGGATGTCGGCCAGCAGGTAGCTGGCGAGGTTGGCGTAGTTCTCCACCTCGCTGGCCACGAAGATGGTGGTGTTGCCGTAGACCATGCTGCCCGGGTGCGGGCTCACCCGGGCCAGGGCGCGCTGGAAGGCCAGGCGGGTGAGGGGGTCGGAGAAGGTGTGCCCGTAGCAGTGACTCATGCGGGCGCCGATCAGCTCCTCGACGATGTAGCACTCCAGCAGCACCGCCCCGATCCCGCAGGCCAGGTCGCAGAACAGCGAGGCGAACCCGTCGTCCAGGTTGGAGTGGATCAGCACCTCGGCGGGCTGGGCGGCGCAGAGCGCCAGGGCCTTGACCGTCTCGGCGGTGGGGCCCACGTCGTCGCTCCAGCGCGGCATGCGGAAGGTGAAGAACTGCCCCATGTTGCCGATGGTGGTGGACCCGGCCAGGAGCGCGGCCACGGTGTTCTCCAGGGCGGCCGGCGTGCCCAGCACGAAGTCGCCGAAGTGCGGCGCCACCGGCGCCGAGCGGGTGAGGGCGGCGAAGTCCTCCGGGCCGTCCAGGATCAGCCCGGTGCCCCGGGGCATGCGGGCGCGCTGGGCGGCCGGGTAGCCCATGCTCCAGTCCAGGCAGATGCCGTAGCGGTCCACCCGGTATCCGGCCGCTGCGACCCGATCGTGGATCTCGGCGAAGGCCCGGCGGCTCTTCTCGGCGCTGCGGTAGCCCACCTGGGCGTGCAGCATGATCCGGCCTTCGGCCATGCGCCGGCGCTTGTACTCGGCCTCCGAGCCCACCCCGTATTCGGTGAGGAACGGACAGGTTCCGACCCGGACCGTCCGGGCCAGCTCCCGGCCCTCGGCCAGCAGCCCGGCGACGTCGGGCAGTTCCGCTTCGGGGAAGATCCAGGTCCGGTCAAGCGCGTTCATGGTCGTTCCCCCTCCGGCGGAGCGTTGGTTCAATCCAGGACCGTCCCGGCCCCTCCCGAAGCCCCGGCGGCCGCCAGATGGTCGGCGATGGCCTGGAACACCAGGGCGCCCGCGACCGATCCGCCGTCCAGGACCCCGATGCTCTGGTCGCCGTAGTAGGCGGCCCTGCCGTGCACCGAGCGCATGGCCCGGGTGGCTTCGCTGCCTTCCGCCGCGGCCCGGGCCGCCCGGGCGAAGGCGGCCGCGGACGGCTCCGCGGACCGGGCCTTGAGTTCCGCCACGGCCGGACAGAGCGCGTCGAGGATGGTCTTGTCGCCGGGCTTGGAGCCGGCCTTGGCCATCACCAGGTTCAGCCCGGCCTCCATGGCTTCGGCCAGTTCCGGCAGGGCGGCTTCGGTCCTGCCCTTGAGCGCCTTGGCCATGCCCATGAGGCAGAACGAGGTGATGGTGCCCAGGGTCGAGGGGGCTGCTTCGTTGAAGACGCCCGAGCACTTCATCAGCGCCTTGCCCAGATCCGGTTCGGCGCAGGTCTCCAGGTAGCAGGCCATGGCCTGGTAGCCTTCGGCCATGGAGATGCCCAGATCGCCGTCGCCGTTGCGCTGGTCGAGCTCGATGAGGTAGTCCTTGTTCTGGGCCATCACCTGGCTGATCTGCCGGACGGCGGCCCTGAGGGCGTTGAGATCCATCGAAACTCCCTGGCTACTTGTTCGAATTGGTATAGAAGGGCGTGGAGCCGGGCGCCCTGAGCAGGGCCTTCAGCTCGGCGTCGAGCTTGAGCAGCGTGACCGAAAGGCCGGCCATCTCCATCGACGTGGCGAATTCGCCCACGTGGGGCATGAACGAGGCCACGCCGCGCGCCGCCAGGGCCTGGTGCAGGGCCCGGTAGACGATGAGGAGCTCTTCCAGCGGCGTGGCGCCCAGGCCGTTCACCATGACCGAGACTTCGTCGCCCGCGGCCAGGGGCATGTCCTCGAGGATCTTTTCCAGCGCCAGGGCGGCGATGTCGTCGGCCTTCATCATCGGCCGGATCTGGATGCCCGGTTCGCCGTGGATGCCCATGCCGATCTCGATCTCGTCGTCCTTGATGGAGAAGGTGGGCTTGCCCACCTGGGGGACGATGCAGGGGCTCAGGGCCACGCCCAGGGTCCGGATGTTGGCCAGGGCCTTCCGCGCCGCCGCGGCCACCCCGGCCAGGTCGTCGCCGCGCTCCGCTGCGGCCCCGGCGATCTTGAAGGCGTAGACCATCCCGGCCACCCCGCGCCGTTTCCCTTCGGCGCCCTTGGGCGCGGAGGCCACGTCATCGCAGACCCGGACGGTGGCGGTCCGGATGTCGTCGAAATCCGCGGTTTCGCAGGCCATGTCGAAATTGAGGCTGTCCCCGCCGTAGTTGCCGTAGAGGCAGAGCACGCCCGCGCCGCCGTCGCAGGCCTTGATCAGGTCGGTCATCTTCTGGGCGGAAGGGGAGGCGAACACGTTGCCGACGGCGCAGCCGTCCAGCATGCCCTCGCCCACGTAGCCGAGGAAGACCGGCAGGGGGCCGCTTCCCCCGCCGGTGACGATCGCCACCTTGCCCTTCCGGGCCGCGGGGTTGCGCAGGATGACCCGGGGGTCCCCGTCCAGAGTGCGCAGCCGGTCGCCGTAGGCCAGCACGATGCCTTCGACGACTTCGGTGACGAACTGGTCGGGTTCATTCATTATCTTCTTCATCATTGCTCCCAAAGGGGTCCAGGATTCTCTTAATAATCGCGTGACGCGTTCCGCTCCCATCCGGCCAGGGACCTGCCCGGCTGGAGACCGCTGACGGTCGGCTGGAAACTGCGGTTGGGGCTATTGTACTCAAATGCCGGGCTCCGGGGGGGAGGGCCTCATTCCCATTTGACATCCATGAGCCATTTCGGCAATCTTTCGTCATACGTGGCCAGAATGGATTGACCCTCTTTGAGGAAAACTCGAGGTTCGTTTCCACGGTCACGGGACCGGAACGAACCCGCACCCCTTTCCCAGAGGCCGAAATGCAAAACTTCACCTACTGCAATCCCACCAGGATCCTGTTCGGCCAGGGCCAGATCGCGGAAATCACCAAGGAGATCCCGGCAGGCCAGCGGGTGCTGGTCACCTACGGCGGCGGCAGCGTCCTGCGGAACGGCACCCTGGACGATGTGCGCGCGGCCCTGAAGCACACCGTGGTCACCGAATTCGGCGGTATCGAACCCAATCCGACGTATGAGAATCTAATGAAAGCCGTATGGGTCGCCCGGGAAGCCAAGATCGAATTCATCCTGGCGGTGGGCGGCGGATCCGTGATCGACGGCACCAAGTTCATCGCCGCCGCCATCCCCTACCGGGGCGAGGATCCCTGGGACCTGGTCGGGCGCAAGGCCCCGGTCAAGGAGGCGGTACCCTTCGGCAGCGTGCTGACCCTGCCCGCCACCGGTTCGGAGATGAACAGCGGCGCGGTCATCACCCGCAAATCCATCGGCGCCAAGCTCGCCTTCGGCAGCCCGCTGCTGTTCCCCCGGTTCTCCGTGCTGGATCCGGTCAAGACCTACACCCTGCCGCCGAGGCAGATCGCCAACGGGGTCATCGACGCCTTCGTCCACACCACCGAGCAGTACCTCACCTATCCCGCCGGCGCGCCCATGCAGGACCGCTTCTCAGAAGGCATCCTGCGCACCCTCATCGAAGTGGGCCCGGTCACCCTGCGCGAACCCGGCCAGTACGAAGCCCGGGCCGCGCTGGTCTGGAGCGCCACCCTCGCCCTGAACGGCCTCATCGGCGCCGGTGTGCCCCAGGACTGGGCCACCCACATGATCGGCCACGAACTGACCGCCAAGTTCGGCCTGGACCATGCCCAGAGCCTGGCCGTGGTCCTGCCGGCCCTGCTCACCGAGCGGCTGGACGCCAAGCGGGCCAAGCTGCTGCAGTATGCCGAGCGGGTCTGGGATCTGCGGGAAAGCGACGACGGCGCCCGGGCCCTCCAGGCCATCGAACGCACCCGGACCTTCTTCGAAAGCCTGGGCGTGAAGACCCGCCTGAAGGACTACGGCATCGGCGAGACGGACATCGCCGGCATCGTGGCGGCCCTGGAAGCCCACGGCATGACCCGGCTGGGCGAGCACAAGGACATCACCCTCGAGGTTTCGCGCCGGATCCTGCACCGGGCCCTGTGAGCGCATTTTCACAACGGCCGGCGTGTGCTGAGTTCCCCTCCGCCCCCGGTGAACGGGCGGCGTGACGGGGTGGGGCGGACGACCTGGGCCCGCCCCGGCCCGGTCCTAAAAATGGCATTGGTAATTGAGGCCGAGGGGGCCGGATTGGGTGTACGATCCTGCGATACCCATCAGACAAATAGCGGAGGGAACATGAAGCGACTCGTGTTCAACAGCTTCCTTGCTGCGACGATCTGGAGCGCCGCATTCGCCGCACCACCCCAGAAGGTGGTCTATGCCATGCAGACCGAGTCCCCCACGCTGGACCCGACCCTCAACTACTGGTTCCGGGGCTCGGTCCTGCTTCACCACCTGTTCACGGGTCTGTACCGCCTGGACCAGGATGGCAAGGCGGTGCCCGGCATGGCCAGCGGCTATACCCTGGACAAGACCAAGACCGTCTACACCTTCAAGATCGCCAACGACGCCAAGTGGACCGATGGCAAGCCGGTGACAGCCAATGACTTCGAGTATGCCTGGAAGCGGGCGCTGCTCCCCAAGACCGCCGCGCCCGGCGCCTTCTACCTCTACTACATCAAGAACGCCAAGGCCGCCAACGAAGGCAAGGGTTCCCTTGATGACGTGGGCGTGAAGGTCCTGGACCCCAAGACCCTCCAGGTCACCTTGGAGAACCCGACGCCCTATTTCTTCGACCTGCTCGCCGTCTCGGTATACAACCCGGTACGCAAAGACGTGGTTGAGGGCAACGAACAGTGGTCCCGCAATGTCAAAAGTTATGTATGCAACGGGCCGTTCATGCTCACTGAGATCAAGCCGAAGGAAAAGTACGTCCTGAAGAAGAACCCCACCTACCTGTACGCCTCCCGAACCAGGCTGGAAACCCTGGAGATCCCGATCATCGAAGATGCCGCCTCCCAGCTGGCGGCCTACCAGACCGGTGAAATCCAGGTGTTCGAGGATCCTTCCCCGGAGGCGCTCAGGAAGTACGCGGGCAGCCCCGAACTGAAGTCCTTCCCCCGGATCGGCATGTTCTACACGGATCTCAACACCTCCCACAAGCCGCTGGACGACCCGCGGGTGCGCCAGGCTCTGAGCCTGGGAATCAATCGCGAACAGATCGTGAAGTTCGTGCTGCAGACCAACGACAAGCCCGCCTTCGGATTCGTGCCCTACGGCATTCCCGACGGGGTGAAGACCAACAAGGAATACCGGGACGTGGCCGGGAACGTCTTCAAGGAGGACCTGGCCAAGGCCAGGAAGCTGCTGGCGGAGGCCGGCTTCCCCGGCGGGCAGAACTTCCCCAAGCTGACCTTCATCTGCATGGCCGCCCAGCTGGACAAGGATGTGTCCCAGGCGCTCCAGGGCATGTGGAAGGCCAACCTGGGGGTGAACGTGGATATCCGCACCTTCGAGTCCAAGGTCTACTGGGGCGAGCTGTACCGAGGCAACTACGACATCGCCCGCAACGGCTTCACCGGAGACTATTCCGATCCCATCGGCAACCTGGAGATCTTCCTCAGTCCCCAGAACGTCAAGACCAACCGCTGGTCCAACGCCGCCTTCGACCAGCTGATCAATGTCAACCACCAGCTGACCAGCCAGAAGCAGCGCATGGCCAATTTCGTCAAGGCGGAGCAGATCCTCGCCGCCGACATGCCGTGCATCCCGATCTACTACTACACCTCCCGGCTGATGGTCAAACCGAACGTGAAGAACGCGATCCGGACCTACCTCGGCCATCCCGTGTTCGATTTCGCATACGTCGAATAGTATGAAACGCCATGTCCGTCTGGAAGTGGACCTGGATCTCCTGGTCCACAACCTGCAGGCCGTCCGGAAGGTGCTCGCCGCCGGCCCCCCCGGGGCCGACGGGGCGCCGCCCCGGATCGCCGCGGTGCTGAAGGGCGACGCCTACGGGCTTGGCGCGGTGGCGGTGGGCCGGGAGTTCCTGGCCGCGGGGGTCGATCTGTTGACGGTCGCCTATCTGCCCGAGGCCCTGGAACTGCGCCGGGAGCTTCCGGACGCGCCGGTCCTGATCATGGGCTACACGCCGACGGAATTCCTGGGCGACGCCGCCCGGGCCGGGTTCCGCGTCACGCTGTACGAAATGGAGCAGGCCGAGGCCCTGTCCCGGGCCTCGGTGGCCCTGGGGACGCGGACGCCGGTCCACGTGAAGATCGACACCGGGCTCAACCGCCTGGGCCTCAAACCGGACTCCGGCACGCCGACATTATTGGCGCGCATGGCCGACCTGCCGGGCATCCGGCTGGAGGGGATCTACAGCCACCTCGCCTTCCGCGACGCCCCTTCGGACCATGCCCAGTTCACCCTGCTGCAGCAGGTCATCGCCGGCGCCGAGGCGCTGGGCCTGCGCTTCCCGTTGCGCCACATCGGCGACAGCATCGCCCTGGTGCGCTATCCGGAATACCGTCTGGACATGGTCCGGGTGGGCGCGATCCTGTTCGGGAACCAGCCCTTGCGGGCGCCCCTGGTGGACACCATGGACCTCCGGGTCCCCTTCGCCCTGCGGGCGCGGCTGGCCCGGGTGGCCTGGGCCGAGGAGGGGGCCTTCGTGGGCTACGACGATTCCTGGAAGGCGCCCCCGGGCGGCGCCCTGCTGGCCACCGTGCCCCTGGGCTTCTGCGACGGCTACACCCGGCGGCTTTCGAACAAAGGCCAGGCCGTCGTCCGGGGCAGGAGGGTCCCGGTGGTGGGGCTGATCATGATGGACCAGCTGATCCTGGACGTCACCCAGGTGCCGGACGCCGTCGTGGGCGACGAGGCGCTGTTCCTGGGCCGGTCCGGCGATGACGAGGTGGGGACCATGGAACTGGCGGACTGGAGCAGCACCGGGCGCAACGAAATCATCAGCGTCATCGGCCGCCGGGTCACCCGGGCCTACCACCGGGGAGGTACGCCCGCCGCGGAGCGGGATTACCTCCTGGACCCCCAGCGCGCCATCTGAACGACCGGAAACGGGACCACACCGGGAGGGAACGTGTTCGGCTACATCCTCAAGCGGATATTCGCGGGCATCCTCACCATGTGGGTGCTGGTGACGGTCACCTTCTTCCTGACCCGGGCCATCCCCGGGGGGCCCTTCAGCCCCGCCGAGGAGCGCAAGGTGCCGGCCGAAGTGCTCGAGGCCATCGAGAAGCGCTACGGCCTGAGCGACCCGGTGCCGGTGCAGTACGCCCGCTACATGAACAAGCTGGTCCATGGGGACCTGGGCGTCTCCTTCAAGGATCTGGACGTGTCGGTGAACGACATCGTGGTCCGGGGCTTTCCGGTCTCGGCCCGGGTCGGGCTCCTGGCGCTGCTGGCCTCGCTGCTGGCGGGAATCCCCCTCGGCATCATCTCCGCCGTGCGCCGCGGGAAGCTGATCGACGGGGTCTCGATGGTGATCGCTACGATCGGCGTCTCGGTCCCCAGCTTCGTCCTGACCGTGCTCATGCTCTACCTGTTCGCGGTGGTGCTGCACCTCCTGCCCACGATGGGCCTCACCACCTGGAAGCACTACCTCATGCCGGTGGCGGGGCTGGCGGTCGCGCCCATTTCCTACATCGCCCGGCTGATGCGCTCGAGCATGCTGGAAGTCATGCGCCAGGACTACATCCGCACGGCCCGCGCGAAGGGGCTGGGGGAACTGGGGGTCATCGTCAAGCACGCCGTCCAGAACGCCATCATCCCGGTGGTCACCTATCTGGGGCCGCTGATCGCCGGCCTGATCACGGGCAGCTTCGTGGTCGAACGGATCTTTTCCATTCCCGGGATCGGCCGGGCCTATGTGGGCTCCATCGGCGACCGGGACTACGCGGTGATCCTCGCCATGACCATCTTCTTCGGGGCCCTGGTCGTGGCGCTCAACATCGTGGTGGACGTGCTCTACGTCGTCATCGACCCCCGGGTCCGGATCGAGGACTAGGCCCATGGAACCGATGCCTCTCACCGCCGACCTGTTCCAGCCGCTGGAAGCCGGCGCCTTCCAGGACGAGGCCGGCCTGCGCCCCTCCCGCTCGTACTGGCAGGACGCCTGGGAGCGGCTGAAGCGGGACCGCCTGGCCATCCTCGGCCTGCTGATCCTGGTCATCCTCGCCCTGCTGGCGATCTTCGGCCCGATGCTGTCGTCCTACAGCTACGACGGCCAGGATTTCGCCCTGCAGAACCAGTGGCCTTCGCTGCAGCACTGGTGCGGCACCGACCGGTTCGGCCGGGACATCTTCATCCGGGTCCTGTACGGCGCCCGCATCTCCCTATCCATCGGGCTGGTCACGGCCATCGTCAGCAGCGTGATCGGCGTGATCTACGGCGGCGTCTCGGGCTATTTCGGCGGACGGGTGGACATGGTCCTGATGCGGATCGTGGACATCCTGATCGGCGTGCCTTCCCTGCTCTACATCATCCTCATCATGATGTTCCTGGGTCCCAACCTGCAGAGCATCCTCATCGCGCTCTGCCTGACCGCATGGATCGGGACCGCGCGGATCGCGCGCTCCCAGGTGCTGACCCTCAAGAACCAGGAGTTCTCCCTGGCGGCCAAGGCGATCGGTTCGTCCGACGCGCGGATCCTGTTCCGCCACCTCATCCCCAACAGCATCGGGCCGCTCATCGTCACGGTGACCTTCATCATCCCGACCGCGATCTTCTCCGAAGCCTTCCTCAGCTTCCTCGGCATCGGGATCCAGGTGCCCATGGCCTCCTGGGGCACCTTGGCCAGCGAGGCGATCCCGACCCTGTTCTCCGACCCCTACCAGATGCTGGCGCCGACCTTCGCCATCAGCATCTCCATGTTCGCCCTGAACTTCGTCGGGGACGGATTGCGCGACGCCCTGGATCCCAGGCTCAAGAAGTGAGGTGTTTGACGCCATGCCATTGCTGGACGTCCGCAATCTCAGAACCACCTTCAGCATCGACGCCGGGCGGGTCCAGGCGGTGCGCGGCATTTCCTTCCATGTGGAAAAGGGCGAATCCATCGGCATCGTCGGCGAGTCGGGCTCCGGCAAGAGCGTATCCATGCTTTCGGTCATGCGCCTGCTGCCGGAGAACGCCCGGATCGAGGCGGACAGCATCCGGTTCCAGGACGAGGAGCTGACCGGGAAGAGCGACCGCTACCTGCGCGGTCTGCACGGCAACGAGATCGGCATGGTCTTCCAGGACCCCATGACCTCCCTCAATCCCCTGACCCGGGTGGGCAAGCAGGTGATGGAGCCGATCCTGCTGCACGCCAAGGCCTCGCGCGCCGAGGCCCGGAAGCGGGCGCTCGGCCTCCTGGAACTGGTGGAGATCCCCGACGCCGCCAGCCGGTTCCGGCAGTATCCCCACGAGTTCTCCGGCGGCATGCGGCAACGGGCCCTGATCGCCATGGCCATCGCCTGCAACCCCAAGCTGCTCATCGCCGACGAGCCGACCACGGCGCTGGACGTGACCATCCAGGCGCAGATCCTGGAGCTCATGACCCAGCTGAAAGAGAAGCTGGATACCTCGATCATCCTCATCACCCACAACCTCGGGGTGGTGGCGACGATGTGCAGCCGGGTGATCGTGATGTATGGCGGCACCATCGTGGAGCAGGGCAGCATCCGGGAGATCTTCCGGCAGGCCCGGCATCCCTATACCTGGGGCCTGCTCAGATCCATCCCGGACGTTTCCCGCGGAGCCGGCCGGCAGCCCCTGGTGCCCATCGCCGGGAGCCCGCCGGACCTCCTGGCCCCTCCTCCCGGGTGCCCCTTCGCGCCGCGCTGCACCCATGCCATGAAGGTCTGCGCCCTGCTCCCGCCGGAGACCAGCCGGCTGAGCGAGACCCACAGCTCGGCCTGCTGGCTGAACCACGAGCTTTGTCCGGACCGCAAGGGGGACCGGCCATGATCCAGGTGACCGACCTGAAGAAGCACTTCGAGCTGCGCAAAGGCCTGTTCGGCCGGGCCCGGGAGGTCCTCAAGGCGGTGGACGGCGTCAGTTTCTCCATCGGCAAGGGCCGGACGTTCGGCCTGGTGGGGGAATCCGGTTGCGGCAAGACCACCGTCGGCCGGACCCTGATCAAGCTCTATGAACCGACCGGCGGGCGGATCGTGTTCGGCGGCGCCGACATCACCGGCCTGGACCGCGCCGCCATGTTCCCCTACCGGAAGCGGATGC
>TBL_comb47_HYPODRAFT_10001826_pt1 | contig 27108 bp, 2 predicted proteins | sample TroBogypolimnion_40_FD_10682 | JGI IMG/M metagenome (IMG submission 10682) | reverse complement strand
GGTAGTGGTTCACAATATAGTGAAATTTACATGGTTGACAATGGCAATATCTATGTCAACACACAGGGCGCAACACATAGTTGGATTTTTGATAGTACTGGTAACTTAATTGTACCGGCAAGTAGTTCTATTAAACCAGTAACCGGTAGTCTAAATCTAACGGACGCTTCTGGCAATAGTTATATTGATCTTGATACAAACAATATCTACCTATATACTGATTATCAAGGTAGTGAATATGAATGGATTCTTAGCAATACAGGTAACACAACATTCCCTGCAGTTGGCACAGCAAATCTTGGTAATTTAGTAACTGCTAATTATGGTAACTTTGCTAGCAATGTAACAGCAGGCAATTTTTCAACAACAGGTAGCGCAGGCAATATTAGTGGCGCTAATGTTATATTTGCAAACAGTTTCACAAGCAACGGCGGTACCGTTGACTTTAACACAAATAATCCAAATGTACTATTAGGTAATGTAAGTAATGTACATATCTATGGCGGTAACAGTGGTCAGATTCTACAAACAGACGGCACAGGTAATTTAAGTTGGGTCAGTACAGGTACACAAAGTGAAATCTTTAATGGCAATAGTAACGTAACTATTCCAACACAAGACGGTAACGTTTACATTAATGCTAATAGTGGCAGTGATCAACAATGGGTATTTGATACAAATGGATATCTTACACTACCAGTTTATGGCGTAATTACTTCACTTACAAATCTTGATTTTTATACTTCTAATGTTTCAAGTTATAGTGAAATTTACTTAACTGACGGCCCTGGTGGTAATGTAACAATCGCTACAAACGGTGAATTACAAAACTGGACATTTGATCAAAACGGTCAATTAACATTGCCAAATGGTTCTGGCATAACTGGCCAACCAAACACAGCAATTAACATCTATACCAATTCTGGTGTCTATTCAGGTATCCAATTAAATGACAATGGCACTAATAGTAATGTTTTGTTGTACAGTCAAGACGGTGTATATAACTGGATATTCGAAGATAATGGTAATTTAATTTTACCTAACGCTAACAGTGGTTATGCTGTAGTAACAAGTCCAGCAGGCAACAACATCAGTATTCAAACAGGTGGCGCAAACTATAGTCAAATTATCTTAAATGATAATGCTGATATTATACTTTACGGTAATGCGCAAAATGCTGAATATGTATTTGGTGCTAACGGAACATTTAGTGTTGGTAGTGGCGCAACTATCGACTTTAATACCAACGGTGCTAATGTTAAATTAGGTTCAAATGCTAACGTACATATCTATGGTGGTAATAGCGGTGACGTATTACAAACAGACGGTACAGGTAACTTAAGTTGGTATTCAATTAGTGCTACTGAAATTGTTAACGGTAATAGCAATGTAACAATTCCAAATGCTAACGATAGTGTTTACATTTATACTAATGGCACTTACGAATGGACTTTTGATGCTACTGGAAATACATACTACCCTGCTGTAGGTACTGTAAATCTTGGCAATTTAATTACTGCTAACTATGCAAACTTCACTTATGATGCTAATGTTCAAGGCAATTTAACAGCAGGTAATGCAAATATTACTGCTAACTTGATAGCAGGTAATGCAAATATTACTGCTAACTTAACATCAGGCAATGCAAATATTACTGCTAACTTGATAGCAGGTAATGCAAATATTACTGCTAACTTAACATCAGGCAATGCAAATATTACTGCTAACTTATTAGTAAGTAATGCTAATGTTACAACACTATTAACAGCATACAATACAAAATTAACTTCAGCAACAAGTACACAAATTATCTATGCTAACGGTAGTTCATACTTAGTTGGTAATGCTGCGTTTACATTTGATGAAACAAATAGTAATGTTTACGTTGATGGCAACGCTAATGTTGTCGGTAACGTAGTAACTAATACGCAATTTGTTGGTAATACATTAACAAGCACAGGTACATACTTATTATTAGCAAGTGATAGTGTTGCAAACGGTACATATAATATTAACTTAGTGCCAGGCGGTGCTGGTAATGTTGACGTACACAGTACATACATCACAAGTCTTGCCGATCCAGTAAATCCACAGGATGCGGCAACAAAACAATATGTTGACAGTACAGCGACTGGCTTGTTTATTCACACAGCGGCAAATGTATTGTCATCAGGTAACTTGAATGCAACATATGCTAACGGTGGCACAACATTGTCTGTTACTGAAATTATCGGTAACAACACAATTCAATTTAGCACAAATCACGGATTAAGCGCAAATGCTGATATTTCATTCACAAATGCGTTTAATGGATTGAATGCCGCCCCAGACGTTTATTGGGTAGATACAGTTCCTGCTCCAAACCAAATAACATTGAAAGAAACATACTTCGGACCAATCGTTGCTAACTTAACACCAGGAACAGGCTTAAGTCAACCAGCACTAGCACAATCGGGTGTTGGCGCAACATTGACTAACAACGGTACACAAGCAGTACTTACAATTGATAGTATCACATTATCAACTGGTCAACGTGTTCTTGTTAATGGTCAAACAAATCAAGCATACAACGGTATCTATGACGTAACCACAGCAGGTACTGGATCAACTAACTGGGTACTTACAAGAAGTAGCGATGGCGATACATTCGTTCCAGAAAGTGCCAATGCATTATGTGCTGGTTCATACTTCTTTATCTCACAAGGTACAATTTGGGCAGGTTCAAGTTGGGTATTACAAACTGCCGGCGAAATCGATATTGGTATATCAAACATTTCATTTACACAATTCAGTCAATCAGGTAGTTACACAGGCGCAAATGGTATTAACATATCAGGCACAGTAATTAGTGCTAATGTTGATAACGATACAACTGCTATTATCGGCGGTAACATCGCTGTTAAAACAGGCGCAAATCTTGTTACACCAAACATTGGCGATGCCACATTCCAAAGTTTAGAATGGAACACTAGTGGCAATGGTAATGTAGATGGTAACAATTTAAGCGCACAAAACGTAATACTTACCAATGTGTTGTCTGTAAACACTTATGCGAACGCAAACACATTCACATCTAACTACTGGGCTAACATTGGTACAGATTTGATTGTTGGCGGCAACGCAAACATTACAGGCAATGTACAAGTTGGTACAGGTAGTGGCGGTAACATTACAGGCGTAAATTACATTTTTGCTAATGTTGCTAACATCACACTTGACGCATTAATTGGTGGCAACGCTAATATTACTGGCAACTTAACTGCTGGTAACAGTTTCTTAAATGAAACACATATCACAGGCAATGCTAATGTTACAGGAAATATTCTTGGTAACTACATTACTGCTAACTATGATGCAAACATCAACGGAAATGCTAATGTTACAAGTACATTGTTTGTTGGTAATACTTCAAGTAATGTAACAATTACTAAAGGCAATGCTAACTTAACTGGCAACTTATTTGTTGGTAATAGTTCAAGCAATGTATCAGTTACAAATGATGGTAATATAACAGTTACTTCTAACATTAATGCTAATACAGGCTATGTAAATGCTAACAACGCAAATATTAGTACTAAAATTGTATTAGGTAACACATCTATACAGTGGGCAACAGTAACTACAACCGCAATTACTGCTAACCAAACAATTGTTCAATTCCCAGTATCAGGTATCACTGGTGTTGAATTCTTTGTTAAAGGTGTAGACGCATTAGGTACTAAATACAGTGCTTCAACAGTTATGGCTGTAACAAATGGTGTATCTGCGGATTACGTCATATATGGTACAACATTCTTGGGAGCAGTTACTGGATCATTAGCAGTTAATATTGTTGGTAGTAATATTGCGTTACAAGTAAGCCCAGCAAGTACTAACAGCACAGTTTGGACAACACAATTTAGGACTATCTAATGGCACTTAAACCGCTTAATTCTGTTGATGGATTTAGCGTTGGTGCCAATAGTATAATCAATGTAATTGATGCTAATGGCAATGTAACTGCTAATACACTTACAGTAGATACCCAAGCTAATTTAGGTTCTGTAAGTAATATTACTATTACAGGTGGTACTTATGGACAAGTACTTACCACAGACGGTGCGGGCAATTTAAGTTTCACTACAGCTAACGGAAGCGGATCATCTAATTTGGCAGCAGTCATGCCAACTTATATTCCTTCCGCAAGTTCATATACTGTTCAATCAAATTTTCAAGGTTTATTTGGCGCTCCAATCACAATAGATGGCACATTTGAAGTTGACGGTACATTAGTAGATGTAGGTGGCAATATAGTTGTTAACAACGGTGTATTGCAAGTATCAAATATAACTGCTACAGGTAACGTTACAGGTAATTACATTATCGGTAATGGTTATTATCTTACTGGTATTTCAGGTGGCGGCACTGCTACTGCATTAAATGCTACCATAGCAAATGTTAAAATTTTAGGTGGCACTAACGGGTATGTTCTGCAAACAGACGGCACTGGCAACCTAAGCTGGACTGCACAAACAGGTGGCGGTGGTAATGGCACACCTGGAGGCACAAACACACAAATACAATTTAATAATAATGGAGCATTTGGTGGTTCAGCAAATCTTGAATTTGATTACGCAAATAATAATCTTGTAGTAACAGGCAATGTAACATCAACTGGTATATTCACTGGTAATGCATATGGATTAAATCATATCCCTGGCGCAAATGTTACTGGTGCAGTCGCGTATGCAACTACAGCTAACGCAGTTGCTGGTGCAAACGTAAGCGGTCAAGTGTCATATGCTGCAACTGCTAATTCAGTAGCCGGAGCAAATGTCACCGGCGCAGTCGCATACGCAACTACAGCTAACGCAGTTGCTGGTGCTAATGTATCGGGTCAAGTAGGTAATGCACTAATAGCCGGCACTGTTTATACAAACGCACAACCAAACATCACTTCAGTTGGTACACTTCAAGGTTTAGTAGTTCACGGTAATATCACTCCAGACACAGACGTAACATATAGTTTGGGTAACGCTACAAATCGTTTTGCTAATTTGTTCTTAGCTGGCAATACTATTATTTTAGGTGATTCAACTATCAGTTCTAATACTGGAGCAGTAACATTAACTAACCCAAATGGTGGCTCCTTAAGTATTGTAGGCAATACTGCTGCTAATACAGCAAGTATAGTAAACGGTAATAGTAACGTAATTGCCTACAATGACGATAATGTTGCAGTAAGTGTAAATCAAGTTTCAAATGTGTTAGTAGTAACAACTGTTGGCGCTAATATTTCAGGTAATTTAGATGTTACAACAAATATTACATCAGGTAATGTTTATTCTAATAGCGGAACTATTAAGGCAGCACATTTAATTGGTGAGGCAGGCAATTTAAGTAATATTACTGGATCTAACGTTTCGGGTCAAGTAAGTTTTGCCGCAACTGCTAACTTAGTTGCAGGCGCTAATGTAACAGGTACAGTAGCAAACGCAAACTATTCCGTGTATTCGGGAACAGCAAGTACAGCAAACAGTGTAGCAGGTGCTAATGTCAGTGGAGCAGTCGCATACGCAACAACGGCAAACGCAGTAGCCGGCGCAAATGTAAGTGGTGCTGTTGCTTATGCAACTACAGCCAATGCTGTTGCAGGTGGTAATGTAAGTGGTCAAGTAGGTAATGCATTAATTGCTGGTACTATTTATACAAATGCACAACCTAATATTACAAGCGTTGGTACATTGACATCACTAGCAGTTACCGGTAATGTTTTAGCCGCAAATTTAACAGGTAACCATTATGGTGCTGGTAATAACTTAAGCAACATTCAAGGTAGTAATGTTTCAGGTGCAGTTGCTTACGCAACTACTGCAAACGCAGTAGCAGGGGCCAATGTTTCAGGTGCAGTTGCTTACGCAACTACTGCAAACGCAGTAGCAGGTGCTAATGTCAGTGGAGCAGTCGCATACGCAACAACGGCAAACGCAGTAGCTGGCGCTAACGTAACCGGTGCAGTAGGCAACGCATTAGTAGCAGGTACTGTTTATACTAATGCACAACCAAATATCACTTCGGTAGGTACATTAACTTCATTATCAGTAACAGGAAATGCAAACGTTGGGAATATAGGTGCGACTAATGCGGTAATTAGTGGTGCAGGTTCATTTGGCGCTAACGTCAATATGAATAATTTTTATGTTAATAATTTATCTAATCCACAGGATGCACAAGATGCCGCAACAAAAGCTTATGTTGATGCTGCGGTTACATCAATACACGTTCATGCTCCTGTTTACGCAGCAACAACAGGAACAATAGCAACCGCAACAGGCGGTACAGTAACATATAACAATGGAAGTAGTGGCATAGGAGCAAATTTAGTAACTACTGGAACGTTTCATTTTATTGATGGATCAAACGTACAAACAGTAGGTACTCGCATACTTGTTAAAAATGAAGCAAACGGAGTTTGGAATGGAATATACACATACGCAAATACAACTACTATAGTTAGAGCTACCGATTTTGATACTACCGGACTAGTTGGAGGCGGAGACTTTGTATTCGTACAAACAGGAACTACCCAAGCAGATACAGGATGGGTACAAACTACACCTAATGTTGTAATTGGTGTAGACAACATTGAATTTATACAATTTAGTAGTGCAGGTGCATACACAGCAGGCACAGGACTAACATTAACTGGCACACAATTCAGCATTACTAATACTACTGTAACAGCAGGTAGTTATGGCAATGGCGACAGAATTGCATCATTTACAGTAAATCAACAAGGACAACTTACAGCAGCAAGCAATGTAGTTAATGCACCTAACGCTGCAAATTTAACTGGTACCGCATTAGCATCAGGCATAGTTACTTCTAGTTTAACAAGTGTAGGCACACTATCATCATTGACTGTCACAAATAAAGTAACAGCGGGTCAATTGCAAGGTGATGGAGGAAATATAAGCAATATTCAAGGCGCAAATGTTTCGGGTGCAGTAGCATACGCAACTACAGCCAACTCAGTAGCAGGAGCCAACGTTTCAGGAGCTGTTGGACTTGCTACATATGCAACTACAGCAAACTCAGTAGCAGGTGCTAATGTCAGCGGAGCAGTAGCATACGCAACTACAGCCAACTCAGTAGCAGGTGGTAATGTCAGTGGTCAAGTAGGCAACGCACTTGTAGCTGGTACTGTATATACAAATGCACAACCAAACATTACAAGTGTTGGTACATTAACAAATCTAGCTGTAACAGGCAATATCACATCAGGCAACTTTGTAGGTGTCTTTGCTAATGGTAATAGCAATGTCAATATTCCAGCAGCAAACGGCAATATTAATATTTCTGCTGTTGGCAACGCTAACATATTAGTAATTACAGGTACTGGTGTTAACGTAAGTGGTACATTAAATGCTACAGGTAATGCTAATGTTGGCAATATAGGTGCAACTACTGCGGTAGTTACTACAGGTAATATTACAACTGTTAATGGCAATATAGCCAATGCTAGTACTGTTGTTGCTAATGGCTCTAACGGTGTTGTTTTTGCAAACAGTCACACAATAAGTGGCGCAGCATCGGGTAATGTAAACGTTGCTACTGTATTAGGTAATTTAGGATTACGTTCAGTTGCGTCAACTTATACAGATAACGTTGCAGCAGCAGGCACGATTGCCACAGCAGCTATTCATGCGATTGCCACCCCAACACTTACCGCAAGTAACGCAATTACAACTTCTAACTTGGCGACATTTTATATTCAAAGTGCTCCAACTGCAAGTACAAACGTAACCGCAACTAATAGCTATGCAATGTTTATAGCAGCAGGTAATAGTTATTTTGGGGCAAACGTAACCGTAGCTAACTTAATAGGTCCACACGCTAACGGCAATAGTAACGTTAATATTCCAAGTGCTAACGGCAACGTTAATATTACTGCTGTTGGTAATACAACATTAGTAGTCACAGGTACCGGTGCAAACATTACCGGTACAGCAAATATTTCAGGTAACTTATCAGCAGCTAATGCAACTTTTTCACAAAATATAATTCCTTCTACTGTTTCAAACACAGGTGGCGGCGGTTGGGTATTTGGATTGGGTGGGTGGACAGGATCAGCACCTGCTAACACAGGCACAAACTCAGTAACATCATTGTATTATAATGGTGGTTCAGGTTCACAACTTTTTACATTAGGTTCAGGTCCAGGTCAAGCGTCATTTCAAGTTGACGGGTCTATATTTGCTGGTGACACTATAGGTTTTAACCCTGATGCTGCTAACGGCTCTGTCAAAGGAGCATTAGTAGCACAATCATCTATTGCTGCTAACGGAAACATTTATTCAAACACAAGCATTTACGCAAACACAGGAACTGTGGGTGCTGCCAATATAACAGTAGGTGCTAACGGTAATATCACTATGAGTGGTATTAACAGTCAGTTAACTGGTGCTAATAGTATAAGTTCAAACTATTATACAGGTACATTAACAACAGGCAACCAACCAAATATTACTACTATAGGCACATTAGGTAACCTAAACGTTACAAGTAACGCAATTGCAGGACACTTCAAAGGTGAAGCTGGCAATTTAAGTAACATTCAAGGTAGTAACGTAAGTGGCGCTGTAAGTAGTGCTACAACGGCCGGTACTGTTACAACTAATGCCCAGCCAAATATTACAAGTGTAGGCACATTAACCAGCGTTGCAGTTACAAATAACGGTACATTTGGTAACGTATATGCTAACAGCGGTATAGTACAAGGACAATACTTATATGGTGATGGAAGTAACATCACAAACGTAGCAGTATCTGCGGGTTCATACATTCAGTCTGGAACAAGTAATGCAAGTATTGACGGCACTGGTAACTTTACTGTTGATATTTTAAGCACATTAAATGTGTTCACAGTTTCAAGTACCGGTGTATTTGTTTCAGGCACAGCTAACGTCAGTGGTAATATAACTGTAGCAAACGCCAACGTAACAGCCAACTTAAGTGTATCTGGAAATGCTAATATTGCAGGCAACTTAAATGCAGGTAACATTAGTAACACAAGAATTAATACAAGAACAAGTAACAATGGCGCTACATTAAGCGGCACATTAACACCAAATACAGATACAACTGATCAATATAATCTTATTGGTATAAATGGAAACGTCACTATAGCCGCACCTTCAGGTACATTCATTGACGGACAAAAATTCACAATTAGAATTAAAGACAATGGCGTATCACAAAACCTATCTTGGTCAACTGGTTCAGCAAATAGTTATCGTCAAATAGGTGTAACATTACCAACAACCACAACACCAAGTAAAGTAATTTATGTAGGTTGCATATATAATATTCAAGATACGTATTGGGACGTAATAGCAGTTGCACAGCAAGCGTAAAGGTAGAATATGGCTAATAGATATTGGGTTGGTACATCAGGTGGAACATGGGATACAACCACTACTACCAACTGGAGTGCAACTAGTGGCGGAACAGGTGGCGCAAGCGTACCTACTGCTGCTGATAGTGTATTTTTTGATCAGTCTGCAACCTATGCTGTAACAATGACCGGTGCATTAAACTGTTTCGATATAACAGTTAGTGCAGGTACAGTTACATTTCAAAATGGTACAACGCCTACACTTAGTGTAGCCGGTAACTGGTCTACTATTGCAGGAACAGTTTGGAATACAACTGGCGCAGTCACATTTACAGCAACCACAGCAAAAACTATAAACACTGGTGGTATTACTATTAGTAGTCCTATAACCTTTAACGGTGCAGCAGGTTCTTGGACATTACAAAGTAACTTAACACAGCCAACAACTGCAACTACAACGTTAACACAAGGTACATTAGCATTAAGTACATTTACTTTATCTACTGGATTATTTGCAAGTAACAACAGTAATACCAGAACAATTAACTTTGGTACTGGTCAGATAACATTAACCAATGCTGCTACAAATACAATATGGAATACAAGTACAATAACAGGCTTAACAATTTTAGGTACGCCGTTGGTTGCATGTCAAGGTGGTGGTACTAGTGTTACTAAAACAATTAACACAGGTGCACTATCAGCAGCAAACGCTATAAGTTTTAGTTTACTTGAAACAACAGGTACAGTAACCTATGCATTTACGGCAGGTAACGTTGTACAAAATTTAACAATCAATGGTTTGCAAACACTTAGCAATATAGCTATTACGATCTATGGTTCATTTACACACAGCACAAGTAATGGAACAACAACTTTTACAGCTGGTACAAACGCATGGACATTTGGTGCAACTACGGGCAGTTATACTATAACGCCTGTTGCAGGTACTACCTATGATTTCCCGTGGACATTTGGTAGTGCATCTAGTACAGCAACATGGCAATTAGCTGCTAACTTAACATTGGGCGCAACTAGACAATTAACACTAGTAACAGGTACATTTGACTTTAATAGTAAAACATTTAGCGGCGCCGGCATAACAATTAGTAATAGTGCTGGTACATTCACACTAGCAAACACAGGTACTTTAAGTTTTACAACTACTGTGCCAATTACGTTAGCAACAGGTACATTTACGTTACCATTTAACGTAACTACAAGTTCTACCTCTGGCTTTACGTTCTTTACTGGTACTAATACAGGTACACTCAATCTCAATAGCTTTATATTAACAACTCCGATATTTACGACTACTGCTACTACTGGCGCCAAAACATTAGCGTTTGGAACAGGTAAAATAGTATTAAACGGCAGCGCAACTGCTACTATATTCAACATATCTACTGCGGTAGCAAACGTTACAATTACAGGTACACCTTTAGTTGAATGTAGTGGTGGCGGAAGCGCAGTAACTAAAACTATTAACACTGGTGCTCCAACAGCAGCAAACGCTATAAGTTTTAGTCTATTAGAAACAACAGGTACTGTTACTTACGCATTTACCGCAAGTAACGCAATTAACAATTTAGTTATAAACGGATCACAGACATTAAGCAATATAGCGATTACCATATATGGTGCATTTACACATAGCACTGCCAATGGAACAACTACATTTACTGCTGGCGCGAATGCATGGACATTTGGTGCTACTAGTGGAAGCTATACAATAACAAATTTAGCAGGTACTACCTATGATTTCCCGTGGACATTTGGTAGTGCATCTAGTACAGCAACATGGCAATTAGCTGCTAACTTAACATTGGGCGCAACTAGACAATTAACTTTAGTCAATGGTACTACAGATTTCAATAGTAAAACTATATCAGCGGCAGGTATTACTATATTAACAGGTACACCAACTATTGCCAATACAGGTACAGTTGGATTTACAACAACGTTACCGATTACACATACAAGTGGTACACTTACATTAGGATTAAACTTAACAACAAGTGCTGCAACTGGATATACATTTACAGCAGGTACATTAGCGTTAAGCACATACACACTCACAACACCAGTATTTCTAAGTAACAATGCTAATGCGAGAACACTAAACTTTGGTACAGGACAAATAGCAGTAACTGGTAATAACGCTACTATATTAGATTTTACTACAGCAACAAACTTAACAACTTCAGGCACTGTTTACATAAACTGTACATACGCAGGAAGCACAGGTACTAGAACAATAAGTTTAGGCTTTAGTTTAACACAAGCAGCATCATATCCATTAGCATTTAGTGGTACAACAGGTATTGTATTAAGTCCTAGCGCAACTGACACATTAGCATTAAACGGAAGTTTTGGTAGCTTAGACTTTACAAGTTTTTCTGGAACATTAAGTAATACTGTTAAAACAATTTATGGTAATCTTACTATACCTAGCAGTGGTGGAACATATACAGCAGGTACTAATGCTTGGACATTTGCTGCTACTAGTTCTGCCACAATCAATACAAACAGTGTTTTATTAGATTGGCCTATAACCTTTAACGGCACAGGTGGTGTATGGCAGTTATCGTCTAACTTAACAATGGGTTCTACTAGAACAGTAACATTAACTGCTGGTACTGTAAACTTAAACAACTTTGTATTAACTGCGTTTGCATTAAGTTCAAACAATACTAACACAAGAGCATTACAGTTTGGAACAACTGGATATATTACTTTAGCTGGTAGCGCTACAACAGTTGTTGATTTTACATCAATGACAAGCTTTACATATACAGGTACGCCTAGAATTTATAGTACATATAGTGGGGCAACAGGCACACGTACATTTAACATAGGTGGTACTGCTGGCGCAACAACAACAAACGTTTTTGACGTATCAATTGGTAGTACAGGCACAGGTATAGTTATAACAGCAGGAACTGACACAGTTGATTTAATAGGTAACTTTAATAACATTGATTTAACTAACTTTACAATGACGTTACCAAATAGTACAAGAACTATATACGGTAATATAACAATACCTGCAACAGGCGGTACATTTACAGCAGGTACAAACGTAACTACACTAACTACTAATGGAAATTCAAACATATTTGCAAACAGTAGATTATTAGACTTTCCTGTTACAATAGGTAACGGCACTAGCACAGGAAACGTTTTCTTACAAACTGGTAACTTAGTGTTAGGTAGCACACGTACATTATCTTTCAACTCTGGCAATTTCCAAATTCAATCTAACACTGTTGTAATATCTAATAGTTTTTCATCAAGTGTAACAGTAGCACGACAACTTATATTTGGTAGTGGTACACCTAGTGCTGCTATATATCTCACAGGATCTGCTACTACAGTAATTAACATGACTAATGCTCAAAACTTTAGTTATAGTGGCACACCAATTATCTATGCTAACTACACAGGTGGCACAGGTACACGTATATTCGCAATGGGCAACACTACTGCTTTTAGTAACGGTAATGAGTTTCCATTTAATATTAACGGAAGTTCAGGTGTAATATTATCAACCAGTACTGATACTATTACCATAACAGGTCAAATAGGAACACTTGACTTGCGTAATTTTACAGGCACATTAACAAATGATGTTAAAAACGTAAGAGGTAGTTTTTACACAAGTGCTACTGGTGGAACATTAACAGCAGGCGCTAACATAATTACACTATCAGGAACTAATGGTAGCTTTATTATTGACTCAGCTAACCGTGCAATAGACTTCCCTATAAGTGTTGATAGTGTTAATGGCAATTATACATTTAATAACAGTTATATTTGTGGTACAAGTACTACAGCATCTACAAGAAACTTTAACTTTAATACTGGTAACTTAATTATTGGTAACAATATTGTACTTTATACAGGTAACTTTACAACAAGTACAGCAAATTTAAGAAATTTAAACTTTAGTGGTACTACAGGTCAAATCAACTTAACCAGTAACAATACTACATTGTGGAATAGCAACAACGGCACAAACTTAAGTTATTCAGGTAACGTTATTGTCAATTCAATATACACAGGTAACACCGGCACACGTGTATTTGACTTTGGTAACGTATCAGGAACATACGCACAAAACGTACAAATAACAACAGGCTCAATTGGTTTTAACATCAACACTGCAAACGATAGTGTAACATTAACTGGTTCTATTGGCACTGCCAATCTTACAGGCTTATTAGCAACTATTACTAATACAGCAAGAACCATATATGGCAACTTATATATTCCTGCAAGTGGCGGTGCATTTACAGCAGGTACATCAGTAACCACATTTGGTAATACAACAGGCACAGCAACAGTAGATACATCAGCAAGAACATTACAGTTTCCATTAACATTTAACGGTGTAGGTGGCAACTGGACATTAGCAAACAACTTAGTTGCCAACGCAACCACAGCACTTACACTTGCAAACGGTCAAGTTGACTTTCAACAAAAAACATTAACATTTGCTAACATAACTATTGCAGGTGGTAATGCAGGTTTAACTAACCTAAGCACAAGCTTAAACTTTGTACATAGCACAGGTAACTTAACTGTATTATCAGGAGCAATTAATAGTTCAACTTCAGGTACATACACAATAGCAGCAGGTTTATTATCAGCTAACTCAACATTTACAACAGGTGCATTCACATTAACTGCTGGTAACGTCAATGCTTATGCCGCACTTAACACAGGCACATTTACACATACAGCTGGCAACTTGTCTGTATTAACAGGTGGCACAGCAAACACAGGTGCATATACACATAACGGTGGTGTTATATTATTAAATGGCGGTGACTTAATTGCCCCCACATTCACAAGTAATAGCGGTACAGCAAGAACCATTACATTTACAAATGGTAATATTAATGCAACCAGTACAGGTACTGTTATTAACATGGCAAATGCTACCGCACTTACATCAACTACAACAACTGGTAATATAAACATTACAAATACCGGTAGTACAGCAATTACAATAACACCAGGTGCATTAGCACAAGCTAACACAATGAATTACAATATACTTGGTGGAACCTATGCATTAACTATTAATGCTGCTAACTCTGTTAATAGTTTAAACTTTACAGGGTTTTCTGGTTCGTTAGTAGATACTGCAATTAATATATATGGCAACTTAACTTTAGGAACTGCATTAACAATTACTGGGTCAAATGCTTTAACTTTTACTGGCACATTAAATCAAAGTTTAACATCAAACGCATCTACATTAGATAGACCAATTATCGTAAACAAAACAGGCGGTGTACTAACAGTAGCTGACCAGGCAAATATTGGTTCTACAAGATTAGTAACATTAACTGCGGGTAATGTGTTGGTAAATGCTTCTACAAACGCATTAGGTGGAATCACATTTACCGCAGGATTGTTAACAACAAACGCAACATTGTTTACTAGTGCGTTTACACATAACGGCGGTAATATAAACGTATACTCAGATTTGACATGTACTACACTTACAAGTAATAGCGGTACAACAAGAGGTATTAACTTTCCAAACGATAACGGAAATATTAACGTAACAAGTACTGGTACTGTAGTCAATATGGCAAATACTACAGCACTTACATCTATAGGAAATGGTAACATTCAACTTACCAATACAGGCAGTACAGCTATTACAGTTACACCAGGAGCGTTAGCAGAAGCAAATGCTATAAATTATGTAATTAATGGCAATGGTACATATCCATTAACAATTACTGCTGGTAACGTTTTTGATTTAAATTTTGCTAATTATAGCGGTAGTCTTACTGACACTGCAATAACTGTATTTGGTAATTTGTCATTGTCATCTACTATGACAATTTCTGGCTCAAACGCAGTTACACTTGCTGCCGCAAACGGCAATCAACTTATTACAACCAATACCTTAACGTTAGATAGACCACTAACTGTTAACAAAGCAGGTAATACTGCTTATTTTACTAACGTAGCTAATTTGGGTACGACTAGAACACTAACATTAACAGCAGGCACATTAACAGCAAATAATACATTAAATACAGGTATTGTTACACATACCTCAGGCAACTTTGTTTTTAATGGTGTTGCAACAACATTGGCTTACACAATGGCTGGCGGTAACGCCAATATTAATAATTCTGTAAGCGCAACAGCATTTACACACAACGGTGGTACTATAAACTTGGTATCTGATTTAACCGTACTAACATTTACAAGTAATAGCGGCACAGCACGTGCTATTAACTTTACATCAGGTAACATTAACGTTACAAGTGCAGGCACTGTTTTTAACTCAGCAAATACAACTGCAATGACAGTAACAGGAACAGGCAGTGTTAACGTACTTAACTCTGGTAGCACAGCTATTACCATTACACCTGGCGCAGCAGCAGAAGCAAACTCAATAAACTTCAACTTTACTGCTGGTACATATAACTTAACAATTTCAGCAGCTAACGTTGTTAAATCATTAAACTTTTCTGGTTATTCTGGAGCATTACAAGATACCGCAGCTACAATTTATGGTAACGTATTAATAAGCAATACAATGACTATAACAGGGGCAAATGCATTAACATTTGGTAGTGGATTAGTATCACAATATGTAACATCAAATACTATTACCATTGACAGACCTGTAACAGTAAACAAAGCAACTGGATCTTTAGTTTTTGTAGACACAGCAAACTTGGGTACATCTAGAACATTTACATTAACTACAGGTAGTGTTACATCAAATGCTGCATTAAATATAGGCGCAGTTACACACACTGCGGGCAACTTTAACGCAAATAATACCACAACAACACAAGCATATACAATGGCGGGAGGTAACTTAAACGTAAACGCTGCTGTAAGCACACAAGCATTTACACAAAATGGTGGTAACATAAACTTACTTACAGATTTAACCGTACCAACATTTACAAGTAATAGCGGTACAACACGTGCAATTAACTTTAATAGTAGCAATATTAATGTTACAAGCACAGGCACAGTTGTTAATATGGCTAATACAACAGCGTTAACAACAACCGGTAATCAAGTTATTAATATTACTAATAATGGTAGCACAGCAATAACAGTTACACCAGGATCTCCTTCATCAGCTAACGCAATTGCATATAATTTTGTAGCAGGCACATACCCATTAACAATTACAGCAGGTAGTGTAGGCACGTTAAACTTTACTGGTTATGCAGGCACAGTAACAAATACCATACTTTCATTATATGGGAATATTATTATTTCTACAGGACTTACATTAAGTTCAGGTACAAACTCATGGACATTTGCAACTACAAGTAATCAATACATAACAAGTAACGGCAAAACATTTGATTTCCCTATTAATATGAATAGCACAGGTAACGTTATTATAAATGATAACCTAAATATAGGTACAACAAGAACATTTACATTGGGTAACGGTAACCTAAATTTAAATAGTTTAACATTAAACACAGGCTTTTTTTCAACTGTTACAGGCACAAAATCAATAGTCTTTAATGGTGGCACATTATTAATTACAGGCAGCAGTGGTACAGCATTTAATAACGCAAGTCCAACCGGATTTACAACATCAAAAGGTACAGCTAACGGTATAATAAGTATGAATGCAGCAACCGCTAAAACATTTGTTGGCGGTGGTGGTACATATTTTTGTTCTTTAGATCAAGGTGGGGCAGGTGATTTAATAATTACTGGTAATAACATTTTTGATAAACTTACCGCTAGCTATGCTAACACAGCTAACGCTAACATACAAATACCAGCTAGTGGTACAACTACAGTTAACAACGGTATAGGTAACGGCAATAGTACATCAAAACTTTTTGGTATCAAGAGTAGCACATCAGGAACTAGAGCAATCTTAAACTACCCAACTACAGCTAATGTTGTTGCAAATTACATTTCTACACAAGACACAAATTTTGTAAATGCTAATAATTTGTATACTGATGGAACTAAACCATGGTATTGGTATTTAGGTAGTGGTTCTATAAATAACGGTCAGGTAGCAGGGGCTCTTTTTATTGACAATAATGGTATTAACAGTCCTATTATGTATGTTTTATTATCAGGTACCAGTTGGACTGTACCTGATACATTTAATAGCGCAAATAATACTGTACATATTTACGGTGCAGGTGGCGGTAGTTCAGGTAGTTATAACAACGGCTCGATAGGTAAAATTCCAGGCTCGGGCGGCGGCGGCGGTGGCTATACTAAAGTAACAAATTTAAATTTAACACCAAACACTACTGTAACATATAGTATAGGAACAGGTGGTACCGCAGGCGGTGCAGGTACAAGCAACGGCGGAAATGGTGGAAACACAACATTTTCTACATACACTGCAAACGGAGGAAAAGGCGGAACTATACAAGGTAGCCCGTCAAACATATCTACAGGTGGAGCAGGCGGCACAGGTAGCACATTCAATGGTGGTGCTGGTGGTAACGGTGGTCCTGCTGCAGGCAGCAGTGCTGGTGCTTCAGCAGGTGGCGGTGGCGGTGGCGCAGGTGGATTTTTTGGAAATGGTGGAAACGGAGGAGCAGGCAGTTCCTCAGCAGGTGGTGGTGGCGGTGGCTCTGGTGGAGGAAGTAACGGTGCAGCTGGAACCACAAGCGGTGGCTCAGGTGGTAATAACTATTATGGAAAAGGCGGTGGCGCAGCAAGCACACAAGGCGTATTGGGCGGCGGAGGCGGTGGCGGTGGTGGTGTAGGTGCCATATCCACTTTAGGCGCAGCAGATATATTGTCTAATTCATTTGGTGGCGCAGGTGGTGGCGGTGGTTCTTCAGGAAACACAGGCCCACATAGTGCATTTGTAAACCTTACTATAGGTGCTGGCGCAGGCGGCGCAGGCGTAGGTGGAAGTAACCCAGCTAGTTTTGCAGGACAAGCCGGCGCGAATGGCGGTATCGTAATTGTTTATTCGGCAGGTTCTGTGTTCAATAGTAGTATGTTGTTAGTATTTTAATGCATATTATACCCTATAAAAAAGATAAATACATAAATAATATAGGATGAAATTAAAGTGTCACTGATTTTAAAACAAGAAGATCCAAATACAATTCCAACACCACCAACTGGAAAAGATACGCTTTTTGTATCATCTACCAATGGAACATTAAATCTTAAAGATCCGTCGGGAAATATTTCTACTTTTACCACAACTACTGCAACAGATGAACAAGTGTTATTTGTGCAATCCGGAAACATTGTAGGTGACGCTAATTTATTGTATGATTATGCAAATGCTAATTTAAATGTAACAGGTAACGTTGTTGCTACTACATTTTACGGAAACTTTCAAGGTAATATTTCAGGTAACTTAGTTGTTCCAGGCCCAAACACAGGTATTGCTTTTAATGATGCCGGTGACGCTAATTCAAACATCAATTTTACATATAATAAAACAAATAGCTATGTTTACTTAAATGGCAATGCAAACATTAACGGCAATGCCACAATTGCAAATTTAACTGTTACAGGACAATTAAATGCTGCTAATATCGCAGTTGATATTTTAGCTAATGGTAATAGTAACGTAATAGTTTTAGGGAATAGTAATGTAAATATTAGTGTTGGGGGGATTTCCAACGTAATGACTGTTACCACTACAGGTGCAAACATTAGTGGTACAGCAAATATTTCAGGTAATCTAAGCTCAGGTAATGCTAATTTAGGTAACTTGGCAAAGTCTAACTACTTCAGTGGTAGTGGTAACTTACTAAGTAATATTCAAGGTGCTAACGTAAGCGGTACTGTTGCTAACGCAAACTACTCTGCATATGCAGGTAATGTAGTAAACGGAACATCAAACGTAAGCATTCCATCATCAGATGGTCAAGTTGATATATACTCAGCAGGTAATTTAACTTTAACAATTACTGGTACAGGCGCAAATATCACAGGTACTGCAAATATCAGTGGTAATGCAAACGTTGGTAATATTGGTGCAAATATTGCTATATTAACAGGTAATTTAACAGCAGCTAATGCCAACTTAGGCAATTTAGCAACAGCTAACTATGTAAATGTCGCAAGTAATTTAATAGCTAACGGTAATGTAAACTTCACTAGTGCAGCCAACGTTACGTTAGGTTCAGTAAGTAATGTAAAGATTACAGGTGGTGCTAATGGACAAGTATTAGCAACAGACGGTACAGGTAATTTAAGTTGGACATCAAGTGCCAATGTTAGTGAAATTGAAAATGGTACAAGTAATGTAACTATACCGAGTAGTAATGGTGATATCAAACAATATGTAAATGGTAATTTAATATTTGAAGTTACAGCAGTTGGTGCAAACGTGGTTGGTGATTTACAACTTTCAGGCAACCTAACATCAAATAACGCATCCTTAGGTAATTTAGCAAGTGCAAATTATTTAACTGGTACATTAACAACAGGTAATCAACCAAATATTAGCAATGTAGGTACATTAGGTAACTTAACAGTAACAAATAATGTATACGCAAATAACTTCACAACTGCCAATTTAGTACAAGCAAATTATTTAACCGGTACATTAACAACAGGTAATCAACCAAATATTAGCAATGTAGGTACATTAGGTAACTTAAATGTTACTGCAAACATCACAGCAGGTAATATTTACGCCAATGGTGGTAACTTCCAAGCAAATAACATAACTGCACAAGCTAACATTGGTGCTCAAAATATTACAATAGTTGCCAATGGTGGATTTGGTAACGTTAATGTAGGTGGAAATTTAGAAGCTAACAATGCTAATATACAATATAATATTTCTGCAAATACAGCTAACATAGGCAACAATATTACAACTGTTAACGGTAATATTTACGCTAATGCAGGTAATGTTTATGCTAGTAATATATTAGCAAATGTTAATTTGTATGCGGCTAATGCACTCTTTGTAGGCCCTGCATCAGCAGCAGAAGAAACAAATCTTCCAAATTCTGTAATGATCCTTTCTGGAAACGTAGTAAACTATGTAGAAGTATCATTGATTAATCAAAACTCAAACGCAAGTAGTGACTATGTAGCATATACTGATACCGGTAATGCAGAAGCTGGTTATGCTGATATGGGTATAACTGGTTCAATGTATGCAGTGCCCGAAGACGATCTAACACAGCCAGGCGATGGTTATTTTGTAGTATCGGGCGTTGCAGGTTTAGGTGGTAATTTAGTTATTGCAACAGCTGGTTCAGGTACAACAAATGATATAGTATTTGGTACAGGATATAGCGCAACTAGTGAAGTAATGCGTTTTAGTAACACACAACAACAATTTCAAATTAAACCGACAACAGTATCAACTAGTGATACAACAGGCGCATTAGTTGTAAGTGGTGGTGTTGGTGTAGCGGGAAATATATATTCAGGTGGAGGTGTCATTGCTACTGGCAATGTTAGTGGTGCTAACATTTCTGCTTCAGGTAATCTAAGTGTAACAGGTAATGCTAATATTACGGCTAACTTAAAAGTTAGTGGAACATTAACTGCGTCAAGTATTGTAGGAATTTCTACTATCGCAAATGGCAATAGTAACATCACAATTTATGGTAATGGTAATATTACACATAGTGTTGATGGTAACGCCAATGTATTTACAGTCAATGGCATTGGTGCTAATGTTGCAGGTCAATTAGATATTGTTTCTAACTTAGGTACTTCATTAACAAGCGTTGTTAACATCAATGCTGATGGCAATGTTGTAGCACCACAAAATCAAGGCGTGATGTTACAAATCACTGGTCAAGACAATAACCCTGCTCGTTTATACATTGACGGCGCAGGCTTAAACAACTATTCAGCAATCATTGGTCGTCACTATGACGGTAACGCAACAAACCCAACAGGGGTAGGTGCTAACGAAATTATAAGTCGATTTGGTGCTACACCTTATACAAGCATTGGTTGGCCAGCATTGTCTACTGTTAGAATGGACTTCTTAACAGAAGAAGCACAAACAGGCAGCAACCAAGGTAGTAGATTAGAATTCTGGGCTACACCAATTGGTAGTTCAACTGTTACTAAAGAAATGGTTATCAATGGTAACGGTGTCAATGTTATTGCTAACTTAACAAGTGGCAACGCTAACATCACTGGATTAATGACATCAGGTACAGCAAATGTGTCTGGCAACGCTAATGTTGGTAACTTAGGCACAGCAACATTAATTGCTACAACAGGTAATATCACAACAATTAACAGTGGTTTATTACAAAATGGTAATAGTAATGTAACTATTACTGGAAATGCTAACATCAATCACTATGTAGCTGGTAATGCAACAAGTCAATTAACTGTATATAACGGTGGTGCAAACATTCCGGGTACTGCTAACATCGGCGGTACAGCAAACATTGCAGGTAATATTACTGCAAACAATGCAAACTTGTCAGGTATTGCATATGCTACAAACTTTATCTCAAGTACATTGTCAATTACAACAACAAATAATGGTAGCACTTCACTAACTGCAAGTAGTGCTCCATACGTGATTGTTACAGGTACATTTGCATATACAATTAACTTACCACTAGAATCAACATTAGTGTTGGGTCAAGGTTATGTAATCAATAACAACGGTACAGGTAACGTAACTGTTAAAAATAACGGTGGTACAACATTGTTTGTTGTATTACCGGGTGCTATTACACAATTCATTTATGATGGTGTAGCAACAACAAACAACTGGGATTATCACTCATATATCCCATCAAGCGTAAGCGCAGGCGGAAGTGCATATCAATTTGGTAACGCAACTACTTCAGTCAACGTATCAGTATATGGTAACGTAGCAGTACAATCAGGATACACATACTCTGGTAACGCAAATGGTTTAACTGCTATCCCAGGTGCTAACGTAACAGGTCAAGTAAGTAATGCGGCTACAATCGCAAATGGTACAAGCAACGTAAGTCTTGCGGGCGCTAGTGGCAACATCAACAACTATGTAAATGGTAACTTGTCATTGGTTGTAACTGCAACTGGTGCTAATATTACCGGTACAGCAAACGTAAGTGGAAATGCTAACACAGGTAACTTGGGTACAACTACATTAGTTGCTACAACAGGTAATATCACAACAATTAACAGTGGCTTACTACAAAACGGTAATAGCAATATCACTATTACAGGTAATGGTAATATTACAACAACAGTTGCAGGTAATTCTTCATTAGTTATTACTGGTACTGGTGCTAACGTAACAGGTACATTGAATATTTCTGGTAACAGTCAGTTAACTGGTAATATTACTGCAAACAATGCAAACTTTACTGGTACAGTTAACGGTGTAACATTTATCCCAGCAACATTAAGTATTACAACAAGTGCAGGCGGCAATACAACATTAACTGCTACTTCACCTGGTTATATCTTAATCACTGGTACAACTGGATATACAATCAATATGCCAGCAGATGCTTCAATGCAAGTTGGTCAAGGTTTTACATTTAATAACAATGCTAGTGGTAATGTTGTTATTAAAAATGCTACTGGTACAGGTATATATACAATTGGTTCAGGTGGCGCGGCAACTATTGAATATGTAGGCGGTGTTGAAGAATGGGACTTCCATCCCTTCTTGTCAACAAACATGCAAGCCGGCAACACATGGTTACAACTTGGTCTTTCATCTAGCCCATCAAACTTGTGGGTATACGGTAACATTGTAGCAAACAACAGTTCTAACTCAGGCTTCATTGGTAACGGTGTTGGCTTGACAAGTTTGACTGGTGCAAACGTTACTGGTACAGTAGCAAATGCAAACTACTCATTATATAGTGGTACTGTATTAACTAACGCACAACCTAACATTACAAGTGTTGGTACATTGGCTAACTTAACAGTTGGTAATGCAACAGCAAACACAGTATTTGGTAATGGCACTATTACAGCAACAGGTAATGCTAACGTCGGTAACATCGGTGCAACAGGTGGTGTATTCACAACTATTGCAGGTAACTTGACTACAAATGCTCAACCTAACATTACAAGCGTTGGCTTATTGGCTAACTTGAATGTAGGTAACAGTTCAGCAAACACAGCGTTTGGTAATGGTACTATTACTGCTCCTGGAAATATTCAAAGTAATAATACATTACTTGCTAATGCAGTTTCAAGTATTGGTACTAGTGGTATAACAATTAAGGCAGCAGGAACTAACTCTAACATTACATTGTTAACTAATGGTACAGGTAACGTTGTATTAACTGCTAATACATATATCAACAATGTTGCTGATCCTATCAACCCACAAGATGCGGCATCAAAGAACTACGTTGACAATACAGCACAAGGTTTGTCAGTTAAAACAGCATGTTATGCGGCAACTACAACTACTCTAGCAAGTGCTACAGGTGGTACAGTATCATATAACAATGGTACAAGTGGTGTAGGCGCAACATTGACAACTACTGGTACATTTAACTTGATTGACGATGGCAATGTTCAAACCGTTGGTACACGTATCTTAGTTAAGAATGAAGCAAACGCGGCTTGGAACGGTATCTATACATATACAAGCACAACAGTTATTACACGTAGTACTGACTTTGACAACAGCCCAAGTGCTGAAATTGCTGGTGCGTTTACATTCATTACAGCTGGTACAGTTAATGCAGGTACTGGTTGGGTATGTACTGACGTTAACCCGGTGGTAGTTGGTACTACAGCAATTAATTTCTCACAGTTCTCTGGTGCAGGTACATATACTGCTGGTACAGGATTAACATTAACAGGTACACAGTTTAGTATTACTAATACTGCTGTTACATCAGGTACATATGGTAACGGTGATCGTGTAGCAACATTTACAGTTAATGGTCAAGGTCAATTGACTGCGGCAAGTAACACAGCAATCACAGCAAACGCAGCCAACTTAACAGGTACTACTCTTGCAAGTAGCATTGTAACATCAAGTTTAACTCAAGTTGGCTTACTAGCGAATCTGACTGTTGGTAATGCAACTGCTAATACAGTATTTGGTAATGGCACAATCAGTGCAACTGGCAATGCTAACGTTGGTAACTTAGGATTTGGATCAGGTGTTATTACTGGTACAGGTAATATCACTGGTGGTAACATCATTGGTACGATTGCCGCAGGTAGTAACACAATCACTACAACAGGTAACATCACAGGTGGAAACATTATTGGTAATCTTGCTAACGGTAACTCAAATATCAGTATCTCAACAGCAGCCGGTAATATCAATCACTCAGTCAACGGTAATGCCAACATATTGGTAGTAACAGGTACTGGTGCAAACATTACCGGTACTGCAAATATTACAGGTAATATCTATAACGGTGGTAACTTGTTAGTAACAGGTATCGCTAATATTAGCGGTAACTTAACATCTGCTAATGCTAACTTAGGTAACGTTGCAACTGCAAACTACTTTGTTGGTACATTAGCAACAGCGGCTCAGCCTAATATCACAAGTGTTGGTACATTAACAACATTGGGTGTAAATGATACAGTAACAGCAGTTAACTTCACAGCAAATACAGGTGTATTTACTGGTAACGGTAATGGATTAAGTTCATTGGTTGCCGCTAACATTGTTGGTACTGTAGCAAATGCTTCAAATGCGGCTAATGCAACTAACGTATCAACTACATTGCAAACAACAGGTACATACTACTTACCATTCATCTCAGCAACTGCAACTGCTAACTATCCATTGAACTCAAATGCAAGTTTCAGTGCTAACTTAGCAAACGGTGCAATTATTGCTACTACATTTGTAGGTAACGTAAGCGGCAACGTTAACGGTACCGGTAACAGTAACGTTGGTAACTTAGGATTTGGTAGTGGTATTATTACTGGCACAGGTAATATTACTGCTGGTAATATCATTGGTACTATCGCAGCCGGTAGTAACACAATCACAACAACTGGTAACGCTAACATTGGTAACATTGGTGCAAATATTGGTGTGTTCACCGGTAACATCACTGCATTGAATGGTAACTTAGGTAACTTAGCAGTTGCTAACTACTTGCAAGGTACAATTACAAGTGTATCAGCCGCACAACCTAATATTACAAGTGTCGGTACATTAAGTAGTTTAACTGTCAGTGGTAATATTGGATCGGGAAATGTTAATAGTAATTTCTACGGTAGTGGTAGCGGACTAACATCAATACCGGGCGGGAACGTGACCGGCGCAGTGGCATACGCAACTACAGCAAACAGTGTGGCTGGTGCTAATGTCAGTGGCGCAGTCGCATACGCAACTACTGCTAACTCAGTCGCTGGCGCTAACGTATCAGGTGCAGTAGCATACGCAACTACAGCCAATAGCGTAGCAGGCGGCAATGTTACAGGTCAAGTCTCATATGCGGCAATAGCAAACTCAGTAGCCGGTGCTAACGTAAGTGGCGCAGTTGGTCTTGCTACATACGCAACTACAGCAAATGCAGTAGCAGGTGCTAATGTCAGTGGACAAGTAGGCAACGCATTAGTAGCAGGTACAGTTTATACAAACGCTCAACCAAATATCACAAGCGTAGGTACACTAAGTTCATTAGCAGTAACCGGCAACGTAACAGCAGGCAATGCTAACGTAACTGGTCAATTAATTAGCACAGTCGCTACAGGTACTGCCCCAATCGTAGTAACTTCAACTACTACAGTTGCTAACTTGGTATCAAACGCGGCAGTCTACGCAACTAACGTAACAGGTGCTTCACAAGGCAATATTACAAGTCTCGGCACTATGAATAATATTACAATGGGTTCTGCTAACAGTATTTCTGGTGGTAACTTATTAAGTGCAACATATTTAACTGGTACATTAACAACTGCGGCTCAACCAAACATCACAAGCGTTGGTACACTAACATCACTAAACGTAACTGGTAATATCAATGGTGCTAACATCATAGGTAATCATTATGGTAATGGTAGTGCGTTGAGTTCTATCACTGGTGCTAACGTAACTGGCACATTAAGTGTACCAACAACAAGTTATGCAGCTACTGTATCAAGCGCAGCACAACCAAATATCACAAGTGTTGGTACATTAAGTGGATTAACAGTAACTGGTACAATTTCAGGTAACATTAACGGTTATGCTGCTACTGTATCAAGTGTTGCTCAACCAAACATCACTAGCGTCGGCACACTAACTTCTCTTAACGTATCAGGTAACGCTAATGTTGGTAACATTGGTGCTGGTACAGGGGTGTTTACTGCTGGCATAACAGACGTTTCTGGTACTGGTTATGCATTGCGTGTTGTCAATCCAGGCGGAGCATCTTATGCTACATCCCAACCTACTAGTGCCGTAACTGGTGCAATAAAGATTACATTACCTCAAGGTTTTACAAATACCATGATGCGTATGACCGTTACAGTTTATACGTATGATGGTCAAGCGTTTGAAATTAATCTAGGTGGATATAACTATTTACCATCCTCGGGATGGTATAGTACTTTTGCTGATATTACTACGAATTCTCGTCCCGCCTTGAATGTAAGATTTGGATTTGATGGCACATATTGCTGCATTTATATCGGTGAAACAAGCACAGTATGGAGTTACCCTCAAGTATTCGTAACTGAATTCCAAGCAGGTTATAGTAACTATGCAGCTTCACAATGGAATACTGGTTGGTCAGTTTCTTTTGCAACAACACTTTTGAATGTAACTTCATCAGTCAATACTGCATCAATGGTATTGTATGCTAATG
>TBL_comb47_HYPODRAFT_10001825_pt1 | contig 27112 bp, 15 predicted proteins | sample TroBogypolimnion_40_FD_10682 | JGI IMG/M metagenome (IMG submission 10682) | reverse complement strand
ACATCGTTCTGGGCAATTGATAAACTGCTGTACATCATAAGTACGGCAAGAATAGTAAGAATCTTTTTCATGTGGAAAGGTTAAAATTTTCTCCAAAATTACAACTTTTTCCTTCAAAAAACTTTCCCCTGTTGCCTTTTTGACGTTTATTTTTTCAGATGTTTTTAGCCCCTGTCTTTTATATGCAGAATTATCCATGTTACTTTATTCAGAACCTTTGCCAGTCATGGAATTCACCGCAAAGACTCAAAGGCGCAAAGGGTTACAGATCCGGCGAAGGGATGTATCCAGGTATGCATAAGGAGATCTGATTATATTTAATTATTCATCAAAACTATCAAGGGGACATTCGAAATTCAAAATTCAATTCATTGAATTCGCATATTCGTCATTCGCATATTCGTCATTTGTCACATGTCACGATTTTCTCCAGGCTCAAATCTTTTTCATCCTACCTTAAGAGCTATTCATATATTTTGTATTTTTAACTCTTTAATAGAACCAACTCTATGAACATCGTAGTAACGGGTGCAAGCAGGGGAATTGGCGCTGAGGTTGTAAAGATTCTCGCAAGGCATAAGGGAAACAAGATCGTGGCCATCTCCAGGAGCGGTGAAGGGTTGCGAAAGCTGCTCAATGAATGCCAGAAGAATGTACCGGACGTTAAGATCGTGACGTGCGAATTTGATCTTTCGCAGTTCGAATTTTATCCATTCCTGCTTCAGAAAATTGAAGGACTTTTCCTCCATTGTGATATCCTGATCAATAATGCCGGGAAACTTTATAACAAACCCATTGAGAAGATCGAACCGGCTGATTTTGACGAGGTCTTCAACGTGAATGTTAAAAGTGTGTTCTTCCTGACGAAGCTCCTGATACCCATGCTGCCGAACGGGGCACACGTGGTCAACATCGGTAGCATCGGCGGATTGCAGGGAAGCAAAAAATATCCCGGGCTGGCTGCTTACAGCTCCAGCAAAGCCGCTGTAGCAGTTCTTACCGAATCATTGGCTGAAGAATTTGAAGAACGGGGGATCAGCGTGAATTGTCTCGCCCTTGGGGCCACGCAAACAGAGATGTTTGAAAAAGCATTCCCCGAAATGAAGGCGCCCCAGTCGGCCAATCAAATGGCACAGTACATTGTTGATTTTGCATTCAACGGGCACAAGTTCATGAACGGCAAGGTCATTCCGGTGTCTATAGCAGTTCCGTGAGCATCAGGAAAATGACAAATATGGGAATGACGAATTGCCTTCGCATATTCGTCATTCCCATATTTGTCATTTATAAATAATCCGCTTTCCCCTCCCCACCTTTGGTAAATGGTGCAATTGCCCGGTTGTAGATTCCGTGAACATAGGCAATGGCGAGTCCGTAGTTGGTTACAGGAATGCCTGCATCAATGGCTGGCTTCAGCCTGCTGATGAGTTGCTTCCGTGTGATCATGCATCCGCCGCACTGGATCACCATCGCGTAATCTTTCATCTCACCGGGTATTTTATTCAGCCCCGCAACGATTTCGAATTCCAGTTTCTTCCCTGTAAAGTTGTTTAACCAGCGTGGTATTTTCATCCGGCCGATATCATCACATGAAACATGATGTGTACAGGATTCAAGGATCAGCACGCGATCATTATCCTTAAGTCTGGATATGTAAGGTGTTCCTTTCAGGTAGTTTTCAAAATCACCTTTCTGGCGGGCAAGCACGATGCTGAAACTTGTAAGCAGGATATCCTTTGGCACCGCGGCATCCGCCTTCGGGAACACCTGGCTGTCGGTAATTGCAAGCACAGGTTTCGGGTTCATCCTGCGCAGCAGCATATCCACTTCGCGCTCCTTGCATACCACGGCGATGCCGTCATGGTCAAGCACATCGCGGATCACCTGCACCTGCGGCAGGATCATCCGGCCTTCGGGTGCTTCAATATCGATGGGTGTAATGAGCAAAACAAAATCGCCGTTGGAGATGAGATCACCGACAAGCGGCTGTTTCCGGTATGCCGTTTCCGGGGTCTGCTCCTGCATTGTTTTGATCAGCTCTTCAATGTTCTTAGGGAATTTAGCGCTGAATTCAATGACCGGCACCTGGTATTTCTCTTTAATGACCTGCACCAGGTTGGCTTCAGCCTTCTGTTCATCCGACTTGTTGTGCACCACGAAAAAAGGCACATCGTGTGAACGGAATTCCTTTATGAGATCAAGTTCCGGCTGATCAAACAGGTTATGCATGATCACCAGGATGGCAAGATCAATCAGCTTTAGCATCTCCTTGGAGCGGGCTATGCGCTTGCCGCCAAGTTCCCCGGTATCATCCATCCCGGCCGTATCAATCATAATTACAGGACCAAGGCCGGCGATTTCGATGGATTTCTTCACAGGATCGGTTGTTGTCCCGGCAACATCAGAAACAATTGCAGTATCCTGCCCTGTGAGGGCATTGATGAGAGAGCTTTTGCCGTTGTTCCTTCTCCCGAAGATCCCGATGTGGGGTTTAGTGTCGCGTCCTTTCATTCGCATATTCGTCATTTAATACTGCCTTCCAATGTATAGCCAAGTTTCAACAAGTTCTCCGGTTTCAATACCGTCATCAGCTTTTCATCCGGGATAACTGTTAATTCCTTGTTCGCTTCGATGACGGAAATGCCTTTTGCCTTCATCAGTTTCGCCAGGTCTGCAGCCTTGTTATAACCTATTAACGGTACGAGTGCGGTTGTTATTGAAGGACTGTAAAAAAGTTTCTCTTCGCCGGTTTCAGCATTGACTACGATTCCGTCGAACAGGTTTTCTGTTAATGTTGCATCTGCAGCGATCATCAGCTTCAGGCTTTCGATCATTGCTGTTCCTATAGCAGGCAGGTAGGCATTGAGTTCCAGGCAGCCCATGGCGCAAAGCGAGGTGATCATCTGGTCGTTGGCATAAATGCGGTGTGCCGAGCTGATCACGAATTCGGGGATCACCGGGTTGACTTTCCCCGGCATGATCGAACTCCCGGCCTGTTTCTGTGGGATCTCAAGTTCTTTGCTTCCCGAAATATCAGAAGCCAGGAGCCGGATATCCGAAACCATCTTCTCAAGATTGACCGCGTGGGATTTGATGATCGCATGTACTTCGACCAGTGCATCGAGATTTGAAGTCGCATCGGGGAGATTCTCACTCCGTGCGACCGGCAATCCTGTAATTTGCTGCAAGTGGTTGGCGGCTTCCATGATAAAGAAGCGGGGAATGGCAAGGCCCGTTCCGATTGCTCCACCACCAAGATTCACCATCTTCAGCCGTTCAAAACATTTTGACACGCGCCACCAGTCACGTGATAATGCTTCGCTGTACGCGCTGAAAAGCTTGCCGAATGAGGAAGGCACAGCCTCCTGCATCTGTGTATAACCTGGTCTTAATTCATTCCTGTGCTTTGCTTCCAGGGCTTCGACTTTCGACCGGAGCGTATTGATCCCGGTTTCCAGGTCCTGCAGGAGAAACATCAGTGCGACTTTTAGCGCAGTTGGGATGACATCATTGGTTGACTGGAAGATATTTGCATGTTCGATCGGATCGATGAAATTGTATTCGCCGGGCTTCTTTCCTATCTTTATGAGTGCGGCGTTTGCGATGATCTCGTTTACGTTCATGTTGATGCTGGTTCCGGCGCCACCGGATATTCCTGGGATGATGAAATGCTGAAAGTGATCCCCAAGGGAGACTTCAGCGGCAGCTTCAATCAAAGCGGAAATGACTTCATCATCCATAAATGGAACTGCAAAGTTCCCTTCAGGAAATTTTTCGGCAGCGGCTTTTCTAAATGCAGTGTAAGTGATGTAGCAGGCTTTCTTTACCAGCCCGACAGACTTGTACCATTCAACAGGGAAGGTGCTGGCATCAGGAAAGTTAATCCTGGCCCGCGATGCATGGATTCCATACAGGGCATCCACCGGGATCTCCAACGATCCGATAAAATCCGATTCTGTTCTGTTCGCCATGAGTGAGAATTATTGGAGTGTAATTTTACGCAATATTAGTAAGGAAACAGTAGACGGGGAAAAATATTTTGTGGCACAAGTGACCAGGCAACAGGCAACAAACTCTTTTGCATTTTTACTTATTGCAAGTTTACATTTTGACTTACTTGCCTTTTGGCATTTCATGATTTTACAATTTCAAAAATAAAAGACGGCCAAATGTTAATATGTAAAATAGGCAGGGGTAAATTGGTAATATTTTTTTTATGCCTGACGGGAGAATTATTTTCCGACACAGGCAACTTTCTGAATATCTCCCTGTCTTATGGACAAATAAACTGGAAACGATTACTTTAGCAAACATTTTTCTTTCCGGTGACAGGTGCTGAAGCGGGTTCGGTTACAACGATTATCCGGCTGATTATTAACCAGCTCGATTGAGTATTTCGATCATTCAATACCCTGGAGCCGGAATGTATAGATTCTACAGATCGTCTCAGTCATGAAAAATATGGTAACTTTATGCCGGTAAACGGCTGAACAATTCAATAACCTATTCTCTGAATGAAATATAAATTTACCTGCTGTTTTGTTCTTTTTGCCACGCTCTGTATCTTCTTCGGAATTAGCGGATTTGCGGAAGGGACGAAGCAGATTATGCCAAACGCAGGAGGAGCTGAAAATGTCTACTTTACAACATCAACCAGTAATCTTTTGGGTTTTGGGTATTATAACTCTCCAGACTCGGTAAGGTTAAATATTCACATTGCACACCTCGGAGAAATTATTTATTTGGGGTTTCAAAAATCTTCAACGGGGACCTATCATTTTCGTTTAAAAGATCCGTCCGGGGCTATTGTTTCGGGCCCTACCACTATCCCTACTTCCGGCACTGGTTTTATTGACACATACGCGCATGCTATAGCTGGCCCTAACCAGATTGTAGGAACAGGAGGTTATGACGCTATCTCCTATACTCCCTTGATGATTGGAGACTTCTCCATCGAATTTGATGCAAACAGTACTGGCCCGCAAATAAAATTCATTGATATCACGGTAGGTTCTGCAACGAACGTAGCAATTGACGGAAGAGTATGGTCTAAATCCTGGCAGTTTTACACAGGACAGTCTCAGCCTGATAGCTCCAATAGTAGCTTCTATGTTTATACAGATGATGGTCTTGTCAGTAAAATGTATCTCAACGGACTGCAGGGAATAGCTTTTTCTGTAGCCTGTAACCAGGTTGGATGCCCCAAAGCCTCAGGAGGGGGCTATACAAGAGCCTCGGTCAATGGGAAACATGTATTACCCCGGTATAAAATTTTCCTGAATGATCCTGATATTACAGAGTATCCTACAGGCACCTTAGGTTCGTTCTCCAACTTACAAATGACCTGGAATTGTGATGGCTCGGCTGACATAACTTTTGATGTGACGCAAGCGGGAACTGTTGATGCTTTAATTGAAATTGATCCAACTCCTGGTTCGCAACCCATCGATACTACAATTTCCGTCACAGTAGTAGTAGGGTCAAACACAATTCACTGGAATGGCGTTAATGGCCTGGGACAGCAGGTTCCAAACGGAACGCCCATTTACCTTACCGTTACATATATAATGGGATTGACCAATTTCCCGATGTATGATGTGGAAGCTAACAAAAATGGTTTACAGGTCAATCTGATTCGACCAACAACAGGTGGAACGCTTCTCGTTTATTGGGATGATACAAATCTAACAATGGCACCTGGAAGCGCTTGTAGTCCAGGCAACCTTCCATCTCCACCAAATGCAAATTTGACCGGATGTAATACCCAAGCTGGTTCATGTCACACCTGGTTATCAAAAGGCGGTGATCCTGGTCAGTGTACTTACGGAAATGAGAATACAGTGAATCAATATTGGTACTCAGTATTCCATACCGAAGTTTACCCTCAAACCAATGAACAAAGAAAACCCGGAGTTCCAACTAACCTTACAGGACTTACATCAGTTTGCCAAAGCCAAACCGGTGTCACCTATAGCATATCAGCGGAACCAAATTCCCAAACCTATGATTGGGAATACTATGGAACGGGAGTGGTTTTCAATCCACTACCAAACCCTACTGATCTAACAGTCCACCTTGATTTTACTACCGCTGCTACGAGTGGTCAAATCCGAGTAAGAGGATATAATTCGACTTGCGGATATGGGAACTGGGCAACTTTGGCAATCACAGTTTCTACTGTCCCGCAACTCACAAACACTTTGTCATCGCATGTCTGCTCGGGGCAGAATTTCCAGGCTACATTGCTGGCAGTTCCGCCAACTACAGACTTCACCTGGACAGTAGACTGCGTTGGTACGTTCGTTGCCTGCCCCCCCGGGCATACCGGTATAAACACGATCAATGATCTTCTTACAGTTTCCGGACTTGCTTCGGGAACTGTAAACTACCATGTCACTCCTTATGATGGTACATGCCATGGAGATACAAAGATCATTGCAGTGACTGTTTATCCTTATCCAGTTCCAACCATTACCCCGCAGGCAACTTCGGTTTGTGTAAATGTTCCGGTAACCTACTCTACAGAACCAGGAATGACTTCATATTCCTGGAACACGACATCTGACGGAATCCTTACCGCTACTTCCAATCCATATGAGATATCGGTTACCTGGCCTACCAGTGGAGCAAAGTCATTAAGCATAACATATACCGATGCAGACGGATGTTTACCGGTTTCACCCACAACAGTTCCGGTAACTGTTAACGCGCTGCCCGTTCCGACAATTGTTTCAGGGGAGAATCCTGTATGCATTGGCGTTCCCGGAAAAATTTACACAACCCAGGCAGCAATGACAGGTTATTCCTGGTCTATCACAGGCGGGATCATTACTTCCGGCGGTACAACCAATTCAGCAGTTGTTACATGGAATACACCTGGCACCCAATCCATCTCGGTAAATTATACAGATCCTTCGACACAATGCACCGCAATTAACCCTACCCCATCCTACCCCGTCACTGTGAATCCTTTGCCGGCTGCATCCATTAGCGGAACAACAGCTGTCTGCCAAAATTCCGCCGCACCATTGATTACTTTTACAGTAACATCGCCAACGACAGGACCCTATACTTTTACATACAATATTAATGGAGGTGGCAACCAGACGATCAGTACAACGGGAGGTAACTCGGTGTCGGTTTCCGCATCAACAACTACAGCCGGAACTTTCAATTACAACCTGGTCAGCGTGCAGGATGGTAGTACAACTGCCTGTTCCCAGCCACAAACAGGGGTAGCCACGATAACCGTGAATTCCACCCTGACGGCATCTGTATCAGGATCGACATCCGTCTGCATGAACTCATCCTCGCCTTTGATCACCTTCACGGTTTCACCTCCCACCGTTTTGCCTTACGTTTTTGTTTATAACGTTAACGGAGGACCACCACAAACGATAAATGCGACAAGTGGAACTTCTGTAACATTTGCCGCACCAACAAACGCGGCAGGAATTTTCAATTACAACCTCATAAGCGTACAGGACGGAAGCGGAACTGCCTGTTCCCAGATTCAAACAGGATTAGTTACAGTAAATGTCAATCCTTTGCCGGACGCCTCTATTAGCGGAACAACAGCAGTCTGCCAGAATTCCGCAGCACCATTGATTACCTTCACAGCAACATCACTGACAACAGCGCCATACACTTTTTCCTATACTATCAATGGCGGCGGCGTTCAGACGATCAGTACTACCAATGGTAACACTGTATCAATTCCGGCACCAACAACCACAGCCGGAACATTCATTTACAACCTGGTCAGCGTGCAGGATGGTAGTCTGACTGCATGTTCCCACCTGCAAACAGGAGTGGCGACAATTACTGTAAATTCTTTGCTGACTGCATCATTATCAGGATCGACATCAGTCTGCATGAACTCATCCTCCCCGTTGATCACCTTCTCGGTTTCACCTCCCACCGTTCTGCCTTACGTTTTTGTTTATAACGTTAACGGAGGACCACCCCAAACGATAAATGCAACAAGTGGACCTTCTGTAACATTTGCTGCACCGACAAATGTAGTAGGAACTTTTAATTACAACCTGGTAAGCGTTCAGGATGGAAGCGGAACTGCATGTTCCCAGGTTCAAACAGGAATGGCAGCAGTCACTGTGAATCCTTTGCCCGTTCCGACAATTAACGGGCCGGTTACAGCTTGCGTGAATACTCCGGGACCCAAGTACTATACTGAACCCGGTCAATCGGCTTATACATGGGTTGTGAACGGAGGCACCTGGAACTACGGTGTAACGAATGATACAATTAACATTGTCTGGACATCTACCGGGTCAAAGACAGTCTCTGTGAATTATACTTCACCTCTTGGCTGCACTGCTGCTTCTCCCAAGGTAATCACGGTAACGGTAACAACTTTACCAAATCCAACCATTACCGGTGCTTCGTCTATCTGTACAGGCATATCAACCAATTATAGTACACAAACCGGAATGTCAGGATATATCTGGGCTGTTTCTGCCGGTGGCACAATCAATAACAATGATGGAAATGGAACCATTAATGTTACCTGGAACACAACGGGTACAAAGACTGTCAGTGTGAATTATTCATTGGGATCAGGATGTACGGCCTTGGCTCCTTATGTAATGAATGTAACCGTTAACCAATCAACGCCACCAACCATACAGAGTACCGTAAATCCGGTGTGCGCATCCCATACTTCCACATATACCTCGCAGGCAGGAATGAGTTTCTATGTATGGACAATTTCTCCGGGAGGAACCCGTATTTCCGGTGGTGGCTCGTCAGAAAATACAGTGACTGTGAGATGGGATTTAAGTGGGCCACAGTATGTAAGGGTTAATTTTACCAATACTGATGGTTGCATTGCACTTGCTCCGACAGAATTCCCGGTAACTGTAAACCCTTTACCAGCAACAACGATTGCCGGATCAACCGCTGTTTGCCAGGATTTCCCAACCCCGTATACATATTCTGTTTCTGATGTTAATCCTGCGACTTATTCCTGGTCACTTGTCAATGGAAACGGGACCATAACTCCTTCACCAAATTCAAATCCTATCAGCATAAACTGGAATGCTACGGGATCGGACGTTGTTAAAATTGATGCAGTAAGTTCGTTAGGCTGCCCGAACAGCGGTTCCGTTACTATTACAATCAATGCTAAACCCATACCCCAGATGGTTACCTGCTTTGATCCGGTCACAACAAGGGGAGCGAAAAAGTTCCTGCTGAAGGGCGGAAGCCCGATTTATCCGCTGAAAGGTGAGTATCTGGTAACACCTTCCATTTCTGCACTTTCAAATGATGGTTTGGGAAACTACTATTTCGATCCTTCGCTTGCACCGGTAAACACGTATCATTTCTCCTATCGTTACACCAATGTCAATGGATGCATCAACACCTCATCCACGGTTCAGATCATTGTGCAGGCCGCCAACAATACTTCCTGCGGGGGTACGATGATTGACCCGCGCGACCAGAAGTCTTATTCAACCATGTCAGTTGCCGGTAAATGCTGGATGGCAGAGAACCTCAATTACGACGCCACCAAAGCAGCCATTGATTACCAGAGCACCCTGCAGACTGATAACTGTCTCGTTGAGAAATACTGCCCGCCAACCGACGCAACCTGTACACACGGGGCCTATTACCAGTGGGATGAACTCATACAGTATAAAAATACAGACGCGCCCTACCAGGGACTTTGTCCGCCGGGATGGCACGTACCTACCGATGCTGAATGGCAGACACTGATCGACAACTTTGATGCGAACTTTACCGGAGTTTCAGCCAATGCGCTTGTTGGTACGGATTTAAAGAATCCGACAAAAACCTTTAAGGCATTGCTTGAAGGGATGAACTATCTGAATGGCACTACATGGACCTTTGCAACAGGAGGAGTTACAGCAACAATGTACTGGACATCAACTGTGAGTGGCGGCAAGGCTATTGCCAGGGGGTTGAACAATCCATACAACCCGAGTGTTTCAAAGTATGCATCCAGTCCGGCCAATGCTTTCCCGGTAAGGTGCCTGAGGGATAATTGAGATTCTGAACATCATGAGGAGTAGGCAAAAACATATTCGCGTACTTGCAATAATCTGCATTATTGCTTTGTCATTGATGATGGTCGTGACCCCGATGGTCTTTGGCCATACGGCAAGTTCCTTGTCTCCTGAAACAATCCAGTATATTTTCCCGGAATCCCAAAGTGATAATACTCCATGTCTTGTCCCTGCGAATGACTCTTCTTCCCGGTTTGCACGGTTCGATGTCTTTGAACATAGTTCAGCTTATTTCTATGTGAAGCTGAAGATGCTTAGTTCTTCTTTTGCGAGAAGTTATTTTTACAACGCAGCACGGGAAGAGGGAATCTACATTGTAAACAAAAATGATATTCACAATGATTCTGTATTGTTCATGACAGGCATCACGGATATCAGTATCGCTCTTTCAAAATTTGCAGACCTTTACGAACGTACCAGGAAGGAAGACCTCATGAAGGGTAATGACGAAAAATCAAGAATTGTCGCTGCTGACCCGGTCATCCAGGATGGAAAGTATATGGCCCGGGCACCAAGGCTTCAGCCCCTGTATAAGGATAGTGTTGTTTCCTGTACTTCAGCAGAGGTTTCATGTTCCGGCCCTCAATACTCATATCCTGCAAGCAAAAACACCAATGATATTCATATTATAGCCCCGCCGGCGGTGGGTAATTATCCGAATTACGGGTGTCTTGGATCGCAGCCATGCCCGGCCTGGTATTATATGAAAGTGATGCAGGCCGGTTCCATTACGATCCTGATCCAGCAAAGCGGTGGTCTTGATGTGGATTTTATCTGCTGGGGTCCGTTTACGAGCCTTACAGACGGATGTGCAGAAGGGTTGACCGGAACGTGTAACCCGACACCTGCATGCTATAACAACAACGATGTAAATATGCCTGACGGGTTTTACCCCAGAGGCAATATTGTTGATTGCAGCTTTTCAGGTCAGGCTACAGAGACATGTCACATTCCTCCTGCGGCTATTGGTGACTTCTATATCCTTCTGATTACCAATTATGCAGGATTAAGCCAGCAGGGTGGTCTGATTACCTTTTCCCAGACCGGGGGGGATGGGCTGACTGACTGTAACATTGTCGTGAATTGCTCTGTTGTGGCCCTTACGACCAATGTTTCAACCTGTGATCTTTCCGGGAAATTTTCCATTTCCGGGGATATTGAGTTCAGTAATGCCCCGGCATCCGGAGTTCTGACGGTAAAGGATGTTACAGCTGTCCCACCTGTTTCGGTTAATCTTCTTCCCCCGTTTGTAAGTCCTTATCCGTATACCTTACCCGGAATAAATTGCGATGGTTCTACCCAGACCATTACTGCTAACTTTTCGGACGAGCCTACCTGTACGCGGTCGGCAACAGTTGTTGCCCCCGGCGGATGCCCGTTTGCAACCATGACTTCCAGCGGCGACGGACACATCTGCCAGGACGGGAGCAAGGATACCTTGTTTATTAATTTTTCAGGAGGACCGCCTCCCTATGATTTTACGTATGATATCAACGGTGGCATTGAAATTTCTGTCACCAATTATTCCGGCCCTTTTCCATGGATGTTCCTGACAAACAGCGAAGGAATCTATTCGCTGACTTCAGTGTCGAACGCTGGTTGCCTTGAAGGATTTGTATCCGGAAGTGTTACTGTGGCACTTGTGCCGGTACCTGTGAACCCGGTTCCGGCTGCTCCTTCCTTTTCCCGCTGCGGAACAGGCATCCAGACGCTTTCCGTCAATGGCGTTGCCAATGTAATTATGCAATGGTATGCCGCAGCAACAGGCGGATCTTCAATATTTACAGGGAATGCCTTTACAACACCATCCATTTCTTCAACAACGATCTATTACGTGGAAGCAACGCGGACGATGGGCACACGAACATGCAGGAGTTCAAGGATCCCGGTAACAGCGGAGATCAAACCTGTTCCAACCATCACCAACGCTACCCTGGCTGAGACCATTTGCTCAGGGGGGTCTCCCAGCCTCACACTGACAGGAGTGCCCACAACGGGGTTGACCTTTGGATGGGTAACTTCGAATGGAGATGGCAATATTACCAACTTTTCGCCAAGCGGTTCAGGAAATTTCACATCCGAAGTTCTGAATACCAAGCCAGGTATATTTCAGCCCGGGACTGTTACATATACGGTTACTCCAACAATCGGAACCTGCCCTGGCAGCACAGTGGATTTTCCAATAACTGTGAACCCGATTCCAACGGTGAACCCGCTGTCAAACTTAGTTAATTGTCACGGAACCTTAGTAAACAATATTTCTTTCACTGGATCAGTTCCGGGAACACAATTCAACTGGACCAATTCAGATCCTTCGATCGGGATACCGGCAAGCGGCACAGGGCAGATCCTCTCCTTCCCTGCCCATAACACCGGGACAAGTCCTGTAACGGCAACTATTACCGTTACACCCGCTTTTACCAATGCCGGCAAGACCTGTTCAGGTACATCCAATTCTTTTACGATCACGGTGAATCCTGTTCCAACGGTGAACCCGGTAACAAGCCAGGTTCTCTGCAATGGAGATTTAACCAATTTTATCACTTTTTCAGGATCGATTACCGGGGCAGATTACACATGGACAAATTCAGATCCCACTATTGGGCTGGCGGCAAGCGGAACCGGCCAGATCATGTCATTCCCTGCAAACAATGCAGGAACGGGTCCAGTAGTCGCTACGGTTACTGTTACTCCTTCCATTACAAATGCAGGTCTGACGTGCAGCGGGACACCAACATCCTTTACAATCACTGTAAATCCAGGTCCTACGGTCAACCCGGTATCAAACCAGACGGTTTGTAACGGAACTTCAACGACTACGGTCACATTTTCAGGATCTATTCCCGGAAGCACATATAACTGGACCAACTCCAACGTTTCCATTGGTCTTGGAGCAAGCGGAACAGGCACGATCGACGCATTTACCGCATCCAATGCCGGAACTGCACCAGTAACGGCAACGATCATGGTTACACCTACTTTTACAAATACGGGGCAGACCTGTACCGGTTCACCAACAACTTTTACGATCACGGTGAACCCGATCCCTTCCGTCAGCTCTGTCCCCAATCAGGTCTATTGCCATGGGTCACTGGCAAATTTCATTCATTTCACAGGATCAGTTCCCACAGCACAATACACCTGGGTCAATTCAGATGCCTCCATCGGACTGGCTGCAAGCGGCACAGGTGACATCCTGTCCTTCCCTGCCCATAACACCGGTACAGTGCCAGTAACGGCAACGATTACTGTTACTCCATCCATCACAAACGACGGGGTTACATGTTCGGGAGTTCCAACATTATTTACGATCACCGTGAACCCGTTGCCGACTGTCAACGCAGTCACCAGCCAGACTGTCTGCAATGCCGCAGCCACGACTTCTGTTTCATTCTCCGGATCAATCCCGGGGACACTATTCACATGGGTCAATTCGGATCCGTCGATCGGGCTGGGACTTACCGGTACCGGAACCATTCCATCATTTATGGCGACGAACCTGACAAACAACGCGAAAACTGCTACGATTACGATAACGCCGTCTTTTACCAGCGGGGGGATGACCTGCACCGGGACCAATGAGGTGTTCACGATCACAGTGAACCCAATACCGGGAGTGGCCAGTTCAGTTACAGGAACAGCTACTGTCTGCCAGGGCGGAACTGGTGCCACATACAGTTCTGCTGTCATTCCCTGTGCAACGGAATATATCTGGAGCTATTCCGGTTCAGGTGCTTCAGGTGCTACCAATACAAAAGATATCGTGGTTGATTATTCTGTCAGTGCGACGTCCGGAAAATGGAATGTTTATGGGAAGAATAGCTGTGGCCAGGGAGCCCTGATGCCGTCAGGATACCAGGTAACAGTCAATCTCAAACCCACTGCAACTTATACTGCTTGCACGCCGTTGAAAACCCTGCGGACGGGGCGCAAAATCCTTTTAAAGGGAGGATTCCCGCTTTCAGGGACGTATACCGCCAGCGAAGGAGTGCAACTGAATGGCTCCGGTCAGTATGAATTCGATCCGGCAACAATATCGGGTCCATTCCCCAAGGATGTCGTGATCACGTACAGGTACACAAATTCACTGACCTGCTTCGATGAGAAAACACAAACTATGACCGTTTCAGGGTCTAATGCCGACCTGTTAAGTCCGACTTCCATGATTGACCTGCGGGACAATCAGCAGTATTCCTATTCAACATACAGTGCCGGCGGACCGATGAAGATGTGGATGACACAGAACCTGAATTACGGAACTGTTATCAGCAGTTCGACACCCCAGACAGACAACTGCATTGCACAGAAATACTGTCCTCCCTCCGATCCAACCTGTGCAGGTGCGGGAGGCGGTTATTACCAGTGGGATGAGTTGATGTCATTCCAGGGTAATTCAGGAGATCAGGATCTTTGTCCGCCCGGATGGCATGTGCCTTCGGACGCTGAATGGCAGGCACTGATTGATAATTTTGATCCGGCATTTCCGGGTGCTATTGCGAATGCCATTATCGGAGATGAGATGAAAGATCAGACAAAGACTTTTAAAGCAAAACTGGAAGGGATCAATTACATGAACAGCAGCGCGGCATGGTCATTTACGACAACCCCGGCTGCTACTATGTTCTGGACTTCAACACCCGATGCCAATGGCAAGATCATTGCCAGGGGACTGAACAGTCCGTACAACATCAGTATCTCCAAATACGCGTCAAGCGCTGCCAATGCTTTTCCGGTCCGGTGCGTCAGAGAATAAATGTCTTTCTTTCTGCAATCACGCTTTGCAATATTGTCATGATACTCTTGCTTTTTTCGTAAATTTGAACAAAACAAACAATTTTGAAATGACATGACCTAATTACAACAGAGATGAAATCTTTTTTCGAAACAGATAAATTTTCTTCTGTTTACTATCTTTTGAGCCTGATTTTTTTTATCCTGATTTCTTCTGTTACCCTTATTGGGCAAACACAGTCAGGTAATTCGAATACAAATCCTCCATACCAGTTTGTTCACAGGATACCGTTTGGGAATTCCTACAAGGAAATAACATCTTCTGTTTCATTATGCCCGAACAGCGACCTTTCGCAGGGAAATTTTAATGGTTGGTTCGGTTGTTATGGAACCTGGTGTTGCGACTCAGCTCAAAACTCTACAAATTGTCAGGGCGCTGCCGAGTATTCTCCTTATCAGCCACCATGCACCAATTTGAATATGCCATGGTACAATACACCGACAGGGGGACATTTCTCAATTGAAAATGTGGGAGCAGACCCATGTATATCAAGCCTGCAAAAAGTGTTTCCAGGTGATATTCATTCTGCACGTATTGGAAACAGAGTATGTGGTGGAAATGGTGGTGGTTATGTTGATCAAGTGACATATCCTATTACTTATGATTCTGCAAACAGTTTTTTAATCTACCGGTGTGCTGTCGTTCTCGCAAATATATATGCGAATGGCCATAACACTGCAAACAGAAGACCAAGATTTACGGTGTCCGTCAAAGATCATCTCACAGGAGTCCTGATTGATTCCTGCGGATATTATGACATGTATCCAAATGATGGTGTAACAATATGGAACAACACCGGGCCTCCTAATAATTATGTCTGGAAAGACTGGAGCACGATTGGGCTTGACCTTTCAACGCTAACCGGGATCACTCAAGGGCAGCTTCTTGATGTGGAGTTCCTTGTTCATGGATGCGCATTCAGAGCACATACAGGCTACGCATATATTTCTGCATTTTGCAGTGCCATGAGTATCCAGATCGTCGGATGTGAAGGAGCAGGCACGATTACATTGACCGGACCTCCGGGTTTTATTGCTTACCAATGGCAAGGTCCATATTGTCCTACCTGCACCAACCCTCCTCCCATCTATACCGGGAATCCAGTAACACTTACGACTGCCCAGGGAGCTGCATCAGGAAATACCTTCTCACTGAATGTAACCGCTTTAAACGGATGCCAGGTAACCAATGTACAGCAAGTAATTGGATTTACCCATATTACCACTAACTTTTATTATGATTCTCCCAATTGTGTCGGACAACCCGTATCATTTTACGACTCCAGCACCATAAATCAAAACCATGTCGTGAACTGGAAATGGAATTTCGGAGATGGTACAGGTATCCTTACAGGTGTACAAAACCCAACACATACTTTTACCAGTTCCGGAACTTTTGCTGTTAAACTGGTATCATATTCTACTGAAGGATGTGCCGATTCTATTACACGCAATATCACGCTAGTCCTGCTGCCGGGTGCCACCATCGGAGGAACAACTTCCGTATGTAAAAATACAAATTCACCATTGATAACCTTCACCGGTAGCAATGGGGTTGCACCTTATACGTTTACATACAAACTCAATGGAGGGAGCAATCAGTACATCACCACATCCTCCGGGAATTCTGTTACAGTTGCTGCACCAACAAATTTAACCGGGACATTCATCTATACGCTGGAAAGTGTGCATGATGCAAGTTCAAACCCATGCCCCCACGCACTAACCGCAAGCGCAACAATAACCGTGAATCCCAGGCCCAATGCACAACTAACTCCTTACACCCCGATCTGCCTGAACGCTGCTCCACTGAACCTCACAAACGGCACCCCTGCAGGAGGAACTTATAAAGTGCAACCATCAGGTACGGTCATCACTGCTTTCGATCCGGCGGTTTGGGGTGTCGGGCCCCATTCTATTACTTACACCTATACAGATGCGAACGGATGCGACAGTACAACATCTCCGCAAAACATTTTTGTACAAGATCTGACCACTCCATCAATCTTTGGAAAGGCATCAGTATGTGTAGGTGTTGCCGACACACTCTGGACCGACCAGGGAATGACATCGTATTCATTTGTGTGTCCTGGTGCCACCATTACCGACATCAATCCTTATACAAAATCATTCACCTGGCCAACATCAGGTACAAAAACAGTGAATGTTACATATGTCGATATCAATGGCTGTGCTACATTGACCAAGACCAGATCAGTTGTGGTGAATGATTTGCCGACACCTTCTCTGGTGTCAGGAACCAAAAANGCCTGCGTCACAAAGACCTATACCTATACCACGGAAGCATTCACCCCTGCAGGCCCAAACAGTGGCTTCAGCTGGAACGTGTCTCCCGGGAACACCCTTTCATTTGTCGGAAACACTGCAACCGTAACATGGAATGTCATCAGTACAACCGAGTGGATCGAAATGAACTATGTCGATGCCAATGGGTGCACCGCAATCAGTCCGAAACGGGACACTGTTATTGTGAATCCATCACCGTTCTATACGGTTCTGGGCAATGCAAGTGTTTGCGCCGGATCATCATCAACCTATAACATCCAGACCGGCGAGTCAGGAGACTGGTCAGTTTCACCGGGAGGGGTTATCACGACACCGCCAAACAATGTAAATTCAATCACCGTCAACTGGGCCACCAGCAATACTCTTGCCCACTCGATTGTCACGGTGAATTACACGAATACACTTGGCTGCGACGGGGTAACGCCGACAAACATCGACATCCAACCATTGCCAATTGTGACTTATACGACCAGTACACCGTCACCGGTATGCCAGGATTTTCCGACACCATCGCTTTACACGGTCGATCCGGGCGGAGCTGCAGCAACATACCAGTGGTCAGTGACGCCTGCAAATCTGGCAACCATCGCCAATCCCACTGCCAACCCGGCTTCCATCATCTGGAACCTGCCAGGAACTGCTGCGCAGAATGCAACACTCAACATGACTGCAACAACTTCAGCCACTAACCCGGCCTGCCCGTTAACGTCTGCCCCGTTGACCGTCACGATCAACCCCAAGCCTGCACCACAGATGGTAACCTGCTTTGATCCCGTCACTACAAGGGGAGCGAAACGATTCCTGCTGAAGGGCGGAAGCCCGATATACCCGCTTAAGGGAGTGTATTTAGTAACGCCTTCAATTTCTGCACTTACAAATGATGGGGCGGGGAATTACTATTTCGATCCTTCACTGGCGCCGGTAAATACGTATCATTTCTCCTATCGTTACACCAATGTCAATGGATGCATCAACACCTCATCCCCCGTTCAGATCATTGTGCTGGCTGCCAACAATAATTCCTGCGGAGGTACGATGATTGATCCGCGCGACCAGAAGAGTTATGCCACGATGTCGGTTGCCGGGAGATGCTGGATGGCAGAGAACCTCAATTACGACGCCACCAAAACAGCCATTGATTACCAGAACACCCTGCAGACTGATAACTGCCTCATTGAGAAATACTGCCCGCCGACCGACGCAACCTGTACTCACGGGGCCTATTACCAGTGGGATGAACTTGTACAGTATAAAAATACGGACNCACCCTACCAGGGATTTTGTCCGCCGGGATGGCACGTGCCTACCGATGCTGAATGGCAGACGCTGATCGACAACTTTGATGCGAACTTTACCGGGGCTTCAGCCAATGCGCTTGTTGGTGAGGATCTGAAGAGTTCATCGAATACTTTTAAAGCACTGCTTGAAGGGATGAACTATCTGAATGGCACTACATGGACTTTTGCAACAGGAGGTGTCTCGGCAACGATGTACTGGACCTCAACTTTGGACGGATCCGGCAAGAAGGCCATTGCGAGGGGGTTGAACAATCCATACAACCCGAGTGTTTCGAAGTATGCATCCAGTCTCTCCAATGCATTTCCGGTAAGATGTGTCAAAAATTAAAAGATGAAGACATCACTGATACTAATCTTTTGCACATCCGTATTCCTTTTTGTGCTGGATTCATGCAAAAAGGACGAGACAGGCAAAGGATCAGTCACATCTGTCTATGGCGGTACACAAAGCCATAATGTAGGAGAAGCCTGCATGAGTTGTCATAACTCCGGCGGATCGAACAAATACTGGTTTACGGTTGCAGGAACTGTATATAAACCTGACAGTACTGACCTGAATCCCAACTGCACAATCTATCTTTTTTCTGCCCCAGGTGGCGGCGGAACTATGACTTACTCATTCCAGGTTGACGGGAAAGCAAACTTTTACACGACGGATCCGGTCTCTTTAGGAAGTGGTCTTTATCCTGAGGTAAAAAGTCTGTCGGGCCAGGTAAAGTTTATGAATTCCTTTATCACACAGGGAAATTGCAACAGCTGCCACAACAAATCCAACCGGATTAAGGTCAACTAAGGAAAGCTGAAGATTTACGATTGGACGATTTTACGAGTCAATCGAAAATCGTCCAATCGTAAATAGTTATTAGCTTTGCATCTTATCAGAAAATCTGGCTTCTTATGAAGATTCTTTTAATTGAAGACGAAAAAGAACTTTGTCGTTCAATAGAAACCTACCTTAAGCAGGAGAATTATCTCTGTGAATCCGCACTTACATTCGGAGATGCCCTGGAGAAAGTCAGCATGTATGTGTATGATTGCATCGTTGTTGATATCACACTTCCCGATGGAAACGGGCTGGATATCATCCGGGCTATGAAAGAGAATAAAACGGAAACGGGAATTATCATCATTTCCGCAAAAAATTCACTGGATGACAAGATCATCGGGCTGGATATCGGGGCTGACGACTACCTGACCAAACCATTTCACCTTTCCGAACTGAATGCACGGATCAAATCCATCATCCGGCGAAGGAATTTTGGAGGAAGCAATGAGATTATCCTTAACGAGATCCACATTCTTCCGGACCAGATGCAGGTGATGATCGATGGAAATGAGATCATCCTGACGAAAAAGGAATTCGATCTGCTCATCTTTTTTATTTCAAATCAAAACAGGGTTTTAACCAAGGAGGCTATTGCAGAGCATCTCTGGGGGGAAGAGATGGATATGGCCGACTCATTTGATTTCATATACACGCACATCAAGAATCTCAGGAAGAAGATGCTGGAAAAGGGCGGGCACGATTACATCAACACGATCTACGGGATGGGATACAAATTTGTGATTGAATGAAATTACTCACGCGGATATCGATAAACTACATTGCATTTTCATTCATTGCTTTCGTGATCGGTGGTATCTTTTTTTCGAATGTGATCCGTACGATATTTTATGCCCAGATTGATGATAATCTCCGTACAGAAAAGCTACTGATCGAGGAACAGATCAATTATTCCGACAGTCTCCCCGACTTCCGGCTGGTCTTCGGTCATCTCATAGAAGTCACGGTGTTCAATGCGCCAAGAAAGGCGAGGGAAGCCATAAAGGATACGCTCCTTTTTGACAAATCAACTTCTGAACTGGTTCCCTACCGGCAACTGATTGCAAAGAACACTTCGCTGCAAAAGCGGGGTTACCTGATACGGATCTGCATGCCACTGGGCGAAACAGACAGGCTGATCACGACGATCATCATCGCCCTCACATTGCTATTTCTTGTCCTGCTGGCCCTGCTGATCTATGTCAACTACTTTATCTCACGAAGCGTCTGGAATCCGTTTTACCGGACACTGGAGAGCCTGACGCAATATGACATCAGTCAAACCACGCCATTGATCCTGCATAATACAAAGATCAGTGAATTCAAACAGCTGAACAAGACCCTTGACCAGATGTCGAAAAAGCTACAGCAAGACTACAGGAGTTTAAAGGAATTCAACGAGAATGCATCGCATGAGATCCAGACTCCGCTGGCGATCATCAAATCCAAGCTTGAACTGCTGATCCAGAATGAAGCTTTAAAGGAAGACGAGATGAGGATCATCAACTCAGTATATGAGGCCACCAACAGGATGTCAAGGCTTAACCAGGGTTTGCTGCTTATATCAAAAATCGATAACAACCAATTCCCTGTAGCCGAAAAGATCAACCTTCAGCAATTGATTGAGAAGAACCTTGAACACTTCGAGGAACTGATTGCCCTGAAAAAGCTAAAGGTAACGGTAGCTTTGTCTGAGATGATTGAACCTGAAATGAACAGGACACTTGCGGAGATCCTTATATCAAATCTCTTATCCAATGCCATCAGGCATAATGTTGAAGAAGGAAACATTACGGTCAGGCTCGAAGCTGGACAACTCATCATTTCCAACACAGGCCATGCATTGACATCTGCACCTGATGAGCTGTTTGAGCGATTCCGGAAATCGGACAGGAACTCTGAATCTGCAGGTCTTGGCCTGGCGATTGTTAAGAGGATTCTGAACATTTATCATTTCCCGATTGTCTATACAGTTAACGGACAGATTCATCAGATGAAACTCTCTTTCAGGTGAACACAAAAGCACAGCCTGTGACCAGTTAAACTTCAGAATTTACCCAGAATCCCTGCTCACCTTTGCGCCACTCAAAATATCTAAAAATCCAAAAACACGAAAGAAATGAAAAAAATAACCTTACTGGTCATGGCAGTTTTATTCGCTGCATTTACTTTTGCTCAGACCAGAACTGAACTGAAACCATCAGATATTTCAAAACCTGCTTCTGAATACATTGCAAAAAATTTCACCGGGTATAGCATTGATAAGATCTTTAAATGTGACGACAAAGGAACCATAACCTGCGAAGTCACGGTTGTAAAAGGAACGGATAAACAGAAGCTCGTATTTGACAAGGATGGCAAATTCCTGAAAAAGCAAGTCGTTAATGCCTTACCGAAAGCTCCGGTGAAGCCACCGGTCAAGGAAGAACCAAAGAAAAAGTAATTCCAAATATTTTCTCTGAAGAAGGCCGGGCGGATTGTCTGGTTTTTTTTTCATGGGCATACACATCTTTTGGCTATTTACTTTTTGCCAGCTTGCATTTTGTCTTATTTGCCTTTTAGCATTTCATCATCTTGCTTCTGAAAAACATTCTACAAAAATGTAAGATGGATACATGTCAATAAGCAAAATGGCCATGTGTAAATCGGCAAAAAGCTCATTTGCCAGGTTTCCTTTACCGAAATGACATTGCCCGATTTCTTTCTATCTTTGAGGCGTATTGATAACATTCATGGCAATGAAGATTTTACTTTTCCAGGTCGATGCTTTTACGGACCACCTTTTTGGCGGAAACCCGGCAGCAGTCTGCCCGCTGGAAGCCTGGTTACCCGATGAATCCATGCAACTGATCGCCATGGAAAACAACCTTGCAGAAACAGCTTTTTTTATCCGGGAAGGCGATCATTTTCATATACGTTGGTTTACGCCTGTGGTCGAAGTTGACCTGTGCGGACATGCAACCCTGGCCACGGCATTTGTTCTCTTCGAAAAACTGAATTACAAGGGTGAGAAGGTCACATTTTCATCCCGCAGCGGAATGCTGAATGTAAGCAGGAAAGCTGATCTCCTGACACTGGATTTTCCAAAGGATTCAATCCAGCCAATCAGGGCCCCGCTGGAGCTATTAACCAAACTTGGTTTTCAACCCATCGAAACCTATAAAGGAAAAACAGACTGGATGTTTGTCCTGGGCAGTCAGAAAGAAGTTGAAGATTACCAGCCCGACTGGACAGCCCTTGGGAAAATTGACAGCCGTGGAATCATTATCACTGCGAAAGGAGATGAAGCGGATTTCGTTTCCCGCTTTTTTGCGCCCCAGGCAGGTATTCCTGAGGATCCTGTCACAGGCTCGGCACATACAACACTGGCTCCATACTGGGCCGAAAAGCTTAAAAAGACTGAACTGACCGCTGTTCAGTTATCGCAGCGAAAAGGACATCTGTGGTGCAAGGTTGCTGGTGACCGTGTTGAGATCAGCGGGAATGCCAGGATCTATATGACCGGAGAGATAGCGCTTTAAGAAAAATAAGAGGTGTACTATAATTATCAAATCTGACAATATATTTTATGAAGAAACTAATTGCACTGTTTGCCGTCATTTCATTCTCCATTGCTCTTTATGCGCAAAAAGCCGAAGAGATCAAGGTATCTGCATTACCAAAGAATACTACAGCATGGGTAACGCAGAATTTCAAAGGTGGAACCATTGAGAGGGCAGCAAAGGTGACGGATGGGAAAAAAGTTATCGGGTATTGCGCCTCTGTGGAAGCAGACAGACGGAAAATGATCCTTGTTTTCGACAAGAACGGTAAGTATCTTAACCGTGTAAAGAAGATGACTGACATCGAAGGAGTTCTCAAGCCCGCTCCGGCCCAGGCCCCTCCAAAGAAATAACAACCAATTCGTTGTCCTTCTAACTGATCTTTGCGTTCACCATTGCAAGCAGTTCCGCTTCTTTGGCAATTGCCTGTGCTTCGATGATGGCGCCCTTTTCAAGGATATCTTTTACAAACACCTTATCATTTAACCCGGAAGCATTCACCTTTACATTCAGGAAAGCGCCAATTACGGCAGTCCTGGCGCAAATGACGCCTACCCCAGCATCCGTCACAGAGTTTGGATTTCCCTGTTCAATCATTGCCTGGCAAATTTCGATGGACGCGAATGCCTTTTCCATTGTCCTGAACGGCACTTCAATAGCGTATTTTGTTGCAGCCTGGATGGCTTCGGTGCGAATGGCTTTCTCTTCGGGTGTTCCTTTTGGAAGTCCAAATGCATCCATGATCTTATTGAACGACCGGGTATCCTCATCAACAAGAAACAGCAGTTCATCCTTCAGCTTTTGTCCTTTTTCCGCCCAGTTTGAAAACTCCTCCCAACGATCATCCCAGCCAGCCTTATGCGAAGAGAGATTGGCAACCATGGTACCGAGTGAAACACCGAGTGCGCCCAAATAAGCTGAGACAGATCCACCGCCGGGAGCGGGGGATTCAGAAGCAGTTTCATTGGCAAACCCGATGCAGGTCATATCCACAAGTTTCTTTTCCTGCTTATCATCCAGGAGGTATTCGATGATTTTCTCCTTCGCGATAAATGGTTTCAGATCATCCAGCCCCAGAGACTTCACCGCGATCCTGATGATCTCGTCTTCCGAAATACCCACGGAACGGTTTTGCTTGCGAAGGAAATATTTCCCCGCATCAATCATTGCCTTGAGGGGTATCAGCCCGACCAGTTCCGAACCGGTTACCCGCAATCCGCGCTGCTGAGCACTTTTAGAGGCTTCTTCAAACGCCACGTGCACCGGTGTGATGCTGATGTTCGTAAGGTTGATCGAAACCTGGGCAATGCCATATTCCTCAATGAACCAGCCGATGGCTTTGCAGGCTTTCAAGGCGCCCGGTGTCCAAAGTTCATTGCCTTCACCATCTTTTTTGATCTTCCCGGTAACAGGATTTCCTTCACGAACGGGCCTGCCCTTTTCACGGATATCGAAAGCCACCGCATTGGCACGGCGGACAGAGGTTGTATTGAGGTTTACATTATAGGCAACCAGGAAATCACGTGCACCAACAGCGAGAGCGCCAGTCCGGTGATTGAATTTGGCCGGACCGAAATCCGGCTTCCAGTGAGGATCTTCCAGCTTTTTCGGCAACCCTTCATATTCGCCCGAGCGGCAATTGGCAAGATTTCTGCGCTCCGGTGTAAAAGCTGCGTTCTCGTAACAATAGACAGGGATAGGGAGTTCTTTCCCTACCCTTTCGGCAAGTTTACGGGCATATTCAGCTGTCTCCTCCATGGTGATCCCGGCGATCGGGATCAGCGGGCAGACATCTGTTCCGCCAAAACGGGGATGTTCACCCTTATGCTTGCTCATATCAATGATCTCGGAAGCTTTCCTGATTCCCTGGAATGCAGCTTCAATCACGGCATCCGGAGTACCAACGAAGGTCACTACCGTCCGGTTTGTGGCTTTCCCCGGATCAACATCGAGCAGTTTGACACCCCCGGCTCTTTCGATTTCGTCTGTGATCTGTTTAATGACTGACATGTCACGGCCTTCAGAAAAATTGGGGACGCATTCGATGAGTTGTTTCATTTGATGTTGGTTTAGAGTGATTGGGTTTGTGTTAACGGACGACTTGACGGGTGCAAAAGTAAAAAAAATACCTTGAATCTTGCAACCTTCAAAACGTTCTTTACCTTTGTAGTAACCCTATAATTGACAGAACTATGAAACGAATGGCGTTTTTATTCATGATTCCGCTGGCAATGATTCTCAGCCAGTGCAAACAAAGCGAAACCAAAATGGAACAACCTAAAACCAACCAGTTTGTTCAGAAAGCAACGGTTGACAGTGTGATCGCAAAACTCGCCAAGCAATCAGGCGAAGCCACCAGAACACGGATGGAGAAAGGTGTTAACCAGGTAGCTGCTTTATGGACTGAGAAAGATGGAACCGTCAGGGATTTCGAAGCTTTCTGCCTGAAGAATTACATTCCTGATGAAAATCAGCGCCTGAAGACTTTCCAGCATATTTCAACGAATTTTGAATCCTTCTTTGGTTATTCAAATGACATCAGTCTCGATCTGAAACGCTCTACGGCACTGGATATCGGCGACCTCCTCGACATTGACCAGGTATTTGCCGCCTATGAACCGACATCCCATTTCAATGATGATTTCTTCACCAATAAGATCGGTTTTATGGTTGGTCTGAATTTCCCGTTTTATTCCCTGAAGGAAAAAGAGGACCTTGGACAGAAGTGGAGCCGCCTGGAATGGGCCTATGCACGTCTCGGGGATCTCTTCATTGCCCGTGTTCCTGCAGATGTTACACAGAAAACAGCCGACGCACTGTCAGCCGCTGATAACTATATCTCCAATTACAACATTTACATGGGAAACCTTGTGGATGACAAAGGTAAGACCTATTTCCCGAAGGATATGAAACTGATCTCCCACTGGAATCTCAGGGATGAACTGAAAGCAAACTACAACCAGGGAGAAACCGGGCTGACCAAGCAAAAGATGATCTATGAAGTGATGAAGCGGATCATCAGCCAGGAAATTCCTGACAGCGTGATCAACAATCCAAGATTTCAATGGAATCCGTATACAAATAAGATGCTGAAAGACGGCAGGGAAGTAAAGGCTGAACGTGAACCGGACACCCGCTACCAGCTGCTGCTGAATAATTACATTGCCATGAAAGCAGTGGACAAATACACACCGATGTACCCGACATTCATCCAGCGTTCGTTTGATGCCGGGATGGAATTGAGACTGGAGCAGGTTCAAAAACTGTTCACCGACCTGTTGTCTTCTCCTGAAGTGAAACAGGTTGGAGACCTGATCAGCAAAAGGCTCGGACGTCCGCTTCAGCCATTCGACATCTGGTACGACGGATTTAAGCCACGCAGCAACATGGACCAGGAGAAACTTGATAAGCAAACGAGAGCAAAATATCCCGATGTTGCCGCATTTGAAAAAGATGTTCCCAACATTCTTACCAAACTTGGTTTCAAACCAGACAAGGCCAAAGAAATTGCCTCGCACATCACGGTTGATCCTGCCCGCGGATCAGGTCATGCATGGGGAACGCAGCGCAAGGGAGACAAATCCCATTTAAGAACGAGAATTGCAAAAACCGGCATGGATTACAAAGGATACAACATTGCCTGTCATGAACTCGGTCATAACGTCGAGCAGACCATTTCTATGTATTTTGTTGATAATTATGAAATGGCCGGTGTCCCGAATACCGCATTCACCGAAGCTTATGCTTTCACGTTCCAGAAACACGACCTGGAATTGCTTGGCATCAAGGATAACGATCCGAACAAGGATGCACTTGCTGCACTTGATAATTTCTGGATGAGCTACGAGATCATGGGTGTTTCACTCGTTGACATGAGTGTCTGGCAATGGATGTATGACAATCCGAATGCTACAAAAGAACAGCTGAAGGACCAGGTGATCAAAACGGCGATAGAGGTCTGGAACAAATACTATGCAGGAGTTTTAGGCGTCAAGGATTCCCCGATCCTGGCAATCTATTCACATATGATCGAAGATCCGTTATATCTTTCAAACTACCCGGTTGGTCATCTCATCGATTTCCAGCTGGATCGTTTCTTCAAAGGGAAGAATTTTGCAGATGAATCGATCAGGATCTATTCTGCAGGAAAACTTATTCCCCAGATCTGGATGAAGAATGCCGTTGGCAGAGAAATCTCCATCAAGCCCCTGGTTGAAGCAACCGATGCAGCTTTGAAGGTGGTAAAATAAGTGAATGGTGATTGGTGATTGGTGACTGGTGATTGGTGATTGGTGATTGGTG
>TBL_comb47_HYPODRAFT_10001824_pt1 | contig 27144 bp, 21 predicted proteins | sample TroBogypolimnion_40_FD_10682 | JGI IMG/M metagenome (IMG submission 10682) | reverse complement strand
ATGTGAATGAGTTTTGACATGGATTAGATGTGTTTCCAACTTGAATAGTCGCACAACTAGAATTATCACAAATAACTGAATCGTTTAACTTAACTTTCATTGTTAAACATACATTATATGTTCCTACAGAACCGGCAGTAAACTCATGAGTTGGGTTGACATCTGCTGATGTAGTTCCATCACCAAAACTCCATGAATAACTGATTGTATAGCCTGTGTATGTAGTAGTTGATGTGTTAATGAAATGATAAGCATTACTTCCAACGTTTAATGAATCTTGATAGAAATAGAATCCCGCCTGACATGAATTCGTAGCATCATTATTACAAATACTAAAATTAACTGTGTTTTGTGGATTAGTATTTGTAATGTTTATTTCATGGATTGCTCCTTGGCAATCATAAGTAGCTACATGAAAAGTAACTAAAGTGCCACTACCTGGCAAATCATTAATACTTAAACTATAATAACCGTTGTCATTTGTTACAACAGTATTATAATAAGAATAAGAAGAAGTACTATCTGACCATACATATACATTATGATTAGAGATTGCTCCTCCATTTAAGTTGGTTACATAACCACCAACAAAATATAATGCTTGAGCATTTAAAAGAAATGCTGTAAACATTATAACTAAAAAAGTAAAGATTGTTTTTTTCATTTGTGTTATATTTAAAATTATTATTAATTCAAATTTAATACAAAGATACATAAAAGTCTATTATGGTTGTATGGAAATAAAAATAAATTCAATTTATTTACAATAACTTTACAAAAGCTTTAAGAATTTAATTAAAAATGCATACTTATTACACATATTATTAGTTATTTAACAGTTTTGTTTTATTTAGATAATATTTAAAGTTACTTCTTCACTTTTTACATTCACTTCATCATTAAAAATTGTTTTTATAGTATTATTACAATATTTATTGCTTTGATTGGAGTCAGTTTTAGTATTTATTTCGACATTTGTCTTTGTCGTTTTCTTGGAAAACCGATTATGTGGTTTAATAATTTTTTTAATGTTATTTTAATGAAATGTTATTGTAATATAATATAATCAGTATATTATGCCATAAACATACCCAAAAGTAAGGGAAGGTAGTTCTTTGTTAAGGGAAAGTAGTTCTTTGTCAAGGGAAGGTAGTTCTTTATTAAAGTAAGCTTTTTTGAGCAAAAATAAAGGTTTGCTCAACTTATTCAGCATTCCATTCAACATGTTTAGCGGCTTATTTAAGTTATTGAATATACATATTAGCTTGCTGTTAGTATTGCTAAATAGATTGATGAAGTGATCCAACTTATTGATTGAGATAATAATGAATTATTGAAATGTTGCGATTTAATTTGTAAAGTATGAAAGAACTCTTATTAATTAATTGCATTTATATAATAATTGTAATAATAGTTTCTCATGCCAAATACTTTCCCTTTTTGTTTGTTTGCATATTTAATTAAAAAAATCTTTTTAATATTATGATGATGGCTATATATAATATATTGTATAAATAATGTGATAGGATTAATACAAAGCAAAAAGAGCTGTTTCAATTAATGAAACAGCTCCTTTTAGTTCTATCTTTGTTAGATATAGATTATTTAACGTATTTCTTCTCTAACTTTTGTAAATCTAAATTGTCAAAGTCAGGTATGTTTCGCCAATGCCATTGTCCTAGCACTGTAGCTTTCCTTAATAAAACCAAGCCCGGATTAGAGCGAATCATTGCCTTTAAAGAAGTATCATCCGAGAAATAAAATTCATAGCCGGGATCATTAATTTCTTTCTTAAACTTGGCAACATCTTCTTTAGGGCTGCTTGTAAGTATAATAAAAGATATATTTTTAGCTTTAGCTTTGGCATAAAATTGATTTATCTTTTCAAACACTTTTTTATTAGCTTTGTTTACATCGTAAACAGCCAATAAAAACTGAAACTCCGGATTCTTAACAAAATGTTCGGTCATATCAGCACTTGAAGTATCTAATATCGCGAAACCATTTAATAAAGAAATATTAGGATTGTCGATTCGAGTAGTGTCATACGCCCAGTTAGTAGCAAAAGTTGTGTCTTGATAAGGTATCTTTGAGGATTCCCATTCCTTTTTCTCGCCTGTCTTTTTATTTTTATAAGCGATATAATATTTAATAGGTTTAGGATTATCTGGCAACATTTTGTTACCTTCTTTCCATGGGCGGAAGTTAAGCATCGGTAAGTTACGATAATTATAAACCGAAAACCAAATAAACAATATTGAAGCTGTTACGATAATAATATACTCTGTCTTGTTCTTAAACCATGGCTTTATTTTATTCCTACCAAAAACAATAATCAATGTAAATATCATTAAAACTATGTTCTTGTAGAATGTTTGCCAGTTGGTAAGTTTTACAGCATCACCAAAGCAACCACAGTCTTTAACCAGGTTTTTTGTAGCATCAAAGAAGGTAACTATAGTAAAGAACGACATGAATAGTAAGGTAAACCATGATACTATTTTTATTTTAACATTAGTTACTAATAAAAACCCAAGTATAAATTCGGCGGCGCATAATAATATTGACAATGTTAAAGCCAAAGGGATAAGGCTGTGCAGCTTTAGCACCTCCATATAGTCTATCATTCTATATGCTGTCCCTAGTGGGTCAACACCTTTTACGAAGCCGGAAAACATAAATACCAGTCCGACTAATATCCTGCTAAAAGTTCTAACTATTTTCATTTTTATTCTATTATTATTTTACTTATTAATATGTTTAGTGATTTATTTCTGATTTAATCAACGCAAATATAGAGTAATTTATTATATCCATATAATTAGCATCTAAACCTTCGGAAACATAAGTTTTTCCATCATGATCTTCGATTTGCTTTATTCGCAATAGCTTCATTAATATAATATCAGTTAACGAACTCAAACGCATATCACGCCAAGCTTCACCATAATCATGATTTTTATCTTCCATCAATGCTTTTGAAGCATAAATATGTTTATCAAAATAGCTTAATGCTTCTTCGGGAGTTAGGTTAAGCTTATCTTTATTACCCAATTCCAATTGTATCAAAGCCATTACAGAGTAATTAACTATGCCAACAAACTCAGGAGTAATACCTTCGTCCACTTTGTTTACACCTTTATCATCTATATTTCGTATGCGACTTGCCTTGATAAATATCTGATCAGTTAAGGAAGAAGTACGTAAAATACGCCATGCACTTCCATAATCTTTCATCTTTGATTCGAAAACATCGCGACATTTTTTTATAATTATTTCGAATTCTTGTGTTGTTCTATCCATATTTTTAGTAATTTAGCAGAATTATTTTCAATTAAAATTAATCAAATTGAATACTCAAATTTCAAGTGCTAAAAGTACTATTTTTTCAGAAAAGAAAAGCCTTAATTGTAGAGGTAATTTAATTATTTTTGTAAAGCCCTTAATAATGGGCATTTTAAACATCACTCCCGATTCATTTTATGATGGTGGCAAATACAATTCTGTAAATAAATATATGCAACATACTGCTCAAATGCTGCAGGATGGAGCTGATATAATTGATATTGGAGCAGCTTCAACTCGTCCGGGGACTCTTATTATAAATACTGAAGAAGAAATTCAAAGATTGTTGCCTGCTTTAAAGAATATTAGGAAAGAGTTTTCGGATATAATAATATCTGTAGATACTTATCATTCAAAGATTGCTGAGGTAGCTATAGATAATGGTGCTGATATTATCAATGATATTTCGGGTGGTACTTTTGATGATAATATGTTAAATACTATAGGCAAACTTAAGGTGCCTTATGTATTAATGCATATTAAGGGAACTCTTGACACGATGCAGAAAGAGCCTGTTTATGATGATGTTATTAAAGAAGTTATCTTTTATTTTTCTGAAAGGATTAATAAGTTAAGAAGCTTAGGTGTGAATGACATTATTATAGATCCCGGTTTTGGTTTTGGTAAGACAATAGCACATAATTATGAAATCTTATCCAAACTTGATTTATTTAAAGTGTTTGACATCCCAATCGTTGCAGGTGTATCTCGAAAATCAATGATTAATAAAGTGCTTAATTGCAAACCCGAAGATGCCCTTAACGGGACTACTGTTTTAAATACTGTTGCTTTGATGAAAGGTGCATCCATTTTAAGAGTTCATGATGTAAAAGAAGCAATGGAGGCGGTGAAGTTGGTAGGGAGTCTTGATATTCTTAAATAATATATTTCTATAAAAAAAGAAGCCCCACTATTACTTTCGTAATAATGGGGCTTCTTATTATATATATTGTAAAAAACTTAAAGTACGTGAACGGTTTTAAGTATTTCTTTACCTATTTCGATAGCTTTTTCATTTTCCGGTATCAATTTATAATGACGTGCAGGTAATGATTTTTCTATACCTTTATGTGTAGTTTTATGGTTTAATATAATTAAATAGGTCACCGCTATGCGGTTTTGTGTTTTCAGAGGATAGCTATTTGCTACAAAGAGATCGCAGCTACGCTGCATTGATATATTTCGTAATTTTACCAAATATTTTAGTCATTATACAAATAAAAAACAAAATGAAACTAGTCAAATACTTTAAAACAACAATTATTATCCTGTCGCTACTAGCTATAAACACAGCTAAAGCTCAAGACAATAAACCAAAGATAGCTAAAGGAATTATTGAATACCATGATCTCTTCAACACTTCGATGAAAGACACCGTGGCTTGTTATCGCATTCCTGCTATTGTGACTGCTCCCAACGGTGATCTTGTTGCTGTTATCGACGAAAGGGTTCACGATTGTGGCGATCTTAATACCAATATGAATTCAAACATTGCCATTCGTATTAGTAATGATAACGGCAAAAGCTGGTCGGCTATCAAGACAATTGTTGACTATCCTTACGGGATTTCTGCTTCTGATCCTTCGATGATTGTAGATAATATCACCAAAGAAATCTTTTTGTTCTACAATTATATGAATCATATCAAAGAGCATAATATATATTATCTTTATTTTATAAAAAGTAAGGACTACGGCAAAACATGGAGCGCCCCTCTTGACATTACTTCACAGATTAGCAAGCCTGAATGGCACAACGACTGGATGTTTATGACGTCGGGTGGAGGTATTCAGACCAAATCAGGCAAACTTTTGCACACAATGGCTAATATAAAACGTGGTATTTATGTTTTTGGCAGCAACGATCATGGCAACACGTGGTTTGTTATAGATAAGCCAATTAACCCTGTAGATGAATCGAAAATCGTTGAACTGAACGACGGCTCATGGATGATTAATTCCAGAGTCAACAAGTCGGGTATCAGGTATATTTACACTTCCATGGATGAAGGCAAAGCATGGCAAACCAAAACTGACTCCAATCTTATCGACCCAGGTTGTAATGCGGGCTTTATCCGCTATACTTCTGTGGCCAACGGTGATGATAAGAACAGGCTGCTTTTTACTAATGTCAAAACCAAAGTTGGACGCAAGAATTTGTGTGTGCGTATAAGCTACGACGAAGGTAAAACTTGGTCGGATGGCAAAACTATTTATGCCGGAAGTGCCGCTTACTCATCACTTACCATTCTTAAGAACGGAAATATAGGTTTGTTTTTCGAGAAAGACGATTATAAGGAAAATGTGTTTGTAAGTTTCTCTTTAGAGTGGCTTACCGATGGCAAAGATAAGCTGATAAAAAAGACCAGGCAGATAAAAAGATAATGCTGAAAGCTTAATTATATTAGCTTTACAACTGAATATTATGGAATTTAACAAAATATATTAAGAGAATATTTACTCTTCATACAACCAAATCCATTTTCTTTTTGTCTTTAGTGAAAAATCAAATTAAATAACAATTTTCAAATATCTACATGACAAAAAAAGTACTTATCCTTTCATTTTTTGTGTTTTTTATTACAATCAAGTTGAAAGCTAATGCTGATTCAACTAAGGTTTTATTCATTGGAAATAGCATTACCTATTTTAATGATATGCCTTATATGTTCGGAAGTATTGCTAATAGCAAAGAGCATCCGGTTTCAGTAAGCATGTATGCTCCTGGAGGTTCGGGGATTTTGAACCACTATGTCGATCCTAATGTTTATGCTTTAATTAGTAACAACAAATGGGATATAATAGTCATACAACCAGGCACAGGCGAGTCAGCAGGTGCAAGTAATCCTGTGGATACTACTGTTGCAAGAGCGAGAATTATTTTAGATTCTATTTATTATTACAACCCTTGCACTAAAGTATATCTATATCAGATACCTTATGGAGTTCCTTCGGCTACAGATTATGCTACTTACTTTGGAGTTCAAACGATGATACGAGACTCTGTTACAAAGATGGCTGATGCTTTGCATCTGCAAATGATACCTGCCGGCGAATGTGCTCGTGCCTATTATTCAATGCATCAAAATCTGCTTCTACATGGCTCATACAATGATGTTCACCCAAATGTTTATGGTTCTTATCTTACAGCACTTTCTTTTTATACCGGTATCTTTCAGGATTCTGTTGCAGCTTGTTCATATTATTCTACCATCGAACAAGATACAGCTCTTATATTCTTTTCGATAGTTGATGCAGTTGTGCTAAATCATTTTGCTAACTGGCGTATCAATATCTATAATTTACATGCAGGTTTTACTTTTAACGCATTAGGAAACAGTGTTACATTCAGCAATCTATCTGCAAATTATGATAGCCTAGCCTGGGACTTTGGCGATGGAAATACTTCTAATGCTCTCAATCCAAATCATCTTTACGGAGCTATTGGTGTTTATCCTGTCCGACTTATTGCTTATAAAAATACATGTGTAGATAGTGTGCAGCAGCAAATTACTGTTATCATTGATGGTATTAATGTTTTAAATCAATCTCAAAAAGAAATCACCCTGTTTCCTAATCCTGTTAAAGAAAGTTTAAGTATTAAAGGTTTAGGTGTTAATGATAAGGTATTTATTATTGATGTTTATGGTCAGAATGTTTTTTATAATAGTTTTAATACTGGAGGTAATCTCAGTATTAATACTATTAACTTAAGAAGCGGCGTTTATTTTGTGAGAGTTATTGATGCAGAAGGGGAGGCGTTTACATCTAAATTTATTAAAAATTAAGATGCTTTTTGAATCTTAAAAAAGCAATTATTATTCTTTGGTAAGATGATTTATTGTTCGGATAAAAGACGTATCTTTGAAAAGAATTTAACACAACAATTATATGGTATATAGTGCATCTAAAAACAGATATGATTCAATGAGATACAACCGTTGCGGCAAAAGTGGGCTTAAACTTCCTGCTGTGTCGCTTGGTTTATGGCACAACTTTGGCGGAGTTGATGTATTTGAAAACGGAAGAGCGATTGTCGGCAAGGCTTTCGACTTAGGTGTTACTCATTTTGATCTGGCTAATAATTACGGCCCTCCTCCGGGTTCTGCTGAAGAAAACTTTGGCAGGATACTTAAGAATGATTTTTCTGCTTATCGCGATGAGATGATCATCTCAACCAAAGCCGGCTACGATATGTGGCAAGGACCATACGGAAACTTCGGTTCAAAGAAGTATCTTGTAGCAAGTCTCGACCAAAGCCTTAAAAGAATGGGCTTGGATTATGTTGATATCTTTTACCACCATCGTTGGGATAACGAAACACCATTGGAAGAGACAATGGGAGCGCTCCAACAGATACATCAACAAGGTAAAGCGTTGTATATAGGTGTTTCCAATTATAATAGTGAGCGTTCGCAGCGTGCAGTTACTATTCTAAAGCAAATGGGTGTCCCTCTATTGATTAACCAACCCAGTTATTCGATGCTCAATCGGTGGGTTGAGGACGATGGCTTACTCGAGGTGCTCGAAAGTAACGGAGTGGGCTGCATTTGTTTCTCTCCCTTGGCGCAAGGCCTCCTCACCGACCGCTATTTAAAGGGTATTCCCGAAGATTCAAGAGCATTTAAGCCTCATGGATTCCTCAAACAGGAAAGTATTACCCCTGAATTGCTTATCAAAATAAAAGCTTTAAATAGTATTGCTCTTAAACGTGGGCAAAGTCTTGCTCAAATGTCAATAGCATGGCTGCTTAAGGATACTCGCGTAACTTCGGTGTTGATAGGTGCTAGTTCAGTCAAACAGCTCGAGAATAATGTAGAAGCTCTAAACAATCTTAAATTCGATGAACAGGAAATCCAGCAAATAGCTGAATTGATTAAATAAAATACAATCAGATCTAACCTTAATATTAAAGCTTGACTAATCAAAGTCAGGCTTTTTTTATGAATGTTTGGAGCAAATATATTTTTATCTTATACTATAATTATGATATTTTTGATAAAACAATCCTTACTTTATCAGTAAATGAAAAAAGTTTTAGTACTTTTGCTGAATATTAATATTAAAAATATGAAAACAATTAATCAGTTTAAGTTCATCAGCTTGTTGATGTTATCAATTATAGCTTTTAGTAGTTGCAGCACTATGAAAGTTGCCAAACCTTCAGAAGAATACAACGTTCCTAAGTATGTTCCCAAACCTTCGGTAATTAATTTGCCTTTATCAGTAAATATTATTGACATCCAAAACAAACTTAACAAACAATTTACAGGTCTTATCTATAATGATGATAGTTATGAAAATAATAATAACGATAACATCATGGTAAAAGCCTGGAAAAAGGAAGATTTTAAACTTAATTATTCTGATGATGGAATGTGGTACAGAATCCCTTTAAAACTATGGATTAAAGCTGGATGGAAAGTTAGTAAATTAGGCATTACCTTGTCCGATTACAGAGAAGTGAATGCTGAGATTGCACTTAAATTCAAAACAAAGTTCACTATCAACAAAGATTGGTCATTTACAACTGTCACTACTTCTGATGGATTCGAGTGGCTAAGCACTCCCGTTATGAAAGTTGGACCTGTCGACATTCCTATTACTTCTGTTGCCAGCATAATATTAAAAGCGAACAAAGATAAGCTCACAAAAGAGATTGACAATGCTGTAAAACAGAACTTCTCTTTAAAGAAATACGTGCAGGATATGTGGGTAACCATGCAGAAACCTATTAAAGTCTCCGATACTTATAATTTATGGTTAAAACTTAATCCACAGCAGTTCTCCGCAACTCCTTTGATTAATCAGAATGGCAAACTAAAGATTTCTTTAGGTATTAAATCTATTATCGAAACCTATATGGGCGACGAGCCAAAACAAAATATCAACACTACTCTTCCTGAATTTGTTCAGGCAAAAACTTTTGATAATACTTTTGTTATTAATTTAATGTCAGAGGTTACCTATAAATCCGCTGATTCATTGGCAAAGCAATATTTGAGAGGTAAAACATTTACCCAGGGCAAAAAGACTGTTACTGTTACGGATATAAAGGTTTTTGGAAACAATGATAAAATGGTAATTGGCACTACCCTCAAAGGAAGTATCAATGGAACCATATATCTTACAGGTGTCCCAGTCTTCGAACAGGAAACACAGACTGTTAAAATCAAAGATATAGACTATGATATCGAAACTAAGAACAAGCTGTTGAAGACTGCTGACTGGTTGATGCATGGTACATTTGTGAAGATGATCGAACCGAGTTTAACGATGCCAATAGGAGATAAGCTGGAAGAAAGTCGTAAAATGATACAGTCTCAATTGACAAACAATCACCTCACAAAGAATATTCTTTTGAATGGAACTTTATTGAATCTGAGTATTGAGAATATCTTCCTGACTCCAGAGTCAATTAAGGTGTTAGTTAATTTAAAGGGGAGCCTTGCAGTAGATTTCGAGGCCGATAAATAATCAAAAGGTCTTCTTTTCACATCTTCATTAGTTTCCTTATCTACATAAAAAAAGCCCGACTAAAAATAGTCGGGCTTTTTAATATTATTAGTATACTTTTTCTTAGTGACTAACAGATACTTTTTTGGTTATTGTTTTGTTTCCTATTGTTAGGTTAACAAAATATATTCCTGAAGATAAGTTTTCACCATTTAAAACAATAGTATGACTACCTGAAGCAAGTTTACCTTGATTACTTTCAAATACTTGTTGTCCTAAAACATTCATAATTTTTAAATTAACAACGTTAGATTCAGTCAAGTTAAATGTAAGGTTAGAAGAAGCATTGAAAGGATTTGGGCTAACCATAATATTGTTATTTAAATCTACTTCATTTATACCTGCATCAGTCGAAAGATTGATATTGTCTACAAATAAATTGTTTCCATAAGCACTTGTAGCTTTAAAACGAATTAAAACATTAGCTTGTCCGGCAACAGAAGCAAAGTCTACTAATTCAGTTCTCCACTGAGTAGCAGTTGGGATAAATGAAGAAGTAGTTGCAGCAGCAGTTGAAAGAGTTGCACCACTCTTGTTATATAAACTTGTCCAAGTAGTACCACAATTAGTAGAAACCTGAACTTCAAGTTTGTCATTTTCAGCTTGGTATTGAGCATAAGCAACAACAAAAGACATCTTCAATACACTTAAACCTGTAAAATCCATAGGAAGGCTGTACATATAACCAATGTTTCCAGCAGGAATTGAATAGAAAGCAAAAGCAGAAGATTTCAAACCTGTACCGAAGGCACTTATACCGGCAGTATTAGTTGCAAGTACCCAGTTAGAACCTCCTGTATTATCTAACACCCAATTTGCTGGAGGAAAAGCAGTAACGCTTTCAAAGTCTTGTACCATTGGAGCTGGACCAAAATTAGATTCAATAACAAATTTAAATGTAGCTGAATTCATCGATCCTAAATAAGGAGTTGTATAAACACTTATAGTATGAGCTCCAACTGTTGGAGTAATAGCAGTTAATGTTACAGAAGTAGTAGTTCCTGGTAGTAATACACCATTCCATACTTGAGTTTGTCCTGTGCCATTATCAATAGAATAAACAATAGTAGTTGTAAATAAGGTGTCAGTTGTAGAAGTGTTTTTTAAAGTAACTGAAGGAGTAAAAGGATTAACATTACATTGCATAGCTGGAACACTAGCTATTGCTGTAACACTTGAATTACTCGAAATTGGCAATGGAGCTTCATATGCTGCTTGTTTTACATGCTTGTTTGAATTGTCTTGTACAAAAGCAACAAATGACATTTTACGTAAATCATAAATGTATGAAGGAATAGGAGCAGCTACAAAAATTGAATCTACATCACCAACAGCCCATGTTAATGGTAGATCAGCACCTGCATCACTTGGATACATTTTTCTCATTACATCAAAAAATACCTTTTCTCCATTCGACCCTGGCGCAGTTGAAAAACTAATAGTGTCTTCAGTCATTACTACATAACCTTTTAAGGGACCTGCAAAAGTAGTAGCAGTAGTACATGTAATGTAACATTTCAAATAAACTGAATCATAATTTGGTGATAGATAATGTGAAATTGAAATTGTAAATGGAGAAGATACTGTATATTCGCCATCAATTAGTGCTTGTGTAAAACTTGTAGGAATACCATTGTAAACATTACCATCTTCAACAGTATTTGGAACACCAGTTACTCCGTAATAAGTAACTCTTGTTGCAACTTGTGAAGCTGTCTGAGCATTCATCGGATCAACACCAGGCCATGATGTTTGATACTTAATAGAAACAACTTTACCAGGATTTGCTTTCAATAAAGCATTGTATGCTGGATTGTCAGCAGCACATGGACCACAACTTGCTTGTGTAAATTCTTCACATAAAATCACTCTTTGTGATTTAGGTGTTTGGCTGTAAGCATTAAAAGCAAAAAGACTAACAGCAAATAAAACGAAAGATAATTTTCTCATCATGTATTAATTTTTATGTTTATAAATATTATTTTAAGCTGTAAAAGTAGACATTTATTTTATACTATAGTGCGTTTTTAACAAATATTTATGATTTATTCCTATTTTACCAGATTAATTCTAATATATCTGTTAATAATGATATAAAAAATGATTTAAAGGAATCCTATGTCGAAATTTATATATATATTTGCATCGTGATTTAAAATATTACAATTATTGTAATACATACAAAAATTCACATTTAACTTATTAATTAATAATAGTAATAAAAAAAATTCAAATGAAAAAGATTTTTACTCTTTTATTCTTAGTTGTGCTTTTTACCGGATTAAAAGCACAGGTCGTATTTCAAGAAAACTTTGATGCTGTCGCAGATGGTGCTATGCCAACAGGATGGACACTTTTTAATTTAGACGGGTTAACTCCGAGTACATCGTTAACAGCCAATCATCCTTATGATCAAGCTTGGAATTGTTATGCACAAGCTGGCATGCAGATTACATCTAAATGTGCATGGTCAGTATCTTGGTTTACTGCAGCTGCAACTGCAAATCGCTGGATGTTTACTCCTGCAATTGTTATTCCTGCAACTAACCCAGTTGTACAATATCTTGTAGTTGCTCAAGATCCAGCTTATCCTGATGGTTATGAGCTGAGAATTATGACAACTGCTCCAACTGCTGCTAACATTATGACATCTACAGTATTGTCTTCTGTTACTGCTGCTCCATCAACTCCTACTACAATGTCTGTTAATTTATCAGCTTATGCTGGACAAACTGTTTATATTGGATGGAGAAATAATTCAAATGATAAGTTTCTATTAGCTGTTGATGATGTTGTTGTAAAATCATTATCTCCTATTAATGCAACTCTAAGTTCAATTAATACTGCTAGCTATGTAGTTGCAGGAAATACAAATGTTACAGGTACTATTGCTAATAATGGCGGAAATGCAATTACATCTTATGATGTAACTTACAAAGTTGATGGTGGTGCTGCTTCTGCTGTTTATTCAGTTGCTGGCGCAAATATTGCTTCTTTAGCTACTGCTACATTTACTCATAATATACCTGCTAATTTAGCTGTTGGACAACATGCTATTCAAGTTACCATATCAAATGTTAATGGTGGTGTTGATGGTGATACAACTGACAATGTTTTAACAAAAACTGTTAATGTATTATCTAGTATCCCTACCAAACGTGTATTTTGTGAAGAAGCAACTGGCACATGGTGTGGTTACTGCGTAAGAGGTATCGTTTATATGGGCCAAATGGAAACTGCGCATCCTACTGATTGGGTTGGTGTAGCTGTTCATAATGCAGACCCAATGGTTGTTACTGAATGGGATGCTGGAATTGGAGCATATCCTGGATTTACAGGTTACCCAACTATAATTGTTGACCGTACTTTACTTGATGATCCTTCAAATGCAGCAGCTTGCTATACTACTCAAAAAGCAGTAGTTTCACCTGTTGATGTTAATATTGCAAATGTTACTAATACCGCTGGTGTTATTTCTTTTGATGTTAAAGCTACTCCTGTTACTACTGGTACTGTTGATTGGAGAATTGATGGTGCTGTTTACGAAATGGATGTAACTTGGCAAGATGATGCTGCTCCAACAACAGATTCAACTACTTTTCAACAACATAATTATTATGCAGCTAATGCTTTAGGTGCTATGGGTGGATTCGAAAGTTTACCAGCTGTTATCCCTGCTAATTATATGCATTATAATTTTGTAAATCGCGCTTTACTTGGTGGATTTTCAGGAACTGCTAGTAGTATTCCTGCTTCAATTGTTGATGGTACTGTTTATACTCAAAACTATACTTATACTATTCCTGCTTATCAACATTCATGGAATTTACGTCTTGTAGGTTTTGTTATTGATCAAGCTACTGGAAAAGTGTTAAATTCAATTCAAGTACCACTTAGTGCTGCTGGAATAACTGAAAATAATTCTTCACCTGTTAGCATTAAAATGTATCCAAATCCTTCAAAAGGTATTGTTAACATTTCAGGTATAACTGGTAAATCACAAATCACAGTTACAGATGTTTTTGGCAAAACTGTTTTGATAGTTGAAAACACAAAAGTTGTTGATTTATCTAATTATTCAAATGGTATTTATTTCATTAGAGTTAATTCTAACAATAATATTACAACTGAAAAAGTTATTTTAAACAAATAAAATATTTAATCATAATATTTAAAAGGTTTAAAACCCTGTCGCTTGCGGCGGGGTTTTTTATTTAGATTAAGCTTATAAAAATTTATTAATAAAGCTATTTAGTATTATTCGAGAAACTAAATAATAAAAACCTCCATTTATATAAGATAAAGTAGTAATTTCGCATTTATATATACATTATAAATGTTTAAATGGAATAAAGTTCCTTTCATCCGTTTTCTATTGCCTTTTGCATTTGGAATTGCTTCTGCAATATGGCTAAAGACAGCACTTCCTGTCTCTTTCTTAAGCTGTGTTTTTGTATTTATACTTATATTATTTGCACTGATTTTTTCAAATTATATAATAAAAAGAAAGAATGATTGGATCGTCGGGCTTATATTAAATGTATTATTGTTTATTTCAGCTTACCAATTAACTATTATAGCAAACTCAACTAGAAATGCCCCTAATTATTACGGAAATATTCCATCTGATTCAGATTTATATTTGGTTAAAATAATAGAACCTATATCTGTAAAACAAAATTCTACGAAGGCAATAGTTAAAGTTGAGGCATCTAATATAAAAGGCGTTTGGGAATCATCAAATGGTAAAGGAATTATTTATATTGAAAAAGATTCTTTGTCAGATATCCTTAATTATGGAGATCAACTTCTAATATATTCACAATTTATTGCAGTAAAACCTCCTCTAAATCCAAACGAATTCGATTATCGGAGCTTTTTAGCAAATAAATACATCTATTATCAATCTTATATTAAGAAAACACAATGGAAAAGAGTTGCAGAGAATAAAGGAAATTTCATTTTTCATTCAGCTTCTAAATTCAGAAAACATCTTTTAAAGATATTTGAAGATAATAATATGACTGGTAGGGAGTATGGAGTTATTGCTGCAATATTATTAGGGCAAACTGATCATATTGATTCGGAACTTTTCAGAGAATACCAAGGTAGTGGTGCGGTGCATGTTCTTGTGGTAGCCGGTCTGCATGTTGGCATAATTCTTTTAATGTTAAATTTCTTATTAGGATTTCTTGACAATTACAAATATGGTAAACACTTCAAAACAGTACTTATCCTATCTTTTATATGGTTTTATGCTATTATGACAGGTCTGTCATCGCCCGTACTTCGTGCAGCTACTATGATAACATTTGTCAGTATCGGCAGGATGAATAATCGCCACTTCAACTCATTAAACTTACTTAGTCTATCCGCTTTTATCTTTCTTGTTTTCAACCCAAATCTTTTAATTGATTTAGGTTTTCAATTATCTTATTTAGCAGTTACGGGCATTTTATTATTACAAAAACCGATTGCTTCTTTATGGAAGCCCACTAATTTTTTAATAAATAAATTATGGCAGATTACTGCTCTTTCTATTGCAGCACAACTTTTTACTTTACCTTTAACATTATATTATTTTCACCAATTCCCCAATCTCTTTCTTATAACTAATATTATTGTTTTCTTTTTTGTAGCCGCTATTATATTCACCGGTATCGCAGTATTATTTACTTCATGGTTTTCGTTTATAAGTGTTTTAATCACAAAATTACTTGTTTGGCTTCTGTTTGGATTAAATACAAGCATTCATTTTATCGAAACCTTGCCAATAGCAGTCACTCGTTCTATCTCTTTTACAGGATTTAGTTGCATTTTACTCTATCTGTTTGTTATGTTTCTTCTTTTTTATATTTTAATGAAGATGAAGAAGATGTTATTACCTGCTTTAATTATTTTAATTTGTTTTATTTCATTTTCTTCATTTAAGACTTATCAACAGTATTCTCAAAAGAAATTTATAGTTTATGATATTAATAAATTGACAGCTATAAATATTATTGATGGCAAACATTGTTTAGTAATTGCTGATAGTATAGTTATTACTGATAAAGAAAAATTTAATTTTCAATTTGAAAACAATTATTCGCAATTAGGTATCCAAACTTATTCAAAAGAGTTTATTAATTATAAGAAAAATGTTAGTAAATATACTCCTGTTAAAATTGATTGCTTTTTTCAAATTAAAGATATTAGAATGGTATTAATAAATAAACCAATCATCAATAATTATAGTGGTAATCGAATAAAAGTAGATTATCTAATCATTTCGCATAATGCTAAAGTAAAAATTAGTGAACTTACAAAGATGTTTGATGCAAGTATATATATATTTGATTCATCTAATTATTTAACACAATCTTTAAAATGGTCAAAAGAATGTGATTCTATTAAAGTAAATTATTATAATGTATTAGATAAAGGTGCTTTTGAAAAAGATTTATAAGATAATTCCATCCATATAATTAATACAACACTCTTAATATTTAAGTTTGAATAAGTAATATCCAATAAATAAATATCGTAATTACTTGCCCTTCATTATTTAAAGGCATTTGAAGAGGCATTATATGGACAACGAAAGGCATTATATTGACAATGAAAGGCATTATATGGACAACGAAAGGCATTATACGGATAACGAAAGGCATTATATGGACAACGAAAGACATTATATGGACAATGAAAGGCATTATATGGACAACGAAAGGCATTATATGGACAATGAAAGGCGTTATATGAACAACGAAAGACATTATATGGATAATGAAAGGCATTATATGAACAACGAAAGGTATTATAAAACATCTATTTTAAAAATAATTAGCTTAAGTGCTTATTTTTGTATAATTTTGCAACAATCAATTTAATTAATAATAGAAACTATGAAAAATAATTATTGTGTAATAATGGCTGGAGGTGTGGGTTCTAGGTTCTGGCCAATGAGTCGGACTTCACATCCAAAACAATTTATAGATATATTAGGAGTAGGCGAAACTTTAATACAACAAACATTCAAACGTTTTGAAAGCGTTTGCCCCAGTGAAAATATATTTATTGTAACTAACGAAATATATCGTGATTTAGTTAAATCGCAGTTGCCATCAATAAATGAGGAACAGATAATTTGCGAACCTGCTCGTCGTAATACAGCACCATGTATTGCTTATGCAAATTATAAAATACATCAGATAAACCCTGATGCAAATATAATTGTAGCTCCTTCTGATCATATTATTCTTAAAGAAGATAATTTTGTAGAAGTTATAAATACTGCCTTAGAAGCTACAAGTAAAAATGATTGGCTCCTTACTTTAGGCATCAGACCCAGCAGACCTGATACAGGTTATGGATATATACAGTTTGAAGAAAATGATATTTATGATATAGACCAACGAATTAAAAAAGTTAAAACATTTACTGAAAAACCTGCTTTAGAAATGGCTCAATCCTTTATCCAAAGTGGTGATTTCTTATGGAATGCAGGTATTTTTGTATGGTCTTTAAAAAGTATAATGAAAGCTTTTGAACAGTTTTTGCCTGAAGTAAATAATATTTTTAAGGAAGGTGTTAAATACTATTACACAAAAAACGAAGCTAATTTCATTGAAAGTGCTTATACAATGTGCAAAAATATTTCTATCGATTATGGTATAATGGAAAAGGCTAACAATGTGTATGTTCTCTCATCCGAGTTTGGATGGTCAGATCTTGGAACTTGGGGTTCCTTATATGAAACTAGATTAAAAGATGAAAAAGGTAATACTATTGTTGGAAAAAATGTTATGGTGTATGATACTAAGAAATGTATAATCAATATGCCTAAAGATAAACTCGCAGTTATACAAGGCTTAGAGGATTATATAGTTATTGAAGACAATAACATTTTATTGATATGTCAGAAATCAGAAGAACAACAAATCCGTCAATTTGTTAATGATGTAATTAGCGAAAAAGGTGAAAGATTTGTTTAGCAATAAAAACAACTTAATAAAAAAAGGAATAGTTAATCTTAACTATTCCTTTTTTTATTAATAATATCTTAGGATAAAATATTTACAAGTTCATTATTAATTTAAATCCCACACCATGTACATTTAGTAATTCTATTTCAGGGTCTTCCTTTAAGTACTTCCTTAATTTAGTGATATAAACATCCATGCTACGAGCATTAAAATAACTGTCATCCTTCCATATTTTGTTTAAAGCAACACTCCTATCAACAACTTCATTTGAATTCTGACAAAGAATAATTAACAGTTCTGCTTCTTTAGAAGTTAACTTATGATTTACCCCATTTATTGATAAAATCTGTCGATTGTAATCAAAAGAGTATTTACCAATTTTAAACATATTGTCTAAAGGTGCCTTCCCAGTCTCAGCAACTCTTCTTAGAATTGCCTGCATTCGCATCATCAACTCTTCCATGCTGAATGGTTTTGTAATATAATCATCAGCACCTACTTGGAACCCTTTTAGTTTATCTTCCTGCATCGATTTAGCAGTAAGAATAATAATTGGCACTTTAGGATCTATCTTCCTAATGTCTTTAACTAAAGTGTATCCATCTTTAATAGGCATCATAACATCTAAGATGCAGAATTGAAAATTTTGCATGTTAAATTGATCATAAGCTTCCTGACCATTTACACATAAAACTGTAGAATAACCTTTAGCCTCTAAATATGTCTTTAAAACATTGCCAAGGTTTGGGTCATCTTCCGCTAATAAAACCCTAATTTTTGTTTTTTCCATATTATTTACATTATTATTAAAGAAACTAATTTATGTGCGAAATTACTAAAAATATTAAACATATCCAAATGGTAAATATATTTTAAATGTTGACCCTTTCTTCAATTCACTTTCAATTGTGATATTACCGCCATGCATATCTACTAATGCTTTCACATAACTCAAACCTAACCCAAAACCTTTTACATCATGTATATTACCTGTTGAAACTCGAAACAATTTTTCAAATATCTTCTTTTGATTAGAATGACTTATTCCAATCCCATTATCACTTACACTTATTATAACGCCATTTTCTGTGTTTTCAGTACTTATTATTATTTTAGGTTTTTCAGGTGAGTATTTATTCGCATTATCCAATAGGTTATAAATAAGATTAGTAATATGTATTTTATCAGCTATTATTTTTGAATTCTTTGCGTTTAATTGTTGATGTATATGACCATTTTTTTGCATAACATGAAAACCAACATTATTGACTGCCTGAGGAATTATTTTATGCATATCAATTTCTTCTTTTCTTAATACAAGTTGACCTTTTTCAAGAGTTGATGTTTGTAAAATATGTTCTGCAAGTGATTCTAGTCTTTTATTTTCTTCTTTTATTATGTTAATATAAGTTTGAGATAATGTTTCAGATTTCATAACCTCCTTATCACTTAACATTTCGCATGCTAGCGATATGGTAGAAATGGGGGTTTTAATTTCATGTGTCATATTATTAACAAAATCGCTTTTCATCTCTGATAATTTCTTTTGTCTAAAAATTGTTGTTACTGTATATGTAAATGAGAAAATAATAATAATAATTAATATAATAGAAACCAATAACATTAACCATAAACGATATAAAAGAAAACTTTTTTCTTTTGGGAAATATAAAATAAGATACTCAGGAGCCACATACATATCACTTGGAAATAAGACATAAGCAAACTCTTTACTTAATAATTTCTCCCTAAACTTCCCTGTTTTTTGTACTATTAATTGACCTCTACCAGGACTATAAATTCCAAATTCATACTCAGTCTGAATTCCTTTAATCTTTAATTCTTGTGAAATAAGTGAATCTAATAATAGTGGTTCTATCCTTTTTTCTATAGGTTTAAAATGCTTAGTATTAAAAATATTTTCGAAAAAATCGTCAACCAAAGAAGAACGTTTTAACAATTGATCTCTCATCCTTTTTAGCTGCCTGTAATCAGTTAAAATTGATTCATCTATTGACAATTGATGTTTCTGTTTATTTAATATAGTTTCACTCTTTTTATCTTTTTTGGTGTTTGATTTTAATAAAAAACTTGTGTCATGATGTATTGTTGTTTCCCCGTCTTGATTATCCCACAAACTAACATCAACTTTATTTTTTGATGTTTCTTCGATTTCTTCATTTTCTATTTTCTCATCTATTCCTGGATACTTCTGTTGTTCATGATAAAGAGCTCTATTTAAGGAATCAATTGTATTTATTAAAGAGGTCTTTTCTTTATGTTTCCTAAATTGCTCAGCAATTTCCATCTTCTCCAGTTTAATAATAACAACTGAAGTAGCTTCATTTACATTTCTTCTAAAATTAGCTTCTTCAACCTTCACAGCATTATTAACCCAGTATAACTGTAAAAAAACTAATCCTACAAGAGCAAAAGTCATTAAGAAAATAATAAAAATTATGTTTTCTTTTTTCATTTGAAATCTAAATTAAGTATTGTGATCATTCAATACTAGCAATTAACTTTTCTTAACCTACATTAACGTAACTTAACAGAGCTCAGATGCTAAATTACCTACTTTTGTAAATTAAATAATGCACCTCTAAATATTTGATTTTAATTGTGCGTAATTTTTCATAAAATTGGTTTTTGGTTAATTAGTTTTCGAGGCTTCCTAACAAGGAGGCCTCGTTGCTTTTATATATAATGATATATTCTTTTATAAAATAATAACCAAACATTATTAACCTTTATAAAAAGGAAGTTTTACCACTTTTGCTTTGATTAACTTCTCTCTGATTTTTATAAAGATGTCTGAATCAATTTTGGCAAAATCAGTATTAACATACCCCATACCTATATTCATACTTAAAGAAGGAGCCATTGTACCTGATGTAACTTCACCAATTGCATTGCCTGAAGCATCACAAATTTCATAATGTTGGCGAGGGATACCTTTATCAATCATTTCAAAACCGACTAATTTGTGCTTAACGCCATCTTTCTTTTGACCTAATAAATAATCTTTGTCAATAAATGTTTTTGAATCTGTGAATTTTGTTATCCAACCAAGACCAGCTTCTATTGGAGAAGTACTGTCATTTATATCATTTCCATATAAACAGAACCCCATTTCAAGTCTTAATGTATCTCTTGCTCCTAATCCAATTGGTTTTATTCCAAATTCTTCACCTGCTTCAAATACTGCTCTCCATATTTTATCTGCATCTTCATTAGCCATATATATCTCACAACCTCCGGAACCAGTATAACCGGTAGTGGAAAATATAACATTTTCTATACCAGCAAAAGTTAGTTTCTTAAAGGTGTAATATTCCATATCCGTAATTGTAGTATCAGTAAGTTTTTGCATTGCTTTTAATGCTAGTGGCCCTTGTATAGCCAATTGAGCAATTTCATCTGATGCATTATATAATTCTTTCCCAATAATTAGTTCATCAATTTCAGCTTGTTTGCAACACCAAGCCCAATCCTTATCAATATTTGCAGCATTTACAACTAACAAATATGTTTCATTGTTAATTTTATAAACTAGAAGATCATCTACAATACCTCCTTTCCCATTTGGAAAACAAGAGTATTGCACTTTGCCGTCATATAATGCAGCTACATCATTTGAAGTAATTCTTTGAACAAATTCAAATGCTTTAGGCCCTTTAACCCAAAATTCACCCATGTGAGAGACATCAAAAACACCTACACTATTGCGTACTGTTAAGTGTTCGTTTATTAATCCTTCATATTGAACTGGCATATTATATCCTGCAAAAGGGACCATCTTAGCGCCTTTTTCTATATGAAATTTTGTAAAAGCAGTATTTTTCATTGCTGAGAATTTTAATTTATGTATAAATGATTTATGAATATATTTCAGTCAGCAAAAGTATAAAATATTATACAATACAAAGACTAAAAAATATTATTATTTCCATCTTACTTTTTTTATTATCTTTGAACCATAATTAAAGAACATAAAAATGATCTCTATTTTTCGAAATAACACACCTTCATGGCTGATATTCATCATTGATTTTGTTATCTGCCTTTTTTCAGTTCTATTGGCATATCTTTTGCGTTTCAATTTTTCAATTAAAGCTATTGCAATTGAAGATTTGCCCAAAGTCTTATTAATTGTCTTACTAATAAGAACAGTTAGTTTCATTTTTTCAAAATCTTATACTGGTATTATTCGATATACCAGTTCAGATGATGCAATCAGAATCTTTCTTATTAATCTGGGTGGGAGTATAGTTTTTGCTTTTATAAATGTTTTTACTTGGTATTTTTATAGAAAAATATTCATTATCCCTTGGTCAATTGTTATTATTGATTTTTTAATAACTACTTTTGCTATGATGGCATTTAGGATGTTAGTGAAGGTTGCATACATGGAATATCTTAATCCAAGTAAAGAAAAAACAAACGTGATTATTTTTGGGGCAGGTGAAGCTGGGTTGATTGCAAAAAGGACTCTTGATAGAGATGCAGGTTCAAAATATAAAGTCATAGCTTTTTTTGATGATAATGAAAATAAAGTAGGTCGCAAATTAGAAAATATCCCGATATATAAAAGTGACAAAATTCCTGAAATACTAACTACAAATACTATTGCTCATATGATTATTGCGGTACAAAAGATTTCTCCAAAACGTAAACAACAATTAATTGAGTTATGTCTGAATAATAACACTAAAATACTTTCGATTCCACCTGTAAGAAAATGGATAAATGGGGAATTAAGTTTCAAACAGATAAAGAAAGTTAAGATTGAAGATTTACTCGAAAGAGAAGTAATTGAACTTGATAAACATAAAATAAGTGTAGAACTTGCTGACAAAACAATTCTTATTACCGGAGCATGTGGTTCAATAGGAAGTGAAATGGTTAGGCAGATAGCTGAATTCCCTCATAAAAAAATAATATTAATTGACCAAGCTGAATCGTTTCTTTATAATTTGGAAGTTGAACTTAAGGAAACATATAATAATGCTAAGTTTGAATTTATTCTTGCTGACATTCAAAATCTGGCAAGAATGAGAAGAATATTCGAGTATTTTAAACCAGATGTAGTTTTTCATGCTGCTGCATATAAACACGTGCCTGTAATGGAAGAAAACCCATACGAAGCAATATCAACCAATGTTAGAGGGACTAAAACAATTGCGGATCTATCAATTGAAAATAAAGTTGATAAATTCGTAATGGTTTCAACTGATAAGGCTGTAAATCCTACTAATGTGATGGGGGCATCAAAACGAATTGCAGAAATGTACGTGCAGTCTTTAAATCAAAAGGGTATTACTCGTTTTATCACTACTCGTTTTGGTAATGTTTTAGGGTCTAATGGTTCTGTAATACCTTTATTTAAAGATCAGATTGCTAAAGGTGGCCCTATAACACTGACTCATCCTGAAATAACACGTTTTTTTATGACCATACCGGAAGCTTGTCAATTAGTATTAGAAGCAGGAATAATGGGTAAAGGAGGAGAGATATTTATATTTGACATGGGTGAATCTGTTAAAATAATTGATCTTGCTAAAAAGATGATTAAACTTTCAGGTTTAACACTAGGCAAAGATATACAAATTGTTTATACAGGTTTACGTCCTGGGGAGAAATTATATGAAGAATTGCTTAATACTGAAGAAAACACTATCCCAACTCATCATCCTAAAATAATGATAGCAAAAGTTCAGGAATATAATGTACAGGAAATAGCAAACGCAATTGATTCGTTAATAAATCTATTAAGTGAACAGGATAATTATTCACTTGTAAGAAAAATGAAAGAGATAGTTCCCGAATATAAGAGTCAGAATTCTATTTACGAAAAGCTAGATAGGCCTATTACATCTGATTAATGATCTTGTCTTTTAAAGTTGCAAATTCAGATTCGTTTAGAATATCTGCTTGACGTAATCTGCTTAACTTTTCTAATGTTCTTAACACATTAGCTTCTGAGTCATTCAACTTAGAATTGTCTATGGGGATATCTACATGGTTCGAAACTTTTGACCATACATCTTTTAACTCTTTATCTTTTTCAGTTAATTCTTCTTCAAGAAAATTAAGTTTGTTATTTAGCTTAGTGTTGAATCCTTTTTCTTCTTCAAAATCAGAAAGAAGTGAATTATAATTCTCACTTATTTCATTTATCTTTAGCTCCATTTCTCTATTCTTTTTAGCTAAAATACCTTCCATGATTTCTTTTGCTTTTAAAGCATTTTCAAGATAATCAATACGTTTAGCTAACTCTCGTTTTATTATTTCTGTAGTTTCATCAGGTGTGCCTATGATTATTCTTTTATCATTCTTCCTTTTTTCAATTTCTTCTTCAAGCTCTTTATGAGTATTTTCAAGCTCTTTATGAGTATTTTCAAGTTCAAATTCAAATTCATTCTTCTTGTTTTCGAGTTCAACGATTGCTTCTTTTAACAACCTATTTTCTACTACAATATCAGGATTATCTTCGTTGTTTTTAAAATAAATTAATTCATTCTTTAGCTTCTTATTTTCTATTGTAATAAGTTCAATTTCTTTATTAGCATTTTCCAAAGTGTGATCAAAAGATTTTAATGTAATTTTCATTTCCTTTTGTATGCTAAGTTTCTCATCACTTACTCTTGAATAGTTATCATTAGCTCCTTCAATATCTGCATTTAGGAAAATCAATTTCTTCTTTTGCTGTTGAAATTTAACAAATATAGATATCAAAACCAAAAAAGAAGCAATAGCAATTAATAGCAAAATGTAAAAATACATCATTGCAGTATCTTTCTTGGTCCTTAAGTTTTCTATAGTTGAATTCATTACAGGCACTATACGCGCAGTGCTTTCAACTATTGAGTCTACTCTATGAACCTCGTCTGAGATTTTATCATCTAATCGGGTTATATCATTAAAGAAGTTATCGTAATTCTTATGATTGATTGTTTGTGCTTTAGTTTTGACATTATACTGGAGTTCCTGAAACATATTTCTTCTTTCATTAACCAATGTAGTTAAATTTGTACTCTGACCATACATATTATATATAGTAGAGATAAGAAAAAATAAAACGAAAATAACACCTGCAAATTTCTTCATAAAAAAACTCTTATACGTTTTAATTGTAAAGCATAAACGTTAAAAATTAAAATTAGTTACAAAAAAAGCGTTTAAAATTAATTAAACGCTCTTAATTTATATTACTGCTTAGTAGCTTTAAACTGATTTGCTTTATTCTATTATTGTATTCCAGTTAAATTTATCTTCCAAAGTGCCTTCCTGAATACCTCTTAAGCGATTATAAAGCTTAGTAGAGATAGGACCGGCTTTACCATCTTTACAGTATTCATATACTTTTCCTGTTTCTCTGTCCTGTATTTTTTTGATAGGAGAAATAACTGCTGCAGTACCACATGCACCCACTTCTTCGAAATCTGACAGCTCTTCAACAGCAATACTTCTTTGTTCTACTGTTAAACCCATATCTTTAGCTATTGTCCTTAAACTCATATTGGTTATCGAAGGCAATATCGACTGTGAATTAGGAGTAACATAAGTATTATCTTTTATACCAAAGAAGTTAGCAGGGCCAGCTTCATCAATAAATTTCTTTTCTCTTGCATCTAAAAACAATACTGAAGAAAATCCTTCGTCATGTGCTCTTTCGCCGGGACGAAGACTAGCAGCATAATTGCCACCAACTTTAAAAACACCTGTTCCTAATGGAGCTGCTCTGTCATAATCGCGTACTATTTGTACTGTTACCGGATTGAATCCTTCTTTAAAATAAGGACCTACAGGACCTACAAATACCATAAATAAATATTCTTTTGCAGGCTTAACACCTACCTGAGCGCCCGAACCTATCAATAAAGGGCGTACATACAATGAAGCACCTTCACCGTAAGGAGGAATATATTTTTCGTTTAATTTAACAGCTTTAAATACTGCTTCTTTAAATAATTCTTCAGGAACATTAGCCATCATTATTCCAAAAGCAGAATTCTGCATACGTTTAGCATTTTCTTCCCATCTAAATATTCTCACTTTTCCATCCACACCCCTGAATACTTTAAGGCCTTCAAATGCTTCTTGTCCGTAATGCAAACAAGTAGCTGCTATATGCAAGCTAACGTACTCGGATGATGACACTTCTAATTCACCCCATGCACCATCGCGATAATAGCAACGCACATTATAATCGGTTTTAAAATAGCCGAAGGGTAGGTTTTTCCAATCTGTTGTTTCCATGATATTGTATATTTGAGCTTGTTGAACGATTAAATATATGTTTTAAAAAACAGGGTAAAATTAGAAATAATATCCATACCAAAGCACTATTTTTTCTTTTTTTTATTAATGAATTAATAGATCGTTTATATTGAAGCATTAATGAAGATTTAAACTTCAACAAATAAAAATATAAAACTTTTGTTTTAAAAAACACATCCTTCATTTGATGTTTTAAAATTCTAACACCCTACTAAGCACATTTAATACTTATATTAGTATTGTTAAGCTTCAATGATAATCTTTTCTTTACTATTATTAATATTTGTGGCCATTATAATTATATTGATGCTTCAATAAAACAGTTTATTCCTTAAAGCAACTAATTTAGAAGACGTTTTATAGTGATGACAGTACACATTGTCAGTCATATAAGAAGTGTTATGAGATGTTATGCAAGCCATAATTTCGTTGTTGGAAGCATCAACGACGTTGTTGGAAGCATGAACGACGTTGCAGGAAGCAACAACGTAATTGTTGAACGCATGAACGACGTTGCAGGAAGCACGAACGTAGTTATTGAACGCATGAACGTAAATTATACAACGTATAATTTCAATTGTTGAACACATCAACGACGTTGTTGAACGCATCAACGTAATTGTTGGAAGCACGAACGTAATTGTTGAACGCATGAACGACGTTGTTGGAAGCACGAACGTAATTGTTGAACGCAGTAACGAAAATGTGGGATCATTAAACTAATTTGTTCGTATAACTACTTATTTACGTATTTAATACACTTACTACAACCTTAAAATCTTATAAAATGAAAGGTGTTAAATAAATTTGGGTTCACAATCAAAATACATCCATTCATAATTCATAATTTATAATTCATAATTAAATAAATTCCTTTGATAGATACTGCTTTATCATCTTTCTTAAATTAATGTTAAAAATATATCATAAAACATAGCTTCTATTTCATTAATTTTCTCTAATTTCGTTGCCTGATATTGGAGTGGATTTTTATCAGGAAATTAATAATATAAATCATCAAAAGATGGCAAAAG
>TBL_comb47_HYPODRAFT_10001822_pt1 | contig 27161 bp, 26 predicted proteins | sample TroBogypolimnion_40_FD_10682 | JGI IMG/M metagenome (IMG submission 10682) | reverse complement strand
CAACCAAACACCCCAACCAATCCCCCCGCTATGGCAGTGCCTCGGTTTAGCGCTCTCAACTGGCCTTTGAGCATCGCGTTTGGTCTATCCCCTTGTCTCACAAAGCGCTTGAGTCCCTGCAAATTGGCCAGTGCTTATCGGTGCAAATGCATACCGGTTATTTCCATGGGTTGTGGATTGATCCCTTGGCATTGAATAGGTCTGTTCATTGTCAAGATTGAAGGGCATTCGCCTGAGCCCAGAGTTGGGTCTCACTGGGTTTTGTCGAGCGCAATGCTCAGATCAATTTCTCAGAGGCATTGGCAATTTTTGGCAAAGCCTGTGAAGTCGAGCTCTCGCAGACTATGGGGTGGGAGGCGAGTTCTCCATTCCACATCGGATCTTCAATGCCATCAAAGACTTCGCGCAATTTGTCGCCCCAAGAAGTGTGCAGCATCTTGAAGTAGGGATTGTTCTCGGTCAAGCAGAGCAATTTGTGTGACTGGAATTGGTCCACTTCATAAACCGCCAAGTCGAGCGGTAGTCCCACCGAGAGGTTGGACTTGAGGGTGGAGTCCATTGAGACAAGCAAACATTTGGTGGCTTCATCCAAGGGCGTACTCGGGCTAATCACCCGGTCCAAGACGGGTTTGCCGTACTTGGACTCGCCAATTTGAAAGTAAGGTGTCTCAAGAGTGGCCTCAATGAAATTGCCCGCAGAATACACTTGAAACAAGCGCATGCCTTCGCCTTTGATTTGGCCGCCAAAGATCAAGGAAACGTTGAAGTCCACACCTGCCGCCTTCAATGATGCGCCATCGCGTTCGTACACCCGTCTCACCGCTTGACCCAGCACCCGGGTGGCGTCAAACATACTTTTGGCGCTCCAAATCGTGATCAATTCTTCCTCGCCTGAATGGGCAGAGGGGTCTTTGACATGTTCAACTTGCAAAATCTCTCTGATGGACTGGGCAATGCTCAAGTTGCCAGCCGTGAGAAGCACCATGAAACGATCGTTTGTTTTTTCGTAAACAATCATTTTGCGAAAAGTGCTGATTTGGTCCAGTCCCGCATTGGTTCTGGAATCGGAGAGAAACACCAAGCCGGCCTTTAGTTTGACCGCTACGCAGTAAGTCATAACAACTTTCTCAAGGAGTAAAGGGCGTCTAAAGCCTCTTTGGGGGTTAAAAGATCAGGGTTCAATTCTCGCAATTGGGCGTGAAGTTCGCTCTCGTGTGGGTTTGAGACTTCAAGCTCTGCGCGGCTTGCCAAAGGCGTGGCAAAAAGATCATTTTGCACCCGCGAGACGTCGTCGTGCTCTTGCAGAGTTTGCAAAAACTGCCGTGCCTGGTTGAGCACCGAGTGCGGAATCCCCGCCAACTTGGCCACTTGGATGCCATAACTTTGGCTCGCTGCTCCGGGCTCAACTTCATGCAAAAACACGACACCACTGGCCGACTCGCTGGCGCCCAAGTGGACGTTGCAAGCGTGGTGATGCAAAGCGGGAAATTGCGTGAGCTCAAAATAGTGCGTGGCAAATAGGGTAAAGGACTGGCACTTGTTGTGCAAATAAGCAGCAATGGCGCTGGCCAAGGACAAGCCGTCTGAGGTCGAGGTGCCGCGTCCAATTTCATCCATGAGCACCAAGCTGTGAGGTCCCGCGTGGTTCAAAATGAGCGCCGCTTCAGTCATCTCCATCATGAAGGTCGATTGAGCGTTGGCCAAGTCGTCGGCGGCCCCAATGCGCGTGTGGATCGCATCAATGGGCCCCAAGACACAGGACGCGGCCGGTACATGCGAGCCCATGCTGGCCAGCAGCACAATCAAAGCCACTTGGCGCATATAGGTTGATTTGCCCCCCATATTGGGTCCCGTGATGATTTGCATGCGGTGCTTGGGGCCGAGTTCAGTGGAGTTGCTGATGAAGGCCTTGCCCGAGCTTTGGGCCAGCCGTGACTCGACCACTGGGTGTCGGCCTTGGCGAATCTCGATGCAGGGGTGGTTGACAAATTCAGGCCTGCACCACCCCAAGCTGTGAGACCTCTCGGCCAATGCCGTGAGCGCATCAAGCTTGGCCAAAGAATGGGCCAAGCGACTCAAGGGTTGAACCCAGGACTGCAAGGTCTCGAGCAGCTGCTCGTAGAGCCATTTCTCCCGCGCCAAGGCGCGCTCTTGCGCCGACAAGGCCTTGTCTTCAAACGCTTTGAGCTCGGGGGTGATGAAGCGCTCGGCGTTCTTCAAGGTTTGGCGACGTTTGTAGTCCGCGGGAATGCGCTCGAGTTGGCCTTGGGTGACTTCGATGAAAAAGCCGTGCACTTTGTTGAACTGCACGCGCAAATTGTGGATCCCCGTTCTTGCACGCTCCTTTACTTCCAGGTCGAGCAAAAATGAATCGCAATTGTTTTGAATATCTCTGAGCTCATCGAGCTCAGCATCGTAGCCCGTGGCAAACACCCCGCCGTCGCGCACCAAGGCTGCGCACTGCGGTGAGATGGCACGCTCAATCAACTGCGCCCATTCTGAGGGGACCAGCAAGGCGCTTTGCATCTCGGCCAAATAGCCCACGTGATTCAACCTTGAGAGCAATGCGTGGACCGCTTGGGCGCCTTGCAGCGCGCGCTCGAGGGCCACGAGTTCTCTGGGTCGCACTTGTAGCAAGGCAATGCGCGCACTGATGCGCTGCACGTCGGCTTGACCCTTCAAGGCCGCTCTCAGAGTTTGAAATTGCGGGCTGCCCTGTCCTGAGTCCATCAGCGCTTGTAGCGAGTCTAAACGAGCTTGAGGTTCGGCGCGAGAAATGGGCAGCTGCGTAATCCAGGCTTTGAGCTCGCGAGAACCCATGGCTGTTTGGCACGTGTCGAGCAAAGAAAACAAGGTGGGCGAGTCTTCACCCCGCAAGGTTTGCAGGAGTTCCAAGTTTTTGCGGGTGTTGCTGGGCACATCGATGAAGTTCGTGTCTTCAAGCACTTGGATGTGGTTGATGTAAGAGAGCGTTTGGCCCTGCGTGTGCTCGGCATAGGCTAGCAAAGCCGCGGCAGCGGCTTGCGCATGGGCCAAGTCCTGCGCTTGAAACCCAAGCAAGGTTTGGACTTGGAGCTGCTCACACAGTTTGCGCTCACCAAGAGCGGCATCGAACTGCCAATCCATTCTGGGGGTGAGCACGCCCGCTGAGTCGAGGAGTCGCTTCGTCTCCTGAGGCAGGCTTTGTGCGTGGATCACCTCTTTGGGAGAAATGCGGTTGACCCATGAAGGCCAATCGTCTTTGGCGCACTGGGTGAGGAAGATGGTGTTTTGCGTCAGGCTCATCCATGCGAGGCCACAGCCCTTGGGGGAGTTGGGCCTGTCGCTGGCGTAAACGGACAACAAGTAAGACTCGGTTTTGTCACTGAGCAGTGCCGAGTCCGTGAGGGTGCCCGGAGTCAAGACACGAACGACTTTGCGCTCAACGGGACCTTTGCCGGTGATCTCGCCCACTTGCTCGCAAATGGCGACCGACTCGCCGCGTTGCAGTAACTTGGCCAAATAGCCTTCTGCCGAGTGATAGGGCACACCCGCCATGGCGATGGGCTGACCAGCTGTTTGGCCGCGGTGGGTGAGGGTGATCCCCAGAAGTTCGCTGGCTTTCTTGGCGTCGTCAAAAAAGAGCTCGTAAAAATCCCCCATGCGATAAAACACCAAGGTGGCAGGGAACTCGGCCTTGATGGCCAAGTACTGCTGCATCATCGGGGTGTGGGCTTCAGCCTTGGGGACAGACTCGCTCATGGTCTCAGGGGATGTGGGAGGGTCTTGAACGTTAACGTGGAGGGTTGGTTCGCGCGCGCCGCGGTGCAGCCCCTGCTCGGGTGTCATCATGGGTTTCACTGGGCTTGATGCTCATGGGGGTGCCTTTGAGGCGTTGGATGCGTTTGGCAGGGGCATCGCTTAAAGCGGCCAGGACCACGTCGTTCGTCTCGTCAGTTGGGGTGCTGGTGTCTCCTGTTTTTTCGGGGGTCAGCGAGGCATCTGGGTGCCTGAGGTTGGAGACCTTGGAGTATGGCGACAAGAGGTGGGCCATTTGCGCGTAAATTTTGGGGCTGCCCGCCATGCATTCTTTTTCATGAAGAAAGTTGGCCTCACCCGAGAAGTTACCAATGAGCCCGCCCGCTTCGGTGATGAGCAGTGAGCCCGCTGCCGTGTCCCAGGGTTGCAAGCCTGACTCAAAAAAACCATCGCTGAACCCCGCGGCCACATAGGCCAAATCGAGTGCGGCTGCACCAGGGCGCCTGAGGGCTGCAGTTTTTTTGATCATCTCGGCCATCAGCAGCAAATAAGTTTGCAAGTCGTCGCCTTGCCGAAATGGAAAACCCGTGCTCAAAAGACAGTCTTTGAGATGGGTGCGTTTGCTCACTCGCATGCGCCGGTCGTTCATGAAGGCGCCCCGACCCTTGGTGGCAGAGAACAAATCGTTGCGAGTCGGGTCGTAGACCACCGCTTGCTCGATCTTGCCTCTGAACTGCATGGCAATGCTCACGCAGTAATAGGGAAATCCATGGATGAAATTGGTGGTGCCATCCAAGGGATCAATGATCCAGACGAACTCAGACTGTGGGTTGCCATGCGCTTGACCCGACTCTTCGGCCAAGATACCGTGGTCCGGGTAGGCGCCCAGGAGCGTTTGGATGATCGCCTCTTCGCTGGCTTGGTCAACTTCGGTGACGAAATCGTTGGCGTTTTTCTCCGCCACCCTCACCGACTCCACATCCAGCGCGGCACGGTTGATGATGGAGCCTGCCGCGCGCGCGGCCTTGATGGCCACATTGAGCATGGGATGAAGGGTGTTGGAGGGCATCATGGCGTGGGCAATCTAGGAAGTGGGTCAGCAAGGCGCTCGACAGAGCATGGGGCTCTGAGCGGCAAGGCGGCAGCGGTGAAAAAGAACAAGTTTGGGCGCGCTCAAAGACAATCTAAGGCAAACCCAAGAAAGGGGGTGCTTGCAAGCCAGTACAGACACGATTTTAATCGCAAACTGCGTGCGACAATCGGTGTGTGAAGGAGGCGAGCGTCTCCAACGCCCTTGCACCTTGTTTTTGATGGCCACCTTGACGGGGGCTGCGCAAACGCTGGCCTCGTGAAATAAACCCCTGCGATCCCCTCCAAACCAGACATTGAGATCATTTCAAAGCATGCGCACGCGTTTCATTTTGATTGACACCTCCCATGCCGGCAACGTTGGGGGCACGGCGCGGGCCATGAAGGTCATGGGCTTTGAGGAGTTGGTGCTGGTCAATCCACGGTTTCCCAATGTGCTCAATCGCGATGAGACTGTCCAGCGCGCCAGTGGGGCTCTCGATATTCTCAAAAACGCTCGGGTGGTGTCCCATTTGGACGCCGCCTTGGAGGGCATGACCCATTTGTGCGCAACCGCCATGATTCCCAGAGATTTCGGCCCCCCTACGCTGACACCCCGTGAGCACTTGGGGGCCTTGGCCCAGGAGGTTCAGGGCCGCCAAGAGCACCCAGGCGGCGAGCATTCAGGCGTGGCATTTTTGTTTGGCAGTGAGCGCTTTGGCATGAAAAACGAAGACGTTTACCGCTGTCATGTGGCCCTCACCATTCCAAGCAACCCGAGTTTTGGCTCTCTCAATTTGGCCAGTGCCGTCCAATTGATCGCCTACGAGTGGCGCACAGCGCTCGGCGGCTTTGAGTCCACCCTGGAGCCCCCTTGGCCGGTTGCCGCGTCAGTGGGCGTTGAGCGCGCCGACGCGCAGGCGGTAGCGGGACTCTTGAAGCACTGGGAGGAGTCCTTGATCCAGATTGGCTTTTTGGACCCCTTGGCCCCCAAAAAACTCATGCCCCGATTACAGCAACTTTTTAACCGCGCCCAACTCACCCGCGAAGAAGTCCATATCCTAAGAGGTGTTGCTAAACACATGGGCGGGCGTGTTGCCGGAAAAGAGATAGACTCCTGAGCCATGTTCACACGACTGCGATCCGATATCGAAACCATTTTTGAGCGCGACCCCGCGGCCAAGAGCCGCTGGGAGGTGCTCACCTGCTACCCGGGGCTGCATGCCTTGGTCTTGCACCGCTTGGCCCACGCTTTGTGGGGCCTAGGCTTTTGGTGGCTGGGGCGTTTTATTTCTCACCTGAGTCGCTTCATGACAGGCATTGAGATCCATCCGGCCGCCGTGATTGGCGAGCGCGTGTTCTTTGACCATGCCATGGGCGTGGTCGTTGGAGAGACCGCTCAAATTGGTGACGGCTGCACGATCTACCAAGGGGTGACGCTTGGGGGCACCAGTTTGTACAAAGGTGTTAAACGCCATCCCACCCTGGGAGCCAATGTGGTGGTGGGGGCCGGCGCCAAGGTGCTTGGCGGTTTTGTGGTCGGAGATGGCGCCAAAATTGGCTCCAATGCCGTGGTGACCAAACCTGTTCCTGCTGGAGCAACCGCCATCGGGAACCCCGCCAGAGTGATTTTGCCCGACGACACCTCATTTGCTGGGCCTTCATCCAGTCTGTCGCCCACCACATCACTCACTGCGTCACCCAGCCCTGGCCTAGCCCACCTTGAACAAACCCCTTCGCCCTCGTCGGCCATGGCACAAGAGCAGGGGTCTCAAAATCCTTTGACCGAGGGCCCTAGCCCTGGTTTTAGCGCCTACGGCGTGACCCAAGCCGATGACCCGGTCATGCAAAGCTTCAAAGAGTTGAGTGAGCTGTCACAGGCACAAAGCGCTCGCATTGCTGCCCTTGAGCAAACCCTAGAGGACTTGCTCAAGCGCCAAACGCTGCAAGAAAGGCGCTAAAAAAAAGGTGTCCCAAAACATTTCGTGTGGGCTTGCAATTCGAGGGTTGACCCTCATGTGTTGGATGGGATTTAATTTGTATTGAAATCTGTCCCATTTCTTTTTTTAGATCGAAGTTCAATCATCAATCGTCAAGCTTCAAAGCGTCGATGCATTGCAAAGACATTCTTCATTCTTAACCCCCTTTTTTTATTTCTGCGGAGCATTTTCATGTCTGATACATTGAGCACCATCCAAGGCCGAACATCGGCCAATCATTTTGATACCACGCACCACATGAGCGAGACTCAAATTCACGAGTTGGTGGAGTTGACCCTCAATACGCCCACTTCTTTCAATATGCAAAACTGGCGTTTGATTGCCGTGTCTTCTCCTGAGCACAAAGCCAATTTGCGCAAATTGGCCTTCAACCAAGCCAAGGTGAGCGAAGCGGCCGTGACCTTCATTGTGGTGGGCGACGCCATGGGCTATCAGCAATTGCCCACCCTCATCAAGCCCATGCTTGACGCGGGTGCTCTGGACCAAGCTGCTTATGATGGCTGGATTGGGATGTGCAATGGCATGTACAACGGCAACACACAACTCCAACGCGATGAGGCCATCCGTTCTGGCTCACTCGCCGCCATGACGCTCATGTACGCCGCTCAAGCCAAAGGCTATGTGTCAGGTGCGATGATTGGTTTTGATGCTGCAGGTGTCGCCAAGGAATTTGGTTTGCACGAGCACGAAGTGCCCGTCATGTTGATTGCTGTGGGCCATCCCGCTGCAGGCAACTGGCCCAGAAAAGTCAGGCGTTCATTGGCCCAAGCGGTCAAAACGGTTTAATCCCCATTCGCATAAACCACGGGCATAGGCCTGTGGTAAACCCAGAACCAAGCTGGGCCCATGGCACTCTGGGTTGGGGTCTGATCAGAAATGGACTGGGGCGAGCGTGTCAACAGCACAGCTCGTCTCAGTCTTTTCTCGTTCAAACTCGCTTACTTTTGAGCGCTGTTTTGGGCCTAAAGGATTTGCAAAACGCGTCCTGGGTCTCAATATAAGGACCACCGATTAAATCGATGCAGTAAGGAACGGCAGCAAAGATGCCTTGAACCAAAACCTGTCCTTGCTCATCTTTGAGGCCGCCCAGGGTCTCGGCAATGGATTTGGGTTGCCCTGGTAGATTGATAATCAAAGATTGGGCACGAATCACGGCGACTTGACGCGACAAGATGGCAGTCGGCACAAAGCGCAGGCTGACTTGTCGCATTTGCTCTCCAAAGCCTGGCATTTCTTTGTCCCCCACGCTCAAGGTGGCCTCTGGGGTCACGTCCCGCAAGGCAGGACCTGTACCACCGGTCGTCAGCACCAAGCAGCATCCGGCACTCACCAAAGACTTGAGGTGAGAGGCAATTAATTCAAGATCATCTGCAATCAAAGACGTGTGCCATTCAACCGGGTTGTGAATGGCTTGCTCAATCCAGGCTTTGAGGGCCGGGATGCCCTGGTCTTGATAGACGCCACTCGATGCTCGATCGGAGGCGCTCAAGAGACCAATTTTGAGGGTGTCGCAGCGTGTGTCTCCTGCAGTGTGCTCAACCGTGTGAGTGATGAAAGCGTTCATGGTTTGGGTCTTGGAGGATCAAAGAGCAGTGGGTAACAGTTGCTGAGCAACATGAGGCACTGGCACTTACTGGGTGGATGGTGTTTTGGGTTTGGATTTGGTGGGCGTATTTTTCGCCAGCGTCTTGCTCGCTGTCTTGAGGGGCGTTTTGGGGGAAGTCTGGGTTGTCGATTTTTTTGCCGTGGTTGTCACTTCAGTCTTTTTCATGGCAGTCTTGGCGATGGTTTTTGCTGAAGATTGAGTGGGAGCCTTTGTAGAAGCCTTTGTAGAAGCCTTTGTAGAAGCCTTTTGGGTCTGCGTTGGCGTGATGGCCGTCTTTAGAGTGCGGCTTGCGCTGGTTTTGCCCGTCGTCTTGCTGGGCTCCTTGAGGGCGGTTTCACGCTTGGTTTTGGACGCTGTTTTCGTCGCGGGCTGGCGTGGTGTTTTTGCCAAGATTTTCTTGGCGGCGACCTCGTCCTTGAGTCGCACTTTCTCCATTTGATGGGCCCTCAACTCCTCTTTTGCGAGCTCCTCTTTGTATTTGATCTCGTCCACACTCAAGTAGATGGGTTGGGCTTCGTTGGCTGGGGGGGTAACTTCAGTCTCTTGCTGGTCCGCGTCTTGCAGGTCTAAATGCGCCGCCGCATCGTGATCTTGTGTTGGGTTGTCTTGGGATGGGTGCAGGGTCTCCCGAATCCAGCGAAACAAATCTCGGTAAGCGCGGCCTTGGCGGGGCGCTTTACCGGTGGAGACTTCAGCCCGTGTGAGGGGTTGGGCGTCCTTCCTGGCTTGTCGCACCAAGGCCCTGAATTCTTGCGGCTCTTGGCGTGGGTACTTGGCGAGCCACTCGCCGAGTGCTTGATCGTCCTCAATCAAGCGCTTCCTCCAAGCCTCGCTCTCGTGCAGGGCCAAGGTCTCTTTGGCGCTGCCACCGTGTTGGATCTCAAGGCTGTCGCGAATGGCCTCCAAGTCCTCTTGCCCCAAGCGGCGCATGAGCTTGCCGACATACTGCATTTGTCGGCGCTTGCCCTCAAAATTGGTGATGCGCTTGGCCTCACTCACCGCATCAATCAAGGCCGTGTTCAGGTGCCCTTTGAGCAGCAGTTTTTCCTTGAGGTCGGCTCTGAGTTCGAGCAAGTCTTCGCCAAGTTTTTGCCGCTCGGTGCTCTCTCGTTTGAGGTCGGTTTTGCTGGCCGCATCGGTGCCTTTGAGTTCGCGTTTATAGGCGAGGTCGAGCTCACTGCCCAAGGCAATAAAGAGACCTTGTACGTAATAGCCTTTTTTGGGTTTTCTTGACATGTTGTGGGTGATTATCGCGTGCTTTGCGCAAGATGGTCTTGTCACCAGTATGATAGCGACACATGAAAACTTTCAAAGCCCCCACCTTGTCCAAGCCTGCCCACCATTCCCGTCAACCCCAAACCTCGTTGAAGTCCAATTTGGGCTCACACCAAGCGCAACAATCTTCGGTTTTTTCCTACAGTCGAGCGCAGTTTGAGGAGTTGGTGGGCCTGGCCATGTCTCACGCCAAAACCCTGGGGGCGAGCGACTCGGCGGCCGAAGCATCGGAAGGTTGTGGCTTGAGTGTGTCAGTGAGGAAGGGCGCCTTGGAGACCGTGGAGAGAAACCGCGACAAGGGCCTCGGTGTGACCGTCTACTTGGGGGCCAGGCGCGGCAACGCCAGTACTTCAGATTTCTCAGCCGCCGCCATCAAACGCACTGTGCAAGCCGCCTTTGACATCGCGCGCTTTACCGCACAAGACCCCGCCGCGGGACTGCCCGACCAGGCCGACATTGTCCAAAAAATTCCAGACTTGGAGCTCTTTCACCCTTGGAGCGTCAATGCTGAAGAGGCGTTTGAATTGGCCAAAGCCTGTGAGGACGCCGCCTTTGGCACGTCCAAGCGCATCACCAATAGCGAAGGTGCCGGGGTTTCAGCCCAACAAAGTCATTTCTTTAGTGCCCATAGCCAAGGCTTTCGAGGCGGTTATGCGAGCTCGCGCCACAGTTTGTCGGTGGCGCCCATCGCAGGCAAAGGTGCCCATATGCAGCGCGACGCTTGGTACACCTCGATGCGCGATCCCGCCTTGATGGCCACCCCACAATCGGTGGGCCAATATGCTGCTCACCGTGCCCTTAGCCGACTCAATTCACGAAAAATCTCCACCACCCAGTGCCCTGTGCTCTTTGAGAACACCTTGGCGGCTGGCTTGGTGGGGCATTTGGTCCAGGCCTTGAGTGGCGGAGCCCTCTACCGCAAGACCTCTTTTTTACAAGACTCACTGGGCAAACGCGTCTTGCCTGCACACATTCATTTGCATGAAGATCCCTTCTTATTGGGTGGCAAAGGCTCGGCCCCCTTTGATGACGAGGGCGTCAAAACCCAGGCCCGCAGCGTGATCGATGCCGGTCGTGTCGAAGGTTACTTCTTGGGGACCTACTCTGCGCGCAAACTCGGCATGAGAACCACGGGCAATGCTGGGGGCTCGCACAACTTGGTCTTTGCGTCCAAGCGCACAAAAAAGGACCACGACTTGGATGCCATGCTCAAAGCCCTGGGCACTGGGCTTTTTGTGATCGAACTCATGGGCCAAGGGGTCAACTATGTGACGGGAGACTACTCTCGAGGCGCGAGTGGATTTTGGGTGGAGAACGGCGAAATTGCGTTCCCCGTGCAAGAAATCACCATTGCCGGCAACCTCAAAGACATGTTCAAAGGCATCCAAGCCGTGGGCGCCGATGCCTACAACTATGGCGCCAAGACCGTGGGCTCGGTGCTCATTGACCGCATGCAAATTGCCGGCAGTTGAGCCTTCTAGCCTTTAGGCTTTTAAGGCTTTGAGCTTTGAGCTTTGAGCTCAAGGGTTCAATGCTGTTTTGACCGCCTGGGAGACGTGGCCCATTTCGGCAACGCCGGCGAATTTGACCTTGGCCGCAGCCATCACCCGCCCCATGTCGCCCGCACCCGTGGCACCCAACTCGCTCACCAAGGCCTGCACGGCCACCAAGACCTCTTGGGCGCTCATGCGTTGTGGCAAATAAGCCTCCAAAACCACCATTTCTGCACGCTCAATTTGCGCCAAGTCCTCGCGAGATGCCTTCTCAAAGGCGCTGATGGAGTCTTTGCGTTGTTTGATGAGTTTGTCCAAAATGGCCACGATGTGCTCATCCGTCAAAGTCACGCGCTCGTCCACCTCCTTTTGTTTCATGGCCGAGAGCAGCAAGCGTATGGTCCCCAAGCGCGCAGTCTCCTTGGCGCGCATGGCATCTTTCATGTCCGCGGTGATGGTGTCTTTGAGTGACATGGTGGAGTGTCCTTAGAAGTGCCCTGAGGTCTGGGCCTCAAGAGGGGGATAGGGTTCGTCGTTCGTCAGGAAAGACAAAAAAATAAAGCCCGCTGGGTTCAACCCCTGCGAGCTTTTGAGCAGTCCCAACACCAAGGGTGCTGGGCGTTTGTGGGGTGAGATCAGTAAAGTTTTTTGGGCAACTGCATGCTGCGCACGCGTTTGTAATGGCGCTTCACGGCAGCGGCTTTTTTGCGTTTGCGCTCGGCAGTGGGCTTTTCATAGAACTCGCGTGCGCGCAAGTCGGTCAATAGACCTAATTTTTCAATGGTGCGTTTGAATCTGCGCAAAGCCACATCAAAGGGCTCGTTTTCTTTAACTCGAATGGTTGTCATTGACGTTACAAAATTGAATTGTGCGCCCAGAGGATTTCAAAGAAGATCAGACTTTGAAGTCATGAATGCGAAAGTGCCCAACTAAAACATGTGCACCAGCCGTTGGGGTATGCTGGCAAAGACCATCATTATAACCGATTTAATTGGCTTGCCAAGCCCTTGGCGCAGGCGTGCGCGCTCGACCAGGCCCACTGAAAGTTGTAGCCGCCCAGCCACCCCGTGATGTCCACGACCTCGCCAATGAAATAAAGGCCTGGCTGCTTTTTCGACTCCAGGGTTTGCTGCGAGAGTTCGGTCACATTCACGCCACCCGCCGTCACTTCGGCCTTTTTGTAGCCCTCGGTGCCATTGGCTCGGAGTGTGCAGCGCTTGAGCGACTCGGCCAAGACCGTCAAAGCTTTGTCGGGTGTGTCGGGGATGGCTTTGTGCCACTGCGGCTGGCCGTCCAGCCAAGCTTGCACCAAACGGTGGGGTAGCCAAGCCCCCAATTCATTGCTCAAGAGTTTTTTGGACTGTTGTTTTAATGCAAACAATTCCTGGGCCAAGTTGCACTCGGGCAGCCAATCAATGGTGATGTCTTGCTCGGGGCTCCAGTAACTCGAAATTTGCAAGGCGGCCGGCCCGGAGAGGCCTTTGTGGGTGAGCAGCAAGTCCTCTTCAAATGCGGCGACTTGTTTGCCCCGAGTGGTTTTGATCGCGACGGGCAAGGACAAGCCCGAAAGGGCTGAAAATTTCTTCCAACCCTGGGGCTCGAAGGTGAGGGGCACCAACGCTGGCCTTGGGGGCACGATATCCAAGCCAAATTGAGTGGCCAAGCGAAACCCCAGGTCGCTAGCCCCAATTTGAGGAATCGACAGCCCCCCTGTGGCCACCACCACAGCTTGAGTTTGTACCGCTCCTCGATCCGTTTGGGCTTGGTAATGTGGGGCCGACTCGCCACTGTCGTGAAAGCTGAGGTGCTGGAGTGCACAGGGCTGCCAGTGCAGCACTTCACCACCCTTGGTGCCCACCCTGCATTCTTTGACAAGCACATCGATCAAGTCTTGCGAGCTGTTGTCACAAAACAATTGCCCTTTGTGCTTTTCATGAAAGGCCACCCCATGCTGCTTCATCAGGTCCACAAAGTCCTGCGCTGTGTAGCGCGTCAAAGCCGAGCGCGCAAAGGCGGGGTTTTCACCCAAAAAATGCCGGTGCGGTTGCGATGCATCCATCAATGTGTTGGTGAAATTGCTGCGCCCGCCCCCAGAGATCCTGATCTTTTCCGCCACTTTGGGGTAGTGGTCAAGGAGCACCACCTTGAGACCCAGTTGTTGACACACGCCCGCACAAAAAAGCCCTGCCGCACCAGCCCCAATGATCAGCACGTCCGATGTGGTCATGCCGTCATCTCCAAGACATTGGTGGACGCGTCACTCAAAAATTGAGTCAACATGCTGGCCAACACCTGGGGTTGGTCGTGGTGCAGCATGTGGCTCGCGTGCGCAATCTCCAAGTGTTGCACACCTTGGATCACAGACATGCGCTGCAAATAGTCCTCAAAGGTGTACATGACACCCCACTTGCGGTGCAAATCGCGCTCTTGGGTGTGGATACACAATGTGGGAGATGTGATGCACTTCAATATCGACACCACTTCCTCGACTTGGTAGAGGTGGGCGCTCACGACTTTGTGCGCGGCGCTCCCCAAAATCGACCACTGGTCTTCAGAATCAGGTTGCGCCCAACGCTTGGCAAGCCAAAGTGCTTTGTCCAATGGCAGTTTTGGATTGGTTTTGATGAGCCGCTGGGCCACATCAAGAGCACTGGCATAGGTTTTGAGTGCCAATGCACCGCTCCTCATTGACTTGACGTCCTGCATCCAACGGCGAAGGCGCTCGGGCGCCATCGAGGGAGTGGTTGCGGGCAGACCAAATCCTTCCAGATTGACCAGTTTATGAATTCTCTCGCTTTGAAGTCCCGCATAGAGCGTGGCCACATTGCCCCCCATGCTGTGGCCGATGAGGTTGAATTGGCCGTGACCGTTGCGGGCTTGGAGGTGGTCAAGCAAGCAGTCCAAGTCACACAAATAGTCGACAAAGGTGAAGTGGTCGTTGTGGAGGTCTTTGGTCAAACCAAATCCGCGCCAATCGGGTGCCACGACAAAAGGTTCGCCCTTTAACTCATCCACCACAAATTGAAAGGAAGCCCCCACGTCCATCCATCCGTGCAGCATCACCCATGGCACTTCATTGGGTCTGGGCTCTCCCCATGTGCGCAAGTGGTATTGCAGCCCGCGCACACTGAAGTAGTGGCTTTGACTTGGGTGCTGGGCGTGGTAAATGGGAGTCATGTTTTGAACGTGCGGCAATGGGGAGGATGAATTTTGACGCCAGGGCTGAACCTTTGGCAGCAGCGGGAGGATGCGTCAAGGAGCAACTTCATGAAGACGCCTCACCAAGACGCCATACCAAGACGCTTCACCAAGACGCTTCACCAAGACGCTTCACCAAGACAATTCACAAAGTAAAGACTCGGTTTTATGGAGCTTGGTGCATAAAGAGAGGTGATGTGTGGACGATTTTATCGCCAACAGTTGTGGGGTTGAAGGTGTCAAAATTAAAAAGAAATATGGGCCATTGAAGGCGTTGTCTTGCAGCATTGACCGGTTGCGCTCGTCGATCCATTGAATTTCTTTAAACGCCATGTGGCTTGCAGGTCTGTGGGCTTTTGTTATGGGCAACAAAGGACAAGATAAGAGCTTGGGTTATTTTGTGAGCATGGGCGTTTGAGTGAAATTGAACCTCTTGCACCTGAGCGGCTAGACCCTCATTTGGTTTTATACTTCAAGCACATGTCAATCCTTACCCCAAGGACACGGCCCCAGTTCTTTGCACTTTGGCCGTGCCCTTGGGCTCAAAACTGTGAACTGATGCACGCCTATTTTTATCGCCGCTTGAAAAACCACTTGATTGTGTCTGATGTGAGGCTTGTGATGTGATGGATACACTCAGTCTAGGTTGCAATGTGCCCACGTGGTCAATGGTGCTGCTGCTGGCCTACGCCTGCGGCTCCTTGTCCTTTGCCGTGTTGGTCTCGCGCATGATGGGCCTGCAAGACCCCAGAACATTCGGCAGCAATAACCCCGGAGCCACCAATGTTCTGAGAACAGGCAACAAGGTGGCGGCTGCATTGACGCTCTTACTGGATGCGTTCAAGGGCTGGTTGCCAGTGGTGCTCTTTAAAGCATTTGGGCAAGAAAGCCTTGCTTGCTCGCCGAATTTGGATTGGAGTGATTGGGGCTTGATCCCTGAGGCTTGGGGTCTGGGTGTGGTGGGTTTGGCGGCGTTTTTGGGGCATTTGTACCCAGTGTTTTTCCGCTTCAAAGGCGGCAAAGGGGTCGCTACCGCGGCTGGGGTGTTGACGGGTTACCAGCCTTTGCTTGGATTGGGCACACTCCTGTGCTGGCTGTTCGTGGCACGGATTTGGCGCTTTTCATCCTTGGCTGCACTGTTGAGTGCCATTGCGGCCCCGCTCATGTACTTTTTTCTAAGCCCCATGCTTTGGCTCGCGCAAGCCGATGTGTTGGTGTGCAGTGTCATGATGTGCGCCTTGCTCATTCATCGACACCAGGCCAATTTGACCCGGCTCTTTCGGGGTGAAGAAACTCGCATCGGAGGCTAAAGCCGCCAGGCCCTTGGGTGCGGATGCTCTGGGAATGGTTTTTTTTAGTCTCTGAAATTGTTAAAGCTCAGCGGCAAATCGGTCAACTCTTTCTTGATCAGTGCCATGGCCTCTTGAAGGTCGTCACGTTTGGCGCCCGTCACCCTAACCGACTCGCCTTGAATGGAAGCTTGCACTTTCATTTTGCTGTCTTTGATGAGGCGTTGGAGTTTTTTGGCCGCCTCGGTCTCGATGCCGTCTCTCACCTTGAGGGCGACTTTGACCTTGTCGCCGCCCATTTTTTGCACGTCTCCTTTGTCGATGAAGCGCACGTCAACGTCCCGTTTGGTGAGCTTAGAGCGCAAAATGTCTTCAATTTGGGTTAGTTGAAAATCCGCATCTCCAATGAGTGTGATCACCTTGTCTTTGAACTCAATGGCAGCGGCCGTGCCTTTGAAGTCAAACCGGGTGCCGATCTCTTTGGCGGTGTTTTCCACGGCATTTTTGACTTCGACGAGATTGGCTTCGCAAACAGTATCGAATGAGGGCATGTTGTGAGGCAAAAAAGGGGTTGAAAAGGTCTGACGGTGAGACAATGCAGGACATGAACGTCTTACACCATCAATCCTTGCAATCCTATAACACCTTTGGCATTTTGGCTAGAGCCCAAAAAATGGTGCGCATCAAAAGCCCAAACGATGTTTTGGACGTCTTAAAGGACCCGGAGCTCGCTGCAGCCCCCAAGTTTGTCCTCGGTGGTGGCTCCAACCTCGTCTTGACGGGCGATGTGAGCGCATTGGTCTTGAAGGTGGAGATCATGGGCCGCTCTCTGGTGTCGCAAGACGAGCGCTCTTACATCATCGAGGCCCAGGCGGGGGAGGATTGGCACGATTTCGTGACCTGGACCTTGGCGCAGGGCTGGCCGGGTCTGGAGAACTTGGCCTTGATCCCCGGGTGTGTTGGCGCTTGTGCAGTGCAAAACATTGGCGCCTATGGCGTTGAACTACAAGACCGCTTCCATGAACTCGACGCCATCGATTTGCAAACTGGACAGTCCTTCACCTTGAATGCCGAGCAGTGTGCTTTTGGCTACCGTGATTCTATTTTTAAGCACGGGTCCGAAACGCCATTGAATGGCCTTCACACCCTGGGCCCTCATCCCGCTCAGCAAGCTGCTAGCTTGGTCCGCGCACAGTGGCCCACCATTGCAGGGGCAGACCGTTGGACCACCCCCAACCTCACCCCCACCCCCATGGGGTTGGCCCATCGCACCTTGATAACTCGGGTGCGTTTTAGGCTGCCCAAGAAGTGGCGTGCTGAGGTGGGCTACCAAGACTTGAAAAAGAAAGTCCTTCAAAGCGCCAATGCTCACCCGAGCGCCCAGCAAATTTACGACTGGGTGTGTGCCATTCGGCGAGAAAAACTGCCCGACCCCAAGGAACTTGGCAACGCGGGGAGCTTTTTTAAAAACCCCACCGTGAGCGCCGATCAGTGCAAAGACATCATCGCCCGCGAACCCGGCGTGGTGCATTACCCACTCCTAGACGGCCGCTACAAACTCGCTGCCGCTTGGCTCATCGATGCCTGTGGTTGGCGGGGCAAAACCATGGGCTTGGCCGGGGTCTTTGACAAGCAAGCTTTGGTTTTGGTCAATCTCGGCACGCCCGAACTTCCCTGCACAGGTGGTGAAGTGATGACCTTGGCCAAGGCCATCCAGACCAGCGTTTACGAGCGTTTTGGCATTCGTTTGGAGCCCGAACCGGTGGTGCTGTGAAGGTTGATGCGCTGAGCATAGGGGTGTGCAGAAGATGAATCCAATGCGCCGATATGACCAAAACAATTGTTTTGTTCAAATTTTTACGATGGTGGTGTTTGAGGTTTAAGGTTTAAGGTTTAAGGTTTAAGGTTTAAGGTTTAAGGTTTAAGTGGGCAACTCTTGGCCTCGTGCCTTGTGTTGCATTCAAGGCCCCAAGCGGTTGAATGGCGCTTTTGGCCAGCACGCGTCCCAAGCTTACCCACAGGCCGTGCCATGGGGGCTCAAGACGTGTCTCCAAAACGAATGACTCAGGGTGACAAAAGTCATCGAAAGGCCAAGCTCGGTGTAATATAGGGTTTTATTATTGAGGATCCTCGTCATGAGACCCACTCGATTGTCCGCTGCATTGACTTTTGTCACCTTGAGCCTTGCGCTCTCGATAGGGGCCCCCTTGGCCGCTTGGGCTCAGTCTTATCCGAACAAGCCCATTCGTTTGCAAGTGCCCTTTGCCCCTGGTGGCACGACCGACATCGTGGCACGCGTCATTGCCGAGCCCTTGGGCCGTGTATTGGGGCAATCGGTCATTGTGGACAACAAACCCGGTGGCGGCGGGGTGGTGGGTGCCAATGAAACCGCCAAAGCCATCCCCGACGGCTACAACCTCGGCGTGGCCACGGTCTCGACCACGGCGGCCAACCCGGCCATCAACCCCAAAATCCCCTACAACCCCTTGAGTGATTTCACCCCCATCATCAATGTGGCGGCCACGCCCAATGTGATCGCCGTCAACCCTAAATTTCCCGCCACCGATTACGCTGGTTTCATTGCCGAGCTCAAGAAAAATCCTGGCAAGTATTCTTACGCCTCATCCGGTACTGGCGGCATCGGTCACTTGCAAACCGAGCTCTTCAAAAGCCTCTCGGGCACGGATCTCACCCACATCCCCTACAAAGGGGCAGGACCGGCTTTGAACGACACCGTGGCGGGCCAAGTGCCGATGATTTTTGACAATTTGCCCTCGGCCTTGCCCTTCATCAAAGAAAACCGCTTGGTCGCCATGGTGGTGGCGGCACCCGAGCGTTTAAAAGTTCTCCCCAACATCCCGACTTTTAAAGAAGTGGGGCTCGAAGCGGTCAACCGCATGGCCTATTACGGCATCTATGGCCCCAAAGGATTGCCCAAAGAGGTGGTCGACAAAATTTACCTGGGTGTTAAAAAAGTGCTGGAAGACCCTGCGGTCAAACGCCGCATCGAGGACACAGGCTCCTTGGTCGTGGGCAACACGCCGGAGCAATTCGCGGCTCAAATCAAGGCTGAGTTTGAGGTCTATAAAAAAGTGGTCGACACACAAAAGTTAAGCCTTGATTGAAGTCTTGAGGGCCAGGGCTCCCAGGCCAGACAGCAGCAGGGGACCCAAGCCGTGGGCGTGATGCCTGACCCCTTATTGGAGGAGTTCTTGAGCGCCTTGTGGCTCCAAGACGGCTTGTCCGACCTCACCTTGAGCGCCTATCGCCAAGACTTGAAGGGTTTGTGTGGGTGGCTTTCAAGTCAGTCCCCAAGTCTGAGTCTATTGACGGCCGATGAATCCGTGTTGAACGGCTACTTCGCGGCCCAACACGCCCAAACGAGAGCCACCACTGCCAATCGCCGTCTGAGCGTGTTGCGCCGCTTTTTCCGCTGGGCCCAGCGCGAGGGCAAAATCGCGCAAGACCCCACCGTGCGCTTGCTCTCGCCCAAGCAACCCGTGCGCGTTCCCAAGGTGCTCAGCGAAGCCCAGGTGGAGGCCTTGCTGGCTGCCCCTGATTTGCAAACCCCACTGGGGGTGAGAGACCGCACCATGCTAGAGCTCCTCTACGCTTGTGGCCTGAGGGTGAGCGAGTTGGTGGGTCTGAAGATTTTTCAAGTCGCACTCAAAGAGGGGGTCTTGAACGTCACGGGCAAAGGCCAAAAAGAAAGGCTGGTGCCCTTTGGTGAGGTTGCTGGCGACTGGCTGCAGCGCTATATGGAAGGTGCACGCTGCGAGATCTTGAAGGGGCAAGCCCAAGAAGCCTTGTTCGTCACGCAAAGGGGCTCTCGAGTGGGGCAATCCATGTCGCGGGTGATGTTTTGGTCTCTCATCAAACGCTACGCTTTCATGGCTGATATCAAGTCGCCCATCTCGCCGCACACGTTGAGGCATGCCTTTGCCACGCATTTGCTCAACCACGGCGCGGATTTGAGGTCGGTGCAAATGCTCTTGGGGCACGCCGACATCTCCACCACCACCATTTACACCCACGTGGCCAAGGAGAGGCTGCAGGCATTGCACGCGGCGCATCACCCGCGCGGATGATCCGCTTGTGCAAAGAGTGGCCCCCTCAGCCCAGGCGCCCAGAGCTCAGGCCCCCAAACGTTTGAGTTCGAGCTCGGTAAAGCCTGCCTGGCGGCGCGCCAAGAGGTTGAAGGGGGGTCTTAATTTGGGGGCGAGGTAGGTGGTGGCGAGGTGCTCGCTGTGGGCCAAAGGATCGAGTCGCGCTCGCTCACACAGCCATTTATACCAGCGATTGCCCACTTGAACGTGGGTCACCTCGTCGCGCAAGATGATGTCCAAAATGTCCGATGCTTTCAACGCGTGGGGCGTGTTGACGGTTTGAAGTTTGGCTTGGATTTGGGGCGTGGCGTCGAGTCCTCGGGCCTCCAAAATCCGCGGCACCAAGGCCATTCGAGCCAGCGCGTCGTGGCGGGTTTTGTGGCACATCTCCCAAAGGCCGTCGTGGGCATCAAATTCCCCGTAGGCGTGCCCCATCTCTTGGAGCAAACTTTGCAGCATGGCAAAGTGAGTGGACTCCTCATAGGCCACGCCTAGCCAGTCGAGGTAGTAGTCTTGGGGCATGCCAGCAAATCGCCAAGCCGCATCCAGAGCCAAATTGATGGCATTGAATTCAATGTGGCATACCGAGTGCACCAAAGCGGCCAAGCCCTCGGGGCTGGAGGGCTTTCTGGAGGGGACGAGTTTGGGGGGCTTGAGCGCGGGACGTTCGGGCCTACCGACGGGGCAGTCAGGATTGAGCACCCGCTCGGGGTCGATGAGCCCCTGTGTGGCTTGGGAGCAAAGCGTCGCCAAGGCCTGTACCTTGGCGTTGGGCTCGCTCAAAGCGAAGATCTCTTGGCACCGGGTTCTGATGTCATGCATCCACTCATTGTAAGATGTGGGCTCGCTCAAGGGTGAAAGCGCCTGAGTCTATCGGCCCTTCAATCCCAACCCATTCATTTCATTTCAAGGTTTTTGCCATGACGCTTTACCGATTAGGAAAAGACGCGCCCTATATTGCCCCAGGGGCTTGGGTTGCACCCGGCGCACAACTCGTGGGCAAAGTGCATTTGGGCAAGGACGCGAGCGTCTGGTTTGGGGTTGTCGCCCGCGGCGACAACGAGACGCTCACGATCGGGGAGGGCTCCAATGTGCAAGATGGCAGTGTTCTTCACTCCGATATGGGCTTTCCCTTGGTGATCGGCGCCAGGGTCACGGTCGGTCACCGATGCATGCTGCACGGCTGCACCATCGAGGACGGCAGTTTGATTGGCATGGGCTCGACACTGTTGAATGGCGCGCGCATTGGCAAGAACTGTTTGGTGGGTGCGGGCTCGCTCGTGACCGAAGGCAAGGTGTTCCCAGACGGCTCCATGATCATGGGCTCGCCCGCCAAGGTGGTGAGGTCTCTCACACCTGAGCAAATCACTGGCTTTCAAAAAGCCGCTCAAGGCTATATCGACAACGCCCAGCGCTTTTCTCAAACCTTGGTGCCTTTGCCGATGGGAAGCCCCGAGGGTCAACGCGCCTCCGCCGAGGATGCCCGGCATGAGTGAGGTGCACAAATTCCTCTTCGAGGGGCTGCCCGTTAGGGGTCTTTTGGTCAAACTCACCGATTGCTGGCAAGAGGTGCTCAAGCGCCGCGCGGCCAACAGTGAGACTGGCGCCTATCCGCCAGAGGTTCGAGCGCTCTTGGGGGAGATGACGGCAGCGGCCACGCTCATGCAGACCAACATCAAATTCAATGGCGCTTTGGTGCTGCAAATCTTTGGCGATGGCCCTTTGAAACTGGCCGTGGTAGAGGTTCAAGCCGACCTGAGCCTCAGGGCCACCGCCAAGGTGGTGGGCGAGCCTGTCCGTCCCAGCTCAGCGGGCTTGGTTCAGAATTGTCAGTTAAGCGACTGGGTCAATGTAAAGAACCAGGGCAAATGCGCCATCACACTTGACCCCAAGGACCCTTTCCCTGGCCAGCAACCTTACCAAGGGGTGGTGCCGTTTTTTGACGACTTGGGTCAACCCATTGAACGTTTTCAAGAGGTGCTTGAACACTACATGCTGCAAAGCGAGCAGCTCGACACCACCTTGGTTTTGGCCAGCAACGATCAAGTGGCTGCGGGTCTTTTGATCCAGCGCTTGCCCTCCCTTGGGGCGGGCAATTTAGGGGGTGGCAAGGTCATGCAAGACGAAGATCAGATTGGCTTGAACGAAGACTTCAAGCGCATCTCCATGCTGGCCAAAACCTTGACCCCCGAGGAGCTTTTGGGCTTGTCGCCCGATGAGGTTTTGCACCGACTGTTTTGGGAGGAGCACTGCTTAAAGCTCGAGCCCTATGCCCACACCCCCGCTTTGTCGCCGCGATTTGCCTGCTCATGCTCCAAGGAGCGGGTCTCGCGCATGCTCCAAGGCCTTGGGCAAGAGGAGGCCCAAAGTATCGTGGCCGAGCGCGGTGAAATCGAGGTTGGGTGTGAGTTTTGCGGTCGGCAGTACCGCTACGATGCGGTGGATGCAGCGGCGCTCTTTGCTGAGAGTTGGGTGCTGCCCGGTGGTGCCGAGTCCGATCAAGTGCATTGAGGGGCAGCATTCCCCCAGCATGATGCGGCTCGGGGCTGGCAGCACTGGGTTGGGTCACCAAGGCTTGGGGTCAAGGTCAGTGGCCTATTATTTCCCAAGTTGCACGAAAATCTCGTTGTTGCGCACCATGCCAATTTCTTTGCGGGCGCGCTCTTCCACCATTTCCAAGCCAGTTTTGAGATCCAAGAGCTCTGCGTTCAAGCGCTGGTTGGTGATCATGGCCAGCCCATTGAGGTGACTTTGCTGAGAGAGTTGCTGCTGGAGTCGCCACACTTCGGGCAAACTACCGCGTCCAATCCACAACTGTCCTTGCAAAACCACAAGAATGGTGAAAAGGGTCCAGGTCACGGCGCGTTGCATGGTCGAGGGTGGGCTAGGTTTGGGCGGTGAGGGCTTGGGTGTGACTCAAATGGCGCAAAAACGTTTTAGCACTGGGCTATCCAAGGGCTCAAACAGTCCTTGAAGAGACGCAGTGCGCATCTTAAACGCGCTTTAGACTTCACGCAAGTTATAAAACGCCAAGCGTCCAGGGTAAGAGGCCACGTCGCCCAAGTCCTCCTCAATGCGAAGAAGTTGGTTGTATTTGGCCATGCGGTCGCTGCGGCTCAAGGAGCCGGTTTTGATTTGACCGGCATTGCTGCCCACGGCGATGTCGGCAATGGTGGTGTCCTCGGTCTCGCCCGAGCGGTGCGAAATCACATTGGTATAACCCGCACGTTTGGCCATTTCAATGGCTTCAAAGGTCTCGCTCAATGTGCCGATTTGATTTATTTTGATCAGGATCGAGTTGGCAATGCCTTGATCAATGCCTTGTTTCAAAATTTTGGTGTTGGTGACAAACAAATCGTCGCCCACCAATTGCACCTTGGATTTGAGGCGATCCGAGAGGGTTTTCCAGCCAGCCCAGTCTCCCTCGGCCATGCCGTCTTCAATGCTGATGATGGGGTATTTGTCACACCAAGAGGCAAGCATGTCGCTCCAAGCCGGTGCCTCCAGGCTCAAGCCCTCGCCGCTGAGTTCGTAGCGCCCGTTTTTATAAAACTCACTGGAGGCACAGTCAAGCCCCAGCACAATTTGCGAGCCCGCCGTGAAACCTGCGGCATCGATCGCGTCAAGCACCATCTGAATGGCCGCTTCGTGGTTCTTCACGCTCGGGGCAAAACCGCCTTCGTCTCCCACCGCGGTGCTGATGCCTTGTTTGCTCAAAATGCCTTTCAAGGCATGGAATACCTCGGCGCCATAGCGAAGCGCTTCTCTAAAGCTGGTGGCCCCCACCGGGATGATCATGAATTCTTGCAAGTCCAAATTGTTGTTGGCATGCGCGCCGCCATTGATCACATTCATCATGGGAACAGGCATTTGCATCTTGCCCATGCCACCGAAATAACGGTAAAGTGGCAGCCCTGCTTCTTCTGCCGCGGCCTTGGCCACCGCCATGGAGACGGCCAGCATCGCGTTGGCGCCTAGTTTGGACTTGTTTGGCGTGCCATCGAGATCAATCAAGGTTTTGTCTAAAAATGCTTGTTCACTCGCGTCCAGACCCAACACCGCCTCGCAAATCTCGGTGTTGATGTGCTCCACGGCTTTGAGAACCCCCTTGCCCAAGTAACGGGTCGGGTCCCCGTCTCTGAGTTCAATGGCCTCGCGTGAACCTGTGGAGGCGCCCGATGGCACGGCCGCGCGGCCCATGGTACCGCTTTCTAGGAGCACATCGCACTCTACGGTGGGGTTGCCTCGGCTGTCTAAAATTTCACGTCCAACGATGTCGACAATAGCGCTCATGAATGACAAACTTTCACGAAGTTGATAAAAAATTCAAATGCTCAGTTCTTGAAGGCGAGCGGCGTCTTCACTCAAGCCTCAAAATGGTTTTCTAGAAAAGGCCGGCTTTTGGTCACACGGTCCAAGTCAAGCAAGCTCTCCAAGAGCGCTCGCATGTGCTTGAGGGGAACGGCGTTTGGACCATCGCTCAAGGCGTTTTTGGGGTCGGGGTGGGTTTCCATGAAGAGGCCACTCACTCCCACGGCCACGGCCGCGCGCGCCAAAACGGGCACCATCTCGCGCATGCCGCCTGAGCTTTGTCCCTGGCCGCCGGGCAATTGCACCGAGTGGGTGGCGTCAAAAACAATGGGAACTTGGCACTCGCGCATGATGGCCAAAGAGCGCATGTCGCTCACCAAGTTGTTGTAACCAAAACTCGCCCCACGCTCGCAGGCCATGAAGACATCGCGATCAAGTCCGGCACGCTCGGCTGCAAAGCGCGCTTTGTCGATCACGTTCTTCATCTCATGGGGTGAGAGAAATTGTCCCTTTTTGATATTCACAGGCTTGCCCGAGCAGGCAACCGCATGGATGAAATCGGTCTGGCGGCATAAAAAAGCCGGTGTTTGCAGCACATCCACCACTTGAGAGACTTGGGCAATGTCTTCCTCTCGGTGCACATCGGTCAAGATGGGCAAGTGCAGTTCGCGCTTGACCTTGGCCAAGATCTCAAGCCCCTTCACCATCCCAGGGCCTCTGAAGCCACTCTCTGAAGTGCGGTTGGCTTTGTCGTAGCTGGACTTGAAAATAAAGGCAATCCCAAGATCTTTGCACAGCTCCTGGAGGGTGCCTGCGGTGTCCATTTGCAGCTGCTCGGACTCGACCACGCAGGGTCCCGCGATTAAAAAAAAGGGTTGGTCTAAACCGATCTCAAAGCCACACAGTTTCATAAGGCCTCAACATTCAGGGGCTGGTCGTTGTCAAAAACGGGCTTGGTCTGCTGCCCCATTAGGCGCTCACGGCAAGTTGGGGCGGGGTCTTGGCCGTCTTCAGGGCCAAAGCGCTGGCAATGAAGTGATTAAAGAGGGGGTGACCATCCCAAGGCGTGGACTTGAACTCTGGGTGAAACTGCACACCCATGAACCAAGGGTGCACGCTTCTTGGCAGTTCAATGATTTCAGTGAGTTGCTCGCTGTGGGTGAGAGCTGAGATCACCAAGCCGGCTTTTTGCAGTTCGACCAAGTAGTTCACATTGGCTTCAAAGCGGTGGCGGTGGCGCTCGGTCACGACGCTGCCATATATTTCATACGCCAAGGTGTTGGGGCGTACATCCGAGCTTTGTGCGCCCAAGCGCATCGTGCCCCCGAGGTCAGAGTTGGCGTCGCGTTTTTTGAGGCTGCCGTCCGCGTCCTTCCATTCATGGATGAGGGCAATCACCGGGTGTGGGGTCTCGGGCTCGAACTCGGTGCTATTGGCCCCTTCCAAATGGGCCACGTGACGGGCAAATTCAATGGTGGCGACTTGCATGCCCAAGCAAATGCCAAGGTAGGGCACCCCGTGGACGCGGGCGTATTGTGCGGCGGCGATCTTGCCCTCAATGCCGCGTTTGCCAAATCCCCCAGGCACCAAAATGGCATCCACCGCGGCCAACTGATCGATGTTGTCTGGGGTCAAGCTCTCGGAGTCGATGTATTGAATTTTTACACGGGCGAGATTTTTCATGCCGGCGTGCCTGAGCGCTTCGTTCAAGGACTTGTAGCTGTCGGAGAGGTCCACGTATTTCCCCACCATGGCGATGGTGAGCTCGTTTTTCGGGTCCTCGACTTCGCCAACCAACTGGTCCCAGCGTGTGAGATCGGCCGCGGGCGTGTGCAAGTTGAGTTTTTTGCAAATGAGGTCATCCAGGCCTTGTTCGTGCAGCATCCTGGGCACTTTGTAGATCACGTTGACGTCCCACATGGAGATCACGCCCGACTCGGCCACATTGGAGAAGAGGGAGATTTTGCTGCGCTCTTCCTCAGGAATGGGGCGATCGGCGCGGCAAATGAGTGCGTCGGCTTGGATGCCGATTTCTCTGAGTTTTTGCGCGGTGTGTTGGGTGGGTTTGGTTTTGAGCTCACCCGCTGCGGCAATCCAGGGCACATAGCTCAGGTGCACAAAGGCGGCGTTTTGGGGGCCCATTTTCAGGCTCATCTGGCGTACCGCTTCCAAGAACGGCAAAGACTCGATGTCGCCCACCGTGCCGCCAATTTCCACGATGGCCACATCCACCTCGCGGTCAGTGCCCATGCCCGAGCCGCGTTTGATGAACTCTTGGATTTCATTGGTGATGTGGGGGATGACTTGGACGGTTTTTCCCAAGTAGACGCCGCGGCGCTCTTTTTCAAGCACGCTTTGGTAGATTTGACCCGTGGTGAAATTGTTGGCTTTGCGCATGCGCGTCGTGATGAAGCGCTCATAGTGACCCAAATCCAGATCGGTCTCGGCCCCGTCTTCGGTCACAAACACCTCGCCGTGTTGGAATGGCGACATCGTGCCAGGGTCCACATTGATGTAGGGGTCGAGTTTAATGAGGGTGACTTTTAAGCCGCGAGACTCAAGGATCGCAGCAAGGGAGGCTGAGGCGATTCCCTTACCCAGGGAGGACACCACACCGCCAGTGACGAAGACAAATTTAGTCATGCCAATCGGGGACGAGTGCCCAAGGAGGTGGTAAAGTGAGATTATAGGGCTTGTTTGCAGCCCATTGAGGAGCTTGGAGCGGGCATGAACGCGATCTGGGGTAAAAAAATTGTTTTGGGTCTGAGTGGAGGCATTGCTTGCTACAAGGCGGCGGAGTTGTGTCGATTGCTCATCAAAGCTCGCGCCCATGTTCAAGTGGTGATGACCGAGGCGGCCGCCCAGTTCATCACCCCGGTCACCATGCAGGCCTTGTCCAACCAAGAGGTCTACACCTCTCAGTGGGACGCGCGAGCCTCCAACAACATGGCCCACATCAATTTGACACGCGAGGAGTAGTGTCCCAACGTTGAACGCCCGGTGAGTTGCAACTCATTGATTTTATTTAAGAAATTCATGTTTTTTCTTGGTTCCGATTTCAACAATAATTCTCCAAT